>AR_comb_assmDRAFT_10131238_pt1 | contig 14881 bp, 12 predicted proteins | sample ArasoioldDNA_FD_10543 | JGI IMG/M metagenome (IMG submission 10543) | reverse complement strand
CACGGAATCGTGGCGGCGGGCCGGCACTACTCGGTCGCCGCCGGCGTTCGCGTCCTGCAGCAGGGCGGCAACGCGATAGACGCGGGCGTCGCGTCGGTGTTCGCGGCGTCGGTGTGCGAGATCTCGCACTTTGGGTTCGGCGGCGAGGCGCCGACCATGATCTACGACGCGAAGACGCGAGAGGTCATCGTCATCAACGGTCAGGGTCCAGCGCCGAAAGCTGCGACACCAGCGTTGTTCGCGGCAGAAGGACGGCCGCCGAGCAACGGACCGCTCGGCGCAACGATTCCGGCGATGCTCGACGCGATGGCGATCGCGCTCGAAACGAAGGGCACGATGCGTCTCGAGCAAGTCATGCAGCCGGCCATCGAGCTGGCCGATGGCTTCCCGATGTACGAATTCCTCCGCCACTACCTGATCTCCGAGCGCCAGGCGACGGAAAAATACGAGTGGTCGGCGAAGACGTATTACCCGGACGGACGCGTTCCCGAGGTCGGTGAGATCTTCCGTCAGCCGAATCTCGCGAAGACGCTGCGGGCCATCGTCGCTGCCGAGAAGGCAGCGTTCGAGAAGACGCGCAACCGCAGCGCCGCCATCAAGGCCGGACGTGATGCCTTCTACACCGGCTCGATCGCGCATCGCATCGTCGATGCCGATCGGGCGGCCGGCGGCGTGTTCGCCTATGAGGATCTCGCGAGCTATCACGGACGGATCGAGAAGCCAACGACGACGGCGTTCCACGGGTACGACGTCTACAAAGCCGGACCGTGGAACCAGGGACCGGTGCTCCTTCAGACGCTGAACATTCTCGAAGGCGTCGACCTCAAGGCGCTCGGTCCCGAGTCGGCGGAATATCTGCACCAGGTCCACGAAGCGATCAAGCTGGCGTACGACGACCGCAACGCTTACTACGGCGACCCGTCGTTCGTCAGCGTGCCGATGGCGGGTCTGCTCTCGAAGCCCTATGCCGCCGAACGGCGCGCGCTCATCGGACACCAGGCTGCACTCGACCACCGCGTCGGCGATCCGTATCGATTCGACTCGTCGGTCAAGGCGCCCGCGAACCGCTACACACCGCACGCCCAGGGCGTTCGCACGTCCGCTGGCGCCGGCGACACGACGTGCGTGGATGTCGTCGACAAGGACGGCAACTTGTTCAGCGCCACGCCGAGCTCCGGGTGGCTGCTCGGCGGCGCGTTCGTCGCGGGCGACACCGGCGTGCCGTTGTCGAACCGCATGCAGGTGTTCGATCTGGATCCGGCCAGCCCGAACGTGCTCGCCGGCGGAAAGCGTCCGCGCACGACGCTGACGCCGACGATCGTGCTGAAGGACGGCAAGCCGTTCCTGGCGATCAGCACGCCCGGCGGCGACAGTCAGGATCAGCAGGTGCTGAACGTCCTGCTGCAGATGTTCGTGTTCGACAAGGACGTTCAGGAAGCCATCGAGGCGCCGCGGATCAACTCGCTGCACCCGTTCAGCTCCTTCGACAGCCACGAAAGCCTCACCGGCGTTCTGGAGATCGAGAACCGTGTTCCGCAAGCCGCGCGCGACGAACTCGCCGCCCGCGGACACAACCTGCGGCTGCTGGGCGCCTGGGGCATGAGCACCGGCGTCGTCGCGGTCGGTGTGGATCCGAAAAACGGAACGCTTCGCGGGGGTGCGGACGTCAGGCGGGAACGCTACATCTTTGGATGGTAACCGGGTGCAAGAGGTTCAAGTGCCAGGAGTGCAAGGGGTGCTGGGAACCTCTTGCACCTGAACCTCTTGAACCCGTTGAACCTCTTGCACCTCTTGAACCGGTTCAGATGTGCGACGTCAACGGCTCATGGACCCTGCGGCCGTTGTTCTCGAGCGAAGTAAGAACGATGTCCGCCATCACCGGCGCCCGGCGGAACACCTCCTCGCCGACGGCATTCGCGATCGCGTTCATGACCGACCCGTAGCCCGCACCCACCGGCGGCTCGCCGACTCCCCTTGCACCCGTCGGCGTCTCCGGATCCGGAATCTCCAGCGCCAGCGTATGCATCGTCGGCGGGATATCGAGAATCGTGAGCGGTTTGTTGTGGTAGAAGCGCTTGGCGAGCGGCACGCCGTAGTGCTGGTCGTAGACCCACTTCTGCTGGAGCGCGTGTCCGACGCCGAGATTGATCCCGCCGAGAATCTGGCCGTGCAGGCTGCGCGGGTTGATGACGGTGCCGACGTCGGCCACGGCCAGGTAGTCGACGAGCGTCGTCTTGCCCGTCTCGACATCGACTTCGACTTCCGCGAATCCGACGACGAACGCGTAGGTGTCGCCGTCGCGCGGATAGTTGTCCTTGGCAACGCCCATCAGCCCCTGCCCGGCGAGCGCTGTGGCTGACGCCTTCGTCACGGGATGAATGTCGTCAGGCAGAAGGTGGCCGTCGAACTTTCCGCCGATTTCGACGGCGCGCTTGGCGGCCTGCGCGTACGTCATCCCACGCGATGGGTTGCCGCGCTGAAAGACACGCTCGTTGCCGAGCGTGTAGTCCTGCGGGGCGCCGCCGAGTTCTTTCGCCGCGAGCTCCTGCAGCTTGAGCCGGGCGTCGGTCGCGCCGGCCAGGTTCGCGCGTGTCATGGCATGCGTGGTCTGGCTGCCGACCGACAGGCAGCTCCACGGCACGTTCTTCGCCGTGCTGCCCCAGTTGACGACGACCTTGTCCCAAGGCATCGCGAGCACGTCCGCGGCCACGCGCGCGAGATCGATGCACGAGTGCGTGCCGAGGTTGCCGACGCCGGACTGGACGTACAACTTGCCATCTGGCTGAAGGGTCATCAGGCCGTCGTAGCCGATTGACCCGGCGCCGTGTGGGCCGACGGCGACGCCAATGCCGCGCACCTTCGACCCCTGCCGCTTTCCGGCTCTCGCCTTGCGCTCTTCCCACTTGAAGAGCTCGGCGCCGCGGTCGAGCGCGTTCTTGATGAACGACGCGGTGATGTGCGCACGGTCGCCGGCGGGACGCGGCGGACCGTAGAGCGCCTTCCCTTCCGGCGAATTGATGCGGCGAATCGCGACCTGGTCGAGCCCGAGCTTGACCGCCGCCTTCGTGACGACCGGCTCCATGATGGCGTTCGCCTGCATCGGCCCGGGCGAACGCTGCTGGGATCGCGGTGGCGTGTTGGTGATCACCGCGAGCGCGCGCCACCGCATCGCGGGCGGCTGCCAGATGAGCGACGCCGCGTTGCCGGCTGACCGATGGTCGCCCATCGGACCGTACGGTCCGTTGTCCTCGACGATGAAGAGATCCAGCGCGGTGATGCGGCCGTCCTGCGCAAAGCCGACCTTCGCGCGCCCGACCATGCCGGTCCGCGCGCGGCCGATGTAATGCTCTTCCTCGCGGCTGATCCGCATCATCACGGGAACGCCGGCCTTCTTCGACAGCAGCGCCGGAATCGCCATCGACACGGCGCCCCCGCCTTTACTGCCGAATCCGCCGCCGGTGTACTCGCTGATGAGCACGATGTCCGTCGGCTTGATCCCAACCCAGTTCGCGACGGGGTCGACCGTGCGAATCAGGCTCTGCGTGGACGCGTGCAGATACAGCTTGCCGTTCTGCCAGTACGCCATCGCACTGCGCGACTCCATCGGCTGATGGCCGGTCGACTGCACGACGAACGTTTCGTCCACGACAACGGCGGCAACTTTGAAACCGGCCTCGAGATCGCCGTACGACCATTCGTCGGTCGCCTTGCCGAACGGCAGACCACCCTCGGGCGCGGTGGCAAAGTCCGCGTCCGTCCACTTGAGGGTCTCCACTTTCGGACGGACCTGCTGCGGCGGCGTGCCGGGCGCTGCGGGAGGCGTGATCCAGACGTTACCCTCGACGCGGGCATTCGCCCCGGTTGGCCGCAGGCTCTCGACCGGATCCACGACAAACGGCAGCGGCTCGAAATCGACCGCGATGCGCTCGATGGCTTCCGCCGCCGTGCGCTCGTCGACTGCCGCGACCGCAAGAATTGGCTCGCCCTGATACAGCGGCTCGTTCGTCAGGGCCCGCTCGGCTCCGCGAAGATCGGGCAGATCGTCGGCCGTTAGGATGGCCTTGACGCCGGGCATTGCGAGCGCTGCGGCGGTGTCGATGCGGCGCACGCGCGCGTGCGGCATCGGACTGAGCAGCAGCTTCGTGAAGAGCATTCCGTCGGCGCGGTAGTCCTCGGCGTACTTGGCGCGCCCCGTGACTTTGGCGACGAGATCCGGCGTGGTGTAGTCGTGTCCGGTGAGCTTCTGGTCGGCCATGGACCGAGATTATCAGGTACACTCGCCGTTTGTGTCGCCAAGAAATCAGCTCGGCTGGCTGTCGCTGGCGATGTTCCTCGGGATGACGCTGTGGTTCTCCGCCACGGCTGCGAACGCACAAATCGCCGTCGAATTCGAACTCACCGCAGCCCAGACCGCCTGGTTGACGATGGCGGTTCAAGCAGGGTTCGTCGCAGGAACGCTGGTCTCGGCGCTCCTGAATCTTCCTGACGTGTTGAATGCCCGCAGTCTGTACCGCATCGGCTGTCTCGTCGGTGCCGCGGCGAACGCTGCGCTGGTCCTTGCGGGCAGCGCAGCGGCACTCGTCGCGCTTCGCGTGCTGACCGGCGCGGCGCTGGCGTGGGTGTACCCACCGGGGATGAAGATCGCCGCAAGCTGGTACGACAAGCGGCGCGGCGCGGCGCTCGGCGTGCTGATTGGCGCGCTGACGATCGGGTCGGCGTTCCCGCACCTTCTCGCCGCGGTGTCGGCCTCCGTTCCATGGCGTGTGCTGATGCTGACCGCATCAGCGCTGGCCATCGTGGCGAGCGCCCTCGTCAAGCTGTTCGTGCGCGACGGTCCGTACCTGCAAAGCTCCGCACGCTTCGATCCCGGAGCCGTGGGCCGCGTGTTCGTGCACCGGCCCACCCGACTGGCAACGCTCGGATATCTCGGCCACATGTGGGAGCTCTACGCGGTGTGGACGTGGATCGCGGCGTTCGCGTCGGCGAGTCTTCGCGCGGCCGGCCCCACGCCGTCGACGTCGGGCGGATCCGCGATCGCATTCGTGACGATCGCCAGCGGCGCCATCGGCTCGGCCGCGGCCGGATCGGTTGCCGATCGGCTGGGCAAGGCGCGTATCGCGCAGTGGGCGCTCGTCTCGAGTGCCATCTGCTGCGGGGCCGCTGGCTTCGTGTTCCAGGCGCCGGTCCCGGTCCTCGTGCTCTTCGCCGTGGTCTGGGGCGTCGCAGTCGTCGCGGATTCCGCGCAGCTGTCTGCGCTCGTGGCCGAGCACAGTCCCCGGGACCACGTGGGCACGGCGCTAACGGTTCAACTCTGCGGCGGCTTTCTGCTGACGATGGCGTCAATTCGGCTGGTGCCCCTGGTCGCCCAGGCGATTGGCTGGCAGTGGGTCTTCCTGTGCCTGGCGCCCGGACCGGTGGCCGGCGCCCTGGCCGTGCGGGCACTCGTCGTCGAGCCCAGAGCCGCCGCACCGGCGCTCGTCCGGACGCCCCGGGGCGCCGGGGAGGGCAGCAGCGCTGCGTGAGGCTCTGCACAGCAAGGCCGGGCTCCCGCTTGCCAGACGCCGGGACTTCAGGTAAGGTCTTTCCGGACAGAAGCCTGTCGTCAGCGTGAGCCCCCTGCCACCGCGCGCGTTCTGCGCCCCTGTTATCGAAACCACCTTCTTAGGAGACGTTTGATTGGCCGTCCGTCTGTTCGTCGGTAACCTCGCGTACAGCACAACCGAAGCCGATTTGCGGTCCTATTTCGGAACGGTCGCTCCCCCGTCGCAGGTGGTCCTGCCGGTGGACCGGGAAACTGGTCGCCCGCGTGGATTCGCCTTCGTCGAGTTCCAGGATCGCGGGCACGCCGAGTCAGCCATCCAGAAATTCAACGGACAGGTGTTCAACGGGCGTCCGCTGGCGGTGAGCGAAGCGCGTGCGCGCGAGGACCGCGGTCCCGGCGGACCGAGGCCCGGCGGCGGATTCGGCGGCCCCCGTCCCGGAGGCGGCGGCGGCTTCGGAGGACCACGTCCCGGCGGATTCGGCGGCCCGCGGCCTGGAGGCGGTGGCGGCTTCGGAGGACCGCGCTTCGACCCCTCGGCGCCGGCGCCGCCGCGCAGTCGCAACTTCGGCCCCGACGCGAAGCCTCAGCGCGGCCCGAACGCGAAAGCCAAGAAGAAGGAAGCCGAACGTCCGCGCGGGCCCATACCGATGAAGGTCACCGGTCGATCGTTCACGCTCGACGACGTCGATGATGTTGGCGCCGACGAACCATTGGACATCGACGATATCGCGACAAGCCGGCCGACAACCGACGAGGACAAGGAGCAGGACAAAGACAAGGACGAGGAAACCTAGGATGTGACGACGGCGTGGGATCGCATCCTCGAAGAGATCCGTCCGTCAATCCCGGAAGAAGATTTCCGCCGCTGGTTCGGCGCGACCGCGTACGCCAGCGATTCGGGCGACCAGATTACCGTCTGGGTCCTCACCGAACCGATCCGCAGACACCTGACGCTCCACTACGCCGACATCCTGCGCAAGGCGCTCATCGCCATCGACCGGCGGCACTCGCACGTTCGATTTGTCGTCAGCGGCAGCGACGAAGACGACGATCGGGAGTGACGTAGTGGTTAGTTGTTGGTTGTTGGGTGGATCGAACATGACCAACAACTAACAACCAGCGACCAACCACCAACCACGAACAACTATTTCTGACTGTCGTACACGTGCGTGATCGTGCGCGCCTGGTTGTCACGTCCCTGGAGCACGGCGACGACATGGAGCTGGTGGTGCTCGGGGTCGATTGAAAACGACTGCGTGATCTTGCCCGGACCGGCGCCGCTGATCTCGCTCACGAGCTTCCCGCCGTCCCACTTCGTCTTGCGCTCGATGCCGGTGTTGTCGTCCTTGATCTTCTTGCCATCCGCCGAGAGCCGGGTCGTCCGGCCGTCGGGCCCGGTCAGCACGAACGTCGTGTCGGTCTGAACGATCGTCAGGCTCTCCGGAGGATTGACGATGTCTCGCATCGCCTCACGCATGCGGGCTGCGGCTTCGGGATCCATCTGCGCGCGCCCGCCTCCACCGCCGCCGTAACCGCCGCGGCCGCCATATCCGCCGCGCATGCCGCCACCATGGCCGCCGCCACCGCCGTGGCGGCCCTGGCCGTTTTGCCCTCCTCCGTTCTGTCCACCGCCCTGGCCGTTGCCGGATGGCGGCTCGTCGCTCAGGTCCTTGTTCAGCGTCCAGGCGCCGACGATCGAGTTCGCATCGGCTTTTTGCGCGCGGACGTCGACGCGCGGGCCGAGCGCGATTGCGGCCGCGTACACAATCGCGACGGCGACGCTCGAGGGAATTCGCATGGAAACCATGATCGATTATGTGAATGGACCAGCGCCGTATTCGTGAAAAGTATGTGAATACTGACCGTTCGCGAGCCGGCCGCCTTCCTCCGGGATTAGGATTTCAGAAGGATGCGGTGGTATCGCAGTCTCTACTGGCGGATAGCGTTTGGCGTGATGGCGTTTCTGGTCGTCATGCTGGTCGTCCAGGCGATGCTGTTCGTCTGGGCCGTCTCACAGTCGGGGCGATCGCTGCAGGGTCAGTCACCGGGACGTTTCGCGGGCACCGTGGCGCAGGATCTGTCGGGGCTTCTTGAACGCGAGCCTGGCGCCGACCTGGCGCAATACGTCCGCACGCAGTACGCGCAGTACGAGCACCCCTTCTTCGTGATGATGGTCGACGGTCGTCTCATTACGAGCGGGAGCGACTCGTTTCCGGATCCGCTGCTGAAGATGGCGCGGGCCCGGCTCGATCGGCCCGAGGGGGGACGAATGATGCGCCCCGAGGGAGACTTCCCGTTCCCGCCGGGCGGCGGCCCGAGACCCGAGGGACCCCGCTGGCGTCCGGACGGGCCACCCGATGAACCCCGGCCACCGCGCGGCGGCCCGCCGGGCTTTCGCGGCGAGCGCTTCGATCGTCCGATCTTCGCGAACGGAAAACTCGCCGGTGTCGTCGTCGTGCCGCCGCAGGCGCCGTTCGCGTTTCTGCTGCGGCGCTACGCACCGATGCTCGCGCTCGTCGCCGTCGGCGTCCTTGTTGTCGGCGGCGTCCTGACGTCAGCCACGATCTTCGGTCCCGCGCGCCGCCGTCTTCGCCAGCTCGAGGGCGCCGCGCGTCAACTCGGCGCAGGCGATTTGTCCGCGCGGGCCCCCGCTCGCGGCGGTGACGAGATCGCGGCGGTCGCCAGCGCGTTCAACGCGATGGCCGACGACCTCGCCGCGCGGGCGGCGGCGCTGGCCGCATCAGATCGCATGCGCCGGCAGCTGCTCGCTGATGTTTCACACGAGCTGAATACGCCGGTGACCGCGATGCGCGGGTATCTCGAAACCTTGACGATGGACGACGTGCCGCTCGACGAAACGACCCGGGCGCGCTATCTCGGAATCGTCGCCGCCGAAACGGCGCGGCTCGAACGCCTAATCGGCGATCTGATGGACCTGGCGCGGCTCGAGGGCGGAGGCGGCGACCTGCGGCGCGAACCGGTGGCCGTCGCCAAGCTGTTCGCCCGGGTCTGCGAGCGCCACGAACGCGCGTGCGCACACGCAGGCGTCACGATGACGACGTCGATGGCGCCGGACGCCGAGGTCGTCAACGGCGACGCCGAACGGCTCGAGCAGGCGTTGCAGAACCTCGCGGCCAACGCCATCCGGTACGCGCCGCGCGGATCCGAGGTGCGGCTCGGTGCCCGCGCGGTGGAATCTGGCGTCGTGTTGTCAGTTGGGGATCAAGGGCCGGGGATTCCGCCCGAGCACCTGGCGCACGTCTTCGACCGCTTTTACAAAGCGGACACGTCGCGGCCGTTCGACCGCGAGGCCAACGCCAGCGCCTCCGGCGGCAGCGGACTGGGACTTTCGATTGTGAAGGCGATTGTGGAACGGCACGGCGGCGCGGTAACAGTACGCAGCCGCCCGGGCCAGACGGTGTTCGAGGTGGAACTGCCTACGCGGCCGACTTCGCTTCCTGCGACGTGTTCTTGACTTCGTCCCGGATGCGTTCCTTGATCCAGTTCACCGGTTCCGGCTGACGCGCCACGAAAGCCTGCCATTCGGCTTCCGACAGCGTCACGCAGATCACCCGCTCGCGTTCGTTGCTCATGCCAAGCATCATACGTACCGGCGACGTACATCGAAAATAGAATGATCTGATTAGACCCATCTCATTTGCTGATGGATGATGAGGCCGTTCGCGAGAGGGCGCGGGGCGGCTGCAGGCGCAGGCGGCCCCTGACGGGCTCGAACGCCGCGAGTAGTTCGTGGATCATCCTGGGAATCCTGTTGGCGCGCGCGTAGACCCACCCCGTTTCGCGCACGAGTTCGTGCCCCTCGATCCGCGCGCAGAAGAACTGCCCGGCCCGCACCTCTCGCGCGACCGCCAGGTACGGCACGATGCCGATGCCCAGCCCTGTCTTGACCATCGCCTTGATGATCTCAACATTCTCCGTGTCCATCACGATCGTCGGTTCCAGCTTCTCGGCGGCGAAAAACCGATCGATCACGCGCCGTGTCGCCGAGCCCTGCTCGAAAAGCACGAACGGCTGACCTGCGACGTCCTTCGGGGTCACGCGCCGCCGGCGCGCCAGCGGGTGCGTTGGCGGCGATATCAGCAGCAGCTCTTCGCGGAGCACCGGCACCGTCACGAGGTCCGCGCCTTCGACCGGCAGCGTCAGGAGGCCCGTGTCGACGCGCCCGTCGCGGATCTGCTGCACGGACTGGCCGGCGGTCGCCACGGTCAGCCGGACGTCGAGGTTCGGATGCACGCGGCGCAGGTGCTTGAGAAGCGGCGGGAAGACGTAGAGACACACGGTCATCCCGCCCGACAGCCGCAGCGTGCCCTTCAGCTCGCGCGTCTGGTCGGTGATCGTGCCAACCGTGTCCCGCAAATCCTGGAACACGCGCTGGCCGAGCTGAACCAGGCTTTCAGCAGCCGCGGTCATGCGGACCTGCCGTCCCACACGCAGGAACAGCGGTTCGCCGAGCTCGTCCTCGAGCAGCAAGATCTGGCGGCTAATCGCGGACTGCGAGACGTTGAGCTTGCGGCCCGACGCGGTGAACGAACCGGTCTCGGCGATGGCCTGCAGGATCTCGAGCTGTCGAAGATCCATCAGGCGGGCGTCTTTCTGAAGCTGACTCCCCGCGCCTCCGGCCCGAGCAGCGTGACCACAAACGCGACAATGAATACGACGGTCATGAGCCCGCTCATGGCTGTCGTGTACGTGAACCGCTCGCCGAGCGCCGACTCCACGTAGGGGATGCTCGCTGCGAACATGACGCCGAGCTGGTACGCAAACCCCGGGAAGAAGCCGCGAAGGTGATTCGGCGACAGCTCGTTGATATGCGCGGGGATGACACCCCACGCGCCCTGGACGAAGAACTGCATCAGGAACACGCCGAACAGAATCCGGATAGGGCTGTGCCCCGCGATCCAGAACGGCACGACGATCAGGCTGCAGGCAATCGCGATCATCATCGAGCGGCGTCGTCCGGCGCGGTCCGAGTACGATCCGAACGCCAGCCCACCGAGAATGGCGCCAATCGCCGACAGCATCGTCACGTCTGCGATCCGCGCGCGGTCGTAGCCAATCGTCCCGAGCATCGTCGGATACATATCCTGCGTCCCGTGCGACATGAAGTTCATCATCGTCATCAGCAGGACGAGGTACACGAAGCGTTTCCAGTACTGCGGCAGCGAACGGCGATATGTGGACCAGTCGGTCCGGTGCTCGTGCCACGCCGCCGACTCCTTGACCCTGGAACGGATGAACAGCGACAGGAGCGCCGGAAGGCCGCCGAGAAAGAACATCAGTCGCCAACCATTGCCGGGATACATGGAGTTGAAGGTTGGATACAGCAGTCGAAACGCGATGGCCGACAGCAGGTTGCCCATCGCGTAGCCTTCCTGGAGCAGACCCGAGAGCAGGCCGCGCAGCCGCGGTGACGCCGACTCGAGCGCCAGCGAGGCGCCGACGCCCCACTCGCCGCCCATGCAGACGCCGAAGAGCATGCGCAGGACGATGAAGACCTGGTAGTTGGGCGCGACGCCGGAGAGCACGGAGAGCATTGCGTAGAAGATGACGTTGAGCATCAGCGGGAGGCGGCGGCCGAGCCGATCGGCCATGATGCCGAACACGACCGCCCCGACCGGCCGCATGGCGAGCGTCACCGTCAAGGCAAGAGCGATATCGGGACGCGTCCGCCCGAACGCCTTCGCCACGTCGTCGATGATGAGCGTGAGGATGAAGAAGTCGAAGGCGTCGAGCGTCCAGCCCAGGAAGCCGGCGAGCACCGCGTTGCGCTGGTTGGCCCGCTCCTCGCGGGTCATGGGAACGGCGGATGTATGCGCTACGGACATGGATGTGCGGAGAGTATCCAAGGAATCCTGGATTTGATCAAACGCGCCGGCCGAACGCCAGGTGGGCGGCGCCCGCGGCGAAAAACCCGACGAACCAGGCGTAGTCATACAGAGGCCGCAGCACCGGCACCACCAGGCCGCCCCACGCGAGGGCACAGCCGACGGCGGTCGCTGCGATCGCGCGCACGTTCCAGCCTCGATAAATGCCGTCAACGAGGTACAGATCCTCGAGGCGCAGCTCGCGGCGACGGACGACCCAGTAATCCGCGATCAGCACGCCGGCGATGGACCCCAGCCCGCCCGAATAGCCGAGCAGCCACGTGTAGATATAGCCGGATGGATCGGCGAGCAGCCGCCACGGCTGGATCAGAATGCCGAGCACGCCCGTGATGAGGCCGCCCGTCTTGAAGTCGATGATCTTCGGGAACGCGTTCGCAAAATCGTTGGCGGGTGACACGACGTTGGCGGCGATGTTCACGGCGATCGTGGCCACCACCACCGTGAACATCGACACAGCCACGATGACGGGAGACGAGAACTTGCCGACGAGCACCACCGGATCCCAGATCGCCTGCCCGTAAATCAGCGCCGTCGCGCTCGTGATGATCACGCCCATCGCCGCAAACAGCGACATCGTCGTCGGAAGCGCGACGACCTGGCCGACCATCTGCTCGCGCTGGCTACGCCCGAACCGCGTGAAGTCCGGCATGTTCAGCGAGAGCGTCGCCCAGAAACCGATCATGGCCGTCAGAGACGGGACGAAGACTGGCCAGAATTCGCGGAGCGTGGCGAATTTCCCGGGCTGCGCCAGCAGCGGCCCGAGGCCATCGGCGGTGCGGATGGCCCACCAGAGCAGCACCGCCGTCATGACGAGCACGAACGGCGCGGCCCAGTTTTCCACTTCCCGCACCAGATCCATGCCGCGGTAAATGATGTAGACGTTCAGCCCCCAGAACAGCAGGAACGACAGCCACTCGGTCCCCGTGTGGCCGGCAAAGCCGGAACCGAGGAGCGTCGACCACCCAGGAACGACCGTCTTGAAGAACGTGTTGAGGGCTTCGCCGCCGATCCACGCCTGGATGCCAAACCACCCGCAGGCCACGAGCGCGCGCATCAGCGCGGGAACGTTCGAGCCGAGCGTTCCGTACGCGGCCCGCGCAAAGACCGGAAACGGAATGCCGTATTTCGTCCCGGGATGTGAATTCAGCAAGATGGGCACGAGGACGATCGTGTTCCCGAGAAGAATCGTCACGAGCGCCTGCGACCAGCTCATGCCGGACGCCATCAGGCCTGACGCGAGCATGTACGTCGGAATGCAGTGGGCCATGCTGATCCAGAGCGCCGCGAAGTTGTAGGTCGTCCAGTTGCGGCGCGCGATCGGTACGGGCGCAAGGTCGTGGTTGTACAGCGGGCTCGACGCAATTCTCGCGTTGTCGTCGAGTTCCACGCGGCCGTCGGGAAGCGCGCGCTGCGTGATCGTCATTTGCGGAAGTCGCCCTCGTTCAGGTCCGGGTTGACTCGCATGTCGTCGAACATCAGGGTCTCGAGCACGCGCTCGGCAATGAGCGTCGTCACGCGAGCGGGAAGCTGGACGCCATCCACCTCTCGGCGATTTGCGAACGACATCACCGTGCCAGCGCCGTACCGGCTGTCGTACACGAGGCGCAGCGGAACGTGCGACGGGCCGTCGAACACCATGCGCGCCGACAGGCCCGGGCCTCCTTCGATGTCGACCGCCACGGTGTCAGCGAACGCCGTCTCCGCCGTCGTCTGAAACGACAGTTTCGGAGCATCGGGAACGTAGGCCACCAGGCCGAGCATCAACCGGGCGAATGCCGCACGTTCGACGGCGATGGCGCCTTTCGGCGTCAGGAGGGTGCGTCCGGAAAAGCCCGAGCGGCGATCCACCCCGTTGACCGTGTCGACGCGCAGATAGCGGTCCGGCAGGAGCACCCGGATCTCGACCTGCCCGTCGACGCTGGCGTCGCGGGACACGCCGACGCGGAGCCGTCCCTTGAGGACGAGCCCGCGCAGCTGGCCGGTCGTCCCGGGAGCCGCCGGAGACAACGCTCCGAGGATCGCGGCTTGGCTGCGCTGCAGCTGCTCTCGCGCGGCCTCGTCCAAGAACCTCGCGGCCTCCTGCGCCTGCAGCGCGACGCTTCCGGCGACGATCAGCCACAAGACGGACGGACGCACGCTGAGGCGAATTATACTTTTCCGCCCGGCACCCGCCGGCGCTTCGAAGGGATTGACGATGCGGTACTCGCGCATGGTGCTGCCGGTTCTCGCGGTCCTCGTGCTGCCCGCAGGTGCGCCGGCTCAGTCGAAGCCCGGCAAGACGATCACGCGTTCAGTGTTCGTCAAGGTCGCCGATGTCACGGGCAAGCCCACCGCGGGACTCGCCGCTGCCGATTTCGAGATCACGGAAGGCGGAGTCAAGCGGACGATCATCAAGGCCGGTCCGGCGACGAGCCCCATGCGCATTGCCGTGCTTGCCGACACGAGCGACGGTGCAACGAACGCGCTCAACCACCTGCGCGCGGCGCTCGCGAGCTTCGCCGATGCCGTCGCGCCGCAGCACGAGTTGATGCTGGTCTCAACCGGAAGGCAGATGCGCGTTCGCGTGCAGCCGACCACGGACCGGAAGAAGTTCAAGGACGCAGCGACCGGCCTGTTTTCCGACAGCGGCGCCACGCCGCTCAGGGACTCGCTGCTCGAAATTGACGACCGCTTCATGCGGAAAGCGGAGGATCGATTTCCCGTCTTTGTCATCGTCACGAGCGATGGCACGGAAGGCAGCACGCCCGCCAGCGAGCAGAAATTCAACGACTGGGCCAAGATGCTGCCGGTCAGGGGCATCTCCGCACACGCGATCGTGATCAAGTACCGCGGCGGCGGCACGCCGGAGGTGTACGCCAACCATGTCGCGGTCACGGCGGGCGGCGTGTACGAGTACATGAACACGAGCAACGCCCTCGCGGAGAAGATGAAGCTCGTCTCGGATCGGATCGCGCAGGACTTCGAGACGGTCAGTCAGAAGTATCAGGTGACGTTCGAGAGCGAAGCAGCCATGGGCTCCGTGCTGGTCGGCATCGCGCGCGACGGCGTGAAGGTGGAAACGACGCAAGGCCGTCTCCGTTAGTTGCGCGGCGCACGCCCGCGTATACTTCCCGCCCATGGGCGATACGACCATCCCCGAACCGGCGCTCGCGTCGTTTCTCGCCCCGCTCGACAAAGCGAACATCCGCACGGCCACCCAGTTTCCGGGTGAGTCCCCTGCGCGCCAGCCGGTCCACACCGTCTATGGGGGAGCGCACCTGTTCAAGGCCGACGCGGTGTCGAAGCTTGGCGCCCTGGCGCTGAAAGCCCTCCAGGACCACGCACCCGACCCCGCGACGCTGGCGCACGCGTTCCAGTTCGACGAACGGCTCGCGCGGCGCATCCATCTCCGCGTGGTCGAGAAGCTGACCGCCGAGCCGGTAGAAGACTATCG
>AR_comb_assmDRAFT_10517765_pt1 | contig 14883 bp, 18 predicted proteins | sample ArasoioldDNA_FD_10543 | JGI IMG/M metagenome (IMG submission 10543) | reverse complement strand
TTTTGTTGGGAGCGCTTTTGCAAGCTGCGGCGCTCACAGTTTCTTGCTCAAACCTCTCACCTAATCTCAACTCATCCCCGAACGAAAACTGGAGAACTAAAATGCGCAAATTCGTTCCTGCTCTGGCGTGTGTCCTCTCTTTATTTGTGCTCTTTGCAACTGCGCGATCTGGAAATTCTTTCGCTTCACAAGGCAACGGCGATCAAGTGGTTAAGCATGGCGGGAAAATTGAATCAAGGTATGACGGCTTCACATACGAAACCTTGATGCGCCTCAAAAAGATGAAGGTGCAATGTTCGTCGTTTCGTGACAGCTTCGATTACAAGAACTATTGTGTGAGTATTGATGTAACGCTTCACTGTCCAGGCACGCAATTAAATTTTGTGCGCGACGTCTCTCTCCAGGTGATCTTTGAGACGAAGGACTGGGGCTTGAGACACCCGGTCGACCAGCGAGAACTCTCGGTGGTTGCTGATGGCGAGACTTTTCGGCTCGGAAAGATGCAGCTGATAACTCAAAAAGACGAACCGATGAAAGAAATGATGATAGAGACGTTCGAGACAACGATTCCCTATAAAGTTTTTAAGAAGATGGCGAGCGCAGCAACGGTTCAGGTTCAGGTTGGGAAGAGCGGGGTGGAATTTCGCGACAAGAATATTCTCGCCTTACGTGATCTAGACAGTCGCGTTTTAACTCCAACTGGGACTCAATGATCTGCAGGCTCTGAGGATTCTTGCGGTGTTCTCTTACGAACCCGGGTGATCATTGAGGCTCCGAAGTCAAAGATTCGTTCCGACTCCTTTGTCAGCAACGGTCCGAGCACGGCGAGTATCAGTACATAAAGCGCGGCGAACGGTTGTAATACGGGCAGGAGTCCGCCCGTCTTCGCCAGGTTCGCCATGATAATCGAGAACTCGCCGCGCGAAACGATTGTTAATCCTACATTGAAAGATGGACCAGGGCTTAACCCGGCACTCCTGCCAGCGAGCATTCCGGCGATAATGTTGCCGGCGAGCGTGACAATGACGGCGCCGATCACCGGCCAAACCGCTCCGCCAAGCGAAAACGGATCAATAGTCAAACCAAAACCAAAGAAAAACAGCGCTCCAAAGAAATCGCGAAAGGGAACTATCAGATGTTCAATTCTTTCGCCATGCTCTGTTTCGGCAAGTACGAGTCCCAGCAGTAAAGCGCCAATCGCCTCTGCCACATGAATGGTCTCTCCCAGCCCGGCGAGGAGAAAGAGACACGCAAATAACACCAGCAGAAAAACTTCGTTTGAAGAAATACGAAAGATACGATTGAGGAGTGGCGTTGCCACTCGGCCCAGCACAATCATTCCCAGGATAAAGCCGAGAGCGATACCGGCAGACTTTGCGATACCCCACAGCGACGTGGCGCCGCTTAAAACCATTCCGGAGACAAGCGACAGGTAAACGGCGAGGAAAATATCCTCGAACATGATGATGCCGAGGATCATTTCAGTCTCGGGGTTGGCGGTTCGTCGCAAGTCAAAGAGGACTTTTGCCACGATAGCACTGGAAGAAATGGTCGTGATGCCAGTAGCAACTAGCACTTCCTTGTAGGGCCAGCCCAGTAACACCGCATAGGCCAGTCCGGCGGCAAAATTGATCGCGATGTAGATTGATCCGCCGACGACAATTGAGCGTCCCGACTTTATTAGCCGGCTTACCGAGAACTCCAGGCCGAGATAGAAGAGTAAAAATAGGATCCCGACCCGTCCCATGAACTCGATCAAGGGTGCGCTCGAAATAAAACCGAAATCAAATGGTCCAATCTTAGGCGCGTGTGGTCCAACGACCATGCCGGCGAGGATAAGTAGCGGCACGACAGAAAAGCGAAGGCGTGCTGAAATCAGAGCAGCCACCGCTATCAGAGCCAGAGCGAGGCCCACCTCAAGGACGATGTGTTGCATAACTTAGTCGCCCTTTCCTAGAGTCAGCAGTCGTCTTAGACGCTCAATACTCAAACGGTCACCTGCCAGAATTAAGGTTGCGCCCTCGTTGAGTAGGGTGCTCGCCTCGGGATTTGTTCTATTGGTTCTATTTGGCTCGATCAGGGAAACGATTGATGCTCCCGTTCGGGTGCGCACTTGTAACTCGCTGATAGTGTGACCTGCTGCTGCTGCACCTTTCTCGAGCGTAAACCATTCGAGTACCAGATCCTCAAGAACGACTTCCGAAGTAGGTAAGGCTTTTGGAACATAAGTCAGGCCACCAACAATGCCCGCAATCTGCCGCGCTTCTCCGTCGCTCAGGGTCAACACCGAAGCCGGCCGGTCGAAATTCTTGCGCGTGAAGTGGTAGAGCTCGCGAGTTCCATCGTCATGTATGACTATGGTTAGACGATCACCGGTTAAAGTCTCTACTTGAAACTTTCTACCAACCCCGGGCAGATTTGATTCGCTAATCGTAGCCATGGAATTCTCCTTGATCAGAAGTGATTTGGTATTGACTCAGACAAGTCTGCAAAGCATCTCCTGTTATCACGATGCGACGCGGATTGGCGTCTGATGTACAACTGCCGACCGAATCTTAAGTCATTCGTCTGAGTGACCACCGGCCAGCGTAAGAATTACGAGTAAGAGGGAATTTAGCGACTTAACGGAGGAGCCCGACCAGATGACTGCGAATTTGATGCAGAACCGAACGAGGAGGGCGCACGCTGAAACGAGTTGACGACATTGGAATGCGCTTCAAAACTAAAAATCATCGGTGGCAAATCGATGGGTGTACTTTGACGCTTCTCACTCTTGCTGACTCGCGTCGTTTCCATCGGGTTGAGGTGATGAGCGTCTGTAGTGGTTCCTGAGTCCGCAGCAGCGAGGGCCTGCGAAAACTCGTTTACCGTAGAAATGCTTGAAAAAGGCCTCAAATGCAAGCCTTCACCGATCGAGAAGAGGAGATTTGCAACAACCAGACAGAGAACAACTCGGAGCCAAAGCCCGGGGTTTTTTGATCCTGGTCGCTCCATTGCTCTCGATGTCATCTTGTGAAGCATCCTAGCAGCCGAACTCCAGTCTCGTAAATTGGAGTTCGGCTCTCTAAATAAGATTTCGCTAATTCTAGAAAGCGATTTCGCCCATTCTGCCGCTGCGAAAATCCTCAAAGGCTTGATAGACCTCTTTGCGCGTATTCATGACGAAAGGACCATAGCGAGCAATCGGTTCGTGCAGCGGCACTCCGCCAATTACCAGAACATCAAGCGGGTATTGACCGTTGTTCTCGATCGTGATGGCCTCACCGTCCGCTGCAAACATTACCATCTGACCTTTTGTCGCCGTTTCGTCTTCGCTTCCAAAGTTTCCTTCGCCGTTGATGACGTAAGCAAAGGTGTTGTATTCCGACGGAACAGGTTGACTAACCCTGCCACCCGGTTGAATTGTGAAGTGCAAGTACATGATGGGAGTATGCGTTTCAATTACAGCCTTCTTCCCAAACGACTCGCCGGCAATCACGCGAACCTTTACGAGTCCATCTTCAGAAACGGCCTCGGGAATTTTCGCCGACGGTATTTCCTGGTACCTGGGTCTTGTCATCTTGTCTTGTTTAGGCAAATTAACCCATAACTGGAATCCGTGAAGCCGTCCCCCATTTTTTGCAAACTCCAAATCTGGCATTTCCGAGTGGACCACGCCGGAACCGGCTGTCATCCACTGCACGTCACCGGGCGTCAATTTACCGGCGTTGCCACGTGAGTCTTTGTGCTGCATTCGTCCTTCGAGCATATAGGTAACGGTCTCGAAGCCGCGGTGAGGATGGTCCGGCGCACCTTTAGCTTCGTTCGGGGCCAGATCCTTTGGGCCCATCTCGTCCAGTAGTAAGAACGGATCAAAGTCTGAGAGTGCGTAAGTCGGAAATGGTCTATGGACCAAAAAGCCCTCACCCTCAAGCGTCTCCATGCTGTTGATGATTCCGGAGACAGATCTAATTTTATGATTGTTGGTCATTCAAGAAACTCCAATTTCTAAAAATCTCTTAACTGGCAGAAGTTTGTAGGTGCTTTTGCCTGGTCGCGAGTGTCAAAACCGCGGCGACGATGGTCAATGCTACGAGTCCGACCGCCAAAGTGGGGCGACTCAAAAATGTGAGTCCCAATTCGGCATCGAGCGAGTACTTGCCCGCGCCAATAAAGATCAAGCCCAGCGAAACCAGGCCGTAGAGAAACGGCAGTTCGATTCCGTTGTTCGTCGCAAAGAATCCACTCTTAAGGTGGACACCGACACTGGCAACAATCATTGCTCCCAGGACAGCGGCGGCGCCTAACGGAGTAAATAGCCCGAGGATCAGCAGCAGTCCGCCGAGGAACTCGCTTAGGCCGGCGGCGGTGGCAAAAGCGACGCCGGGGCGAAAGCCCAATTGTTCGAAGAAGCCTCCGGTTCCTTTCAGGCCGTATCCGCCGAACCACCCAAAAAGTTTCTGCGCACCGTGTGCCGCCATGACAGCCCCAACCACAACTCGCAAAAGAAGTATCCCTGTTTCAGTCATTTTTCCCTTCTCTCCTCACGTTGCATAATTAACCTACTTTTAGTAAGCTGGGCACCAGAATAAAACGGCGGACCTACCTTTGTCAAGTAGGCAACGAAAAGTAAGTTTGAGAGGTGAGAGAAGGTGGCAGGAAAGAGTGCAACAACAAAGCGGGCGGCTGAGAAGCCTGATGACGGGAAACCGCACCAGGTATGTGCCCGGTTCCACCACGCGGTGGAACTCATTGGTCGACGTTGGACCGGTGCGATCATCAGTTCTATGCTGGCGCGGCCGCAATGCTTCAATGAGTTTCTGGCTGTCATTCCCGGGCTCTCCGATCGACTTTTGACTGAGCGTCTACGGGAATTAGAGTCGGAAGGTCTAGTAACCCGCACCGTGATTCCCGGACCGCCCGTGCGAGTCTGTTATGAACTGACGGAATCGGGAAAGGATTTAGAGCCGGCTATTGAGGCGCTCGGTAAATGGGCAGAACGGTGGGTTGAAGTTTAAGCATTAGATCTAAGCAATAAATCAACGATAGAGTTTTTTCATTGCTGCTCCGGTTAACAAAATGATTACCAAGGCTCCCCTTATCCTGGTGCTGCTGCTCGCAGCCCCCTCACTTGGCCAAAACCCGCCTGCAACGAAGCGCCAACTCTTTGATTTTCGAATTGAAAAAAGAAATTCGCCGCCGAAAGTTGGTCCGGGATTACAGAGGACAGTGCTGACCAAAGTCTTCCGCCGATACCTGACAGACGACACCCGCTGTAAATCAAATTTTGAGGCTAGCGGCAACGATTATTTAGCGGCGGCGCGGAAGGCCGGCCAGTTTGTTCCATCCATCCTTGACTCAACCTCTGGCAGTTTTACCGCTGCCGGCAAGACCGAGGTCGCTTATCTAATTTCTGTTGGCGAATGCAATGCTTCTCACGCCGATAATTACGGGAGTAAGCGAGTCGAAATTTTCTCTGGTGACGAGTTGGTGGCCAACTTTGATATCAACTTCAACAGCAGCATTCTCAAAAAAACCGATCTCAATAGCGATGGTATCAACGAGCTGTTGCTCGCGACTGGCGATATGGCCCAGGGCACCCTCGTCGAAACAGCTGCTCTTTATAGTTTTGAAAATGGCAAGCCAAGTGTTATCGAAGACTTTGGCCAGGTAACTGATGACTCGTGTGCCTCAGGAATGCCGGGCAGTGACGCTAAGGCAGTAGTGCTTGAGATCGGCGTTGCGACTCAAGGAAAGATGCCTAAGTTCAAGATAGATAATTATGTGTCGCCGGTAGGAACGTAAAGCGTTGGCGCTTCGTTTCGATTGGCAAATTAGACCAATAGAAGTGCTTTGCCCAAAGACCGGGCTGGAGCGAAGCGACGGAACAACACCGAAGGTGTTAGCGAATTCCAGCCGAGGGTTGAGCTTTGGCAACCCTGGGAACGAAGTATGGATCATCTGGCAGCGCTGAAGGGAAAGCCAAAGATTCTTCTTGCCCTAAACAAATGGCTTGTTCTAGATTAAGGGTAGAACCCAATCCTCACGTCTCCGTTAGCTAAGTTGAGGACGCCCTGACGTAAATAAATCCTCTCTTTCTCCACATTTTTAGGAGGCCCTATGCTGCAGCAAGTTTGGGACAGCTTTTTAATGCTGATCCCGGTCTTTTTCCTGCTGACGATGATATTCGGTGCAGGATTTTATATCGGCCGGGTGAGCAAAAAAGAGTAGTTTCCTGAAACCCTTCAAGTACTCCGCGAGCTCCATCGTCGGACCCGGTGATCCCGTATCTAAGGATTGAATGTGGCCTACTCATCATTCATTCGTCTGTTTCTGCTACTTATAGGCTTTGTGCTGTTGGCTTTTGGCGTCTGGGATAGGCTGCGCCCGCGCAGCCATTATCAGAGCTCGGAGCCGTCGGCGGGAGCCGTCCTGACACGGTCGCCGGAATTCGTTACGGTTCAGTTCTCGGATGCGCTGGATAAGGATTCTCAGATCTCGGTCGCCTCGACGATTACCCTAAAGCCGAACGGCGAGACCGTTTTCGAAGATGGTCCGTCATCGATCTCCCAAGCCCCCAGCCTGGAAAACTCCGCCGTCTTAAAGGTCTTGATGCCTCGTGACAGGACTGCGGGTTTGTACTGGGTTCGGTGGAAAGCCGTAACGGCCAGGGGAAAGGCGACAAAATTTGGCTTGTTCTGTTTTGGGGTGGGTATGCCAGTCCCAGACTACATAACGCGAGACATGCCGGGTGGTTTGAGTGAGAGAAATCTGGACGAGCGGCGTTATCGGGCAGTTTTGCTGGGCGGCATATTTCTGGTGACATTGGGTGCCCTGTTTCCTCAAATTACGCGTTCCAAATAGAGCCATTGACGGGTAGCTGCTCGGGTACCCACCTTACACGGCACGAGGGTTGCCAAAGAATTCCCCGGATATCACGATTGGATCGATCCGAATCCAAAGTTCGGTGGTCCAATTCCCATTCTCGGTAGTCCTAAACGGCTTCCGTGCCCCAAACCTCCCAAGTCGCATAACACCAAGATGACTACCCCTACGTTATCAACCATTCCGGAGATGGAACTGCAGCCGGTACTCCTTCGCGATTCGGACCAGACGGACCAAAGAAGTGAGGAACAGCACGAGCTACAGCTGAGTCTTCAGAAAGAGATCTCCTCCGCCCTCAGTCAGATCGACGACCCCGAGCTTAAGGCCATTGCGGAAAACGTGCTTGTGGAGCTGGCCAGATTCTTTGATTGGCTTGCGAGGATCGATAACAATCTGCACAAGCTCGACACGCTACTCGAGAGTCTGTCGCTGCTCGAAATTCTCCAGTTCGAAGCGCACTCACTAACCGAATTTATTGCTACCAGGGCGATGACATCGGCGGTTGTGGACGATCGCCTGCGAGGTGTTTTGGACGGTATCACTTACGGAATAAACCACGATTTACGGCGTATTTTCGAAAGAGAGCTACTTCGCAGCGTTACAGAGCAGTCGACGCCGGTTGTGTATGGCAAGATCCTGCACGCTCACGGTCTATTAACCAATTGCTTCCAACAATCCATCATTACGCTACTACAGGTTTTCAATCCGAGTGTGGATGGTGCGTCGTTGTTTAACGACTCAGAATTAAGGCTGCAGCAGTCGTTACTCCTCTGTCGTGAATTATCCACCCTGATGGGTGTTGTGCGCTTGGCCGAGAACGCACCCGGTCCCGATTTACTGCGCAAGGTTGTCGATAAAATTCTCGAATTCAGAGACGGAGCGATGCAGTACCTAATGTACAAGGATTGGCGTGGTTACGAAAACCTGGCGCTGGAAGTTATTAGTTCAATCGAAGACAATGTCGACCCCAAAGCGCTGCTGCACCGGTTCCTTTGTTATCTCGAGCTCTTATACGGACACGTAAAGATGAGGGCTGTCCTGGCCAATAACTTCCCATTTTCTGGTGAAGGCGACGACAATTAGCCCGAAGCAAACTGACGAAATCTGTCAGTTAGGTCGGGACACTAAGTGGTAGTGACCGGATAAAACGGCCTGCTGGACTGAAAAGATTCATTGCCAGGTCGCCTCGGCTTTACACAAAAACTTAAAATTTACCCCCCGAGAGCCCCTGCTAACGTGCCGATTTGTCCCCCGGAGTTAGGACAAATGAGGCTATTCGTTTCACTATTGCTTTTATTGGCCACGTCTCGCAATATTAATCGAACTCGTCAGCTGACGGTCATCACAAGTTCACAACAAGGTAGCCCTCCACCTAAAGCGTCAGGAGACGAATGAGTCCCAGAAGCTTACCCAAGATCGTCCTGACTATAACGTTAATTGGTGTCTGCTACGTTGATGTGCGTGCGCAAAATATTCGTCAAACCGGCGAGACAACTGATGCATATCGCGTCTGCGAGAGGTTCCAACGGCTGCTGGGGGAAAATCTCGATTTTAGCGCTGCATACGAAGCGACCTTTACAAAGGATGTTGCGCGGCGGCGGGCAGTCGCAATCCGTGACGGCGAATTTAGCGGTGTCGATCTGGATAGTGTCTCTGATGCGCTGCTCATAACTGCTTACAAGCAGCGAATGCAGCTCTTCTATTTGATGTTGCCGTTGGCCGGACCTGATAACGATGACGAGGAGCGATCTTTTTTCCCGCCAAACATCAAGCAGATATTGGAGCGTAAACCGGCGCCAGATCCGAAACAGTTTGGCTCATTTGTATCTCAGTTAGAACAAGACGTACGAAGCTTCAGAGCACACTTGGACCACTTGAGCCGTGAGAACTCAAACGTGGCGGCACGTATTGAAAAGTTCAAAACGGGGCTTTCTTCTGGACCATTCGATCCACCTAAAGACTATTTAGTGAAGCCGCAAGTGAGTGGTGACGAGTCGAGGGGTCTTAGAAAAGACGAACAGTATTATTCGATTGAAGGCTATTCTGTTGTTCGTGAGGGCGTTGGAATGAAGATCGTTTCAATCAGATTCTTCACACGCCTTTTTTGAGCCAACAGTTGTTCGAGTATAAAGAAGTCACATTACTTAAACGACTGAGACAATCAAAGTATAGGGCTCCGCTTATGGTTCTGTAACACTGTTAGTCTTGGCGGCCGTGCCTCCTCGCAGCGTCCACCAGCTCGATTGAACTAGAGATAGTGAGATCGAGATCCCGCAAGAGACCATCGCTGATGCCGTAGATCCACCCGTGAACCGCTAACTCTTGTCCACGACTCCAGGCGCTTTGCACGATTGTGGTGCGACCAACGCTAAGCACTTGTTCCACCACGTTCAGTTCGCAGAGTCGCTCCAGTCGCTTATCTGCATTTTCAATATCGCTCATGTGATGCTCATAGTGGATCATCACGTCCTGAACATGTCGTAGCCAGTTATCGATCAGGCCCATCTGCAAGTTATCCAGGGCGGCCTTCACACCGCCGCAACCATAGTGCCCGCATACTATGATGTGACTGACGCCAAGCACTTCCACCGCGTATTGCAAGACCGACAGACAATTGAAGTCCGTATGGACCACTACGTTCGCCACGTTCCGGTGAACGAACATTTCACCCGGTCTGAGACCAACAAGTTGGGTCGCGGGAACCCGACTATCTGAACAGCCTATCCACAGATAATCTGGATTCTGCTGTTTAGCCAATGCTTGAAAGAATTCAGGATCACTAGCCTTTATCTTTTCGGCCCACTCGTGATTTCTTTCCAGTAGCTCTTTTAAGTTGTTCATCTAGCCACCATGTAAAAAGAGAGAATTTTCCAAATAGGAATCGTGAGCAACGAGGCGTATAGTACTGCCATTTAACAATTGGAGGTACTCATGGTTAAAGTTGCTCTCTGGGTGCAGCTCGAGGCAAAGCCTGGCAAAGAGAAGGACGTGGAAGATTTCTTGATGTCGGGCCTTCCGCTGGTGCAAAACGAACCCGATACAACTGCCTGGTTTGCCCTGCGCTTGAATTCATCGACGTTTGGCATCTTCGATGCTTTTCCAAATGACGCTGGCCGAAGCGCGCATCTTTCCGGACAGGTTGCCGCAGCACTCATGGCAAAGGCCGGCGAGTTACTTTCCGAACCTCCGTTGATCGTTAACGTTGACGTACTTGCGGCAAAACTTCCGGGATAATGCCTACGATTAGAAATTAGCGTAACAATAATTCCACATCCTCATGGCGCTTGTTGGTCGCGTGATGTGTTTAGTTTGGTGTAATCTCTTGCCCACGCAACCAGATTTAAGTAGGCGATTGACAGCTGGACGAACCTGCTGTCGAAATAATTCTTCGCAATTCCCCCGTACGATGTTTTCCATGCCTGAATCCTGAGTAGCGCTCCAGATCCAATCGAAAAGGATCGGAATCCCGCGTGAAACTTGAACCTTCAAGCTGTACGCCCAACGGCTTGTCCTTTATCGACCTCGCGGGGTTTCAGGAGAGTTCACCTGGTTTCCTTCTCGGACGACGCGCTTCTATTGCCGAACTCTGACAATGATCGCGTCCGCGAAGACCGGCGTCTCAACGTCGTTCACCCTAATATCAGCAGGAGGTCATCATGAATGCAATAACACAGATGGTGATGCAACAAATAACAGGAGGTGCATCACAACAAATTGCCCAACGATTTGGAATTAGCGAGTCGACCGCGAACACAGCAATACAGCTCGCTGTTCCTTTGATATTGAGCGCGATGGCCCGCAATGCTGCTCAACCACAAGGCGCAGCGAGTTTGCACCAGGCCCTTAACTCAGATCACGACGGCAGTATCTTTAACGACCTTTCGAATTATCTCGGTAATCCGCAAGCGGCAAATGGCGCCGGCATTCTGGGTCACGTGTTTTCGGGACAACAAGCGAACGTGGAAAGCAACCTGGCCCAGGCAGCAGGCATTGATCAAAGTTCGGCCGGTGGGCTGATGGAAATGGTCGCGCCCCTGGTGATGGGAGCAGTGGGCCAGGCGCAGCAACAAAACGGTCTAGATGCTTCGCAACTATCGAACATGCTGGCAGTACAACAGCAACAGGCTCAGGCCGCAGCACCAGACGTCATGGGTATGCTGGGCTCAATGTTAGACCAGAACAAAGATGGAAGTGCCATGGATGATCTTTGGCGGGTCGCGGGTAATTTTTTTAAATAAGACGCAAGTAACAAAAAGTCCCTCGTTTGCAAACGAGGGCTGGCATCGATTCGTCAATGCCGTACTCAACTATTAACACCCATAGGAGGAACACCACAGTGAAAACGAAAGCAGCCGGCATCGCAGTGATGCTTATTCTTATTGCCGCGCTAGGTGGATGTAATCGCGGTCCTAATGATGAAACGCTGACTCAACAGGTTAAGGCAAAGATAAGCAGTGATCCTGCACTGGCCACCCAAACAGTCAATGTCGCAGTAAAAGATGGCGCAGTAACTCTGGCGGGGAATGTAAACACTCAGCCTAACAAAGCGAGAGCCGAAGAGTTGGCCAAAAGTGTTGAAGGAGTTAAATCGGTAACTAATTCTCTGGCGGTCAGACCACCAATTGTGAATGCTACGCCACCTCCGGTTTCTCCGGACACCCAACTCCGGACGAGTGTCATGGCCGGTTTAACCAAATACGGAATCACTACGGTTTCTGCTGAGGTGATAAACGGAGAAGTAACCCTAACAGGGGATATTCCGCGCGCGAAGTTGCAGGACGCGATGAAGGCGGCGAATGAATCTCATCCGAAAAAAGTCGTCAATAAGATGACCATCAAGTGAAGGAGTTGGAATCATGGAACTTACTGAGAAGTATAAGCCTGTAATTGATATTGCGACCGCTAGTGGCGTCAATCCTCAGGTGGCAGAGCAAGATGGTGTGCTCTACATTACAGCTACTACCAGCGACGGGTCAGTGAAGCAGCAGATGTGGGATAAGTATGGTGAGATCGATCCCGATTACAGATCAGGCGACCTTGTTCTGAACGTCGAGGTAGAAGGCGGTGGTTACGAAGAGTATACAGTTCAGTCTGGTGATTCTTTAAGTAAGATCGGTAAGCACTGGGGCAAAAACTGGAAAGAGATCTGGGATCTAAACCGGGAGGTGATCGGCGCTAATTATAATTTGATTCATCCAGGACAAAAGCTGCGGATACCACGATGAATTAGTAGGTACGTTTGATGGGGCGCGAGCAATTGCGCCCGCATCATTTTCCGCCCACGCGGCGGACGTCCACCAGTTCGCCGCGAAAGGTACGCAGCATCTCTTGCACGATCGGATTGCTTCCTGCAGATTCGCGCAACTTTTTCTTTTCGATCCGCTCATCATCTTCGCGAGTTGTTGGACCAGATTCCGGTTGCGTGTCCTTGACGACGATGCGTACCCCGGCTTCCTTACCAGTCACTTCAAGACAAATATCGCGCAGGATCTTTATGTTCTCGGGCTTCGAAAGCGTATCGCGAAAATGGCGAGACTCGGGAGCAAACTCAACAAACAGCTCTCCGTCATCGATTGATGCAGCGAGTGCCGCCTCGAGCACCGTAACCAAAAGCATCTTGCGCTGATTTTCAAGAGCGGCCTTGATTCGATCGATCACGGTCATCTCTGTTGGAGCAGTGGTATCGCTCTCGGCAACCGGGCGTTCATCTATTGCCACCGTTGGTTGGATTGGACTCGTGGTCTTTATCTCAAGGGTGGGAGCAACAGCAACCGAGGTAAATGATGATGAAGCTGCTCGACTCCCAGAGTTGACCGGGGCCGCGCCTCCTTTGCGAGGCGACGGAGACCCATTGCCCGAATTAGATGAACCGCCACCCGGCTTTCCGGATGAACTTCCTTCCAAAGAGGCGAGGCGCTGCAGTATTTCTGAGATAGATTCAACCCCTCTCAATTCCATTAACTTCACGATGCCAATCTCGACCTGGTAGCGAGGTTGAGTTGCGGTGCGCAGTTTCGTCTCAGTTTCCGCGAGCGAATGAAAGAAACGGACGAGGTCGGATTCGGAAAATAGTTCTGCCTGACGTTTGAGTTCGGCGGGTTCACAAACAGCTGCTTCCAACAACTCATCGTTGCCGGACACCTTGGTCACGAGCAGATCGCGGAAGTGGGCCAGGAGGTCGCGACAGAAGCTCCGTAAATCGTGGCCCCTCATTACAATGTCGTCCACCACCGCGATTGCCTCAGCTGGTTTGTTATTCGCGATACTGTCGATAACTCGAGTCAAAATGTCGGCGCCAGCTAGGCCGAGTGCCATCTCGACATCTTCTTTTTTGATCTTGTCACCGGCAAAACTTATGACCTGATCCAGGGCCGATTGTGCGTCACGCATTGAGCCTTCACCGGCTCTTGCGATCTCTCGTAAGGCATCCTCCGGTACAGAAATCTTCTCTGCTTTGGCGATCAGTTTAAGACGCTCAGCAATTTTTGCGGTCGCGATGGTGCGAAACTCAAATTGTTGGCAACGAGACAAGATTGTCTGCGGAACTTTGTGCTGTTCCGTTGTCGCCATGATGAACACCACTCGCGGTGGAGGTTCTTCCAGGGTCTTCAACAAAGCATTGAACGCTGGAGTTGAAAGCATGTGCACTTCGTCAATGATGAAGATCTTGTAGCGATCGCGGGCAGGAGCGATGCCGACGCTGCCGATAATGGCCTCGCGAACATTGTCGACACCAGTATTCGATGCCGCATCTATCTCCTGAACATCGATGGATCGACCCTCAGAAATTTCACGGCATGATGGACATTGTGTCGGATCGTCAGTCCGGCACGGAGTGATCGTAGGTTCTTTTGCCTTATGACAATTGAGCGCCTTTGCGAGCAGGCGAGCCGTGGTCGTTTTGCCTACGCCCCGTGCACCGGAAAAAAGGTAGGCATGATGTAGTCGTTGATTCCCGATAGCATTTCGCAGCGTTCGGGTAATCGGTTCTTGTCCTGTTACTTCGTCAAATGTTTGCGGGCGCCACTTTCGAGCGATTACTTGATAAGCCATTTAAGGGTTTTAGTTGCCTTGATTATTATTTCGAACTAGCTGGGGTGCTGCGAACTTCTCTAACATTTTCCACGCAATGATGACACTACCATCGGTATCAGTGCGTACTACTCGCAATGCAACCAGCACATCGGATTGATCATAACTAATTGAGCGTAGCACATAGGTCATCCCGGTATCCGCCGCGATGTATGTCTTTAACACTACGCCTTCCAGTGTGGTGCCACTTCCGAAACGTCTTTGCTCGGCTCGTACTTGGGATTCAATCGTTGGTGGCTTGTATCGTTCGACGAGCGCGACCACCGGATTGGCAAGTGTAACTTCGTTAAGGGGGAGATTGCCTAAACTCGTCAGCATTCCGTAGTCACACCCCGCAAAACCGACCGACAGTCTTCCCTGTTGGAGTTCTATATCAGAGCCGTAACCGTATTCATGCGTTAGTCGCGTGAAGGAATAGTAAGCGCCGCCCCCTCTCAACGTAAGAGCAGTGTTTTTGCTCTGGCTATCAAAGACCTCGCGCGGAAGGAGTCGAATCAAGCCGGTGTTGGGTTGGGCAAGGAGCTCGGCAAAGTCCGCTCGATCCTGCTCGGAAGGAGCTAGAAACTGTTTTTCAAGTGTGCTCAATTCAGTTCGTTTGGCAGTGATCTCTGAGAGAATTTCTTGCCTGGATTTTGTTTGAGCTGAGCTGATTGAAGTTGTTACCAAGGGGAGGAGAGCTGCAAGGAAAAGTACTGGAACGCGTTTCATGCATGTACTCCTTTCGAGGATTGTGTGTTTAGGACTTTACCAGACCGCGGAACTCAGCGGCAATGAGGAGAGCGTTTTGGTAGTGTTTTAACTTGGCTGACTCAACGTAACTTTGAATTAGCAAACTTATTGTTACTTTAAGATTTGGCCAGACCCCGGACTGTCCCGCAACACACGCTGCCGTTGCTACCGTTGCTCCGTTCCCGGCCTGGCGGGGTT
>AR_comb_assmDRAFT_10727174_pt1 | contig 14885 bp, 12 predicted proteins | sample ArasoioldDNA_FD_10543 | JGI IMG/M metagenome (IMG submission 10543) | reverse complement strand
GACGGTTTAGCAAACCGTTGATTTCAGCCACTCATCCACCTCACCGGCTGAATTTGTAAGGGCAGCAAAAATAGAATGAATGGGGGAAACTCCCAAAGAAAAGCTCAGGGGCGTTCCGAAGAGAATCGCTAACTCCCTAATCCTTTTTTCATGGTAAAAGACAAGTAAACGAGGTAAATGACATTCACAAAGCCCTGCAAAAAAGTGAGAGTAACAATTTTCAGGTCGAGCCAAAAATTTGCCCGGCGTATGTATTCGGCGTCCCAGTGATAACGAGTGAAAATGCTCTCATAGTCAACCGTGGGGCCGTGGTGACCTTGAACCTGGGCAAGCCCTGTGATGCCGGGACGAAGCAATGTTCTAAATCCGTAGGCGGGTATTACAAATGAAAACCTGGTACAATCCGAAATCATATGCGGCCTTGGCCCAATGATGCTCATCTGACCCATTAGTACATTAAAAAATTGGGGTAGCTCATCAATATTTGTCTTCCGCAAAAATTTGCCAACCCGGGTGATGCGGTAGTCATCTTCTTCGGCCTGTTTTTCATCTGCTTCATCATTTACAATCATTGTTCGAAATTTCAGGCACCGGAATGGCCGGCTTTTTCGGCCCAATCTCCGCTGTAAAAAAAAGACCGGACCTTTCGAGTCGATAATGATACACAAACTAATAATTGGCAACAACCAGCTTAGTACGAAGACAATAAAAAACAATGAAAACCCAATGTCAAAAAGCCTCTTAAAAAAGAGATAGGCTTTTCTTTCTGCAACATAACTCTTAAGAAGGACTGTTCCTTTCTCGAAAACAACCTCCTGGCGGGTAGACGGGGCAAGATTTGTATGATAATTCATCCTGTACAAGGAATCTGAATGGAGCCTGGTTTTTTTAGAATGCTGGCTTAGAATACAATCGGTATAAATTTTGAAATGGTTGCTCGTTCATTTTTAGTTTTTCCGCAACGGAAAGTCTACTTTTAGATATGATTCCTTTGTCCGATTTGAAAAATTTTTCAGCAGAAAAGGCTGAGCTAACGATACTCAAAACCCTGGCGTATTTCGATATTTTCGACTATCCACTCACCGAAGGAGAAATTAAAAATTTTCTGGGCATCTCGTTAAGTGATGATCAATTCCGATCAGCCCTCGCCGAACTGGTTTTGAGCACGACCATTTTTAGGTTTTCTGAATTCTATTCTCTCCATAATACTCCTGCGAAAGCAGAGAGAAGATTAGCTGGGAACCGTCGCGCACAGCAACTTCTCGCGAAGGCATTTAAAATCGGTGCTTTTCTGCATCGCTTTCCTTATGTGCGAGCCGTGGCCATCTCCGGTTCTCTCTCGAAAGGATACGCTGAGGAAAAAGGGGACATTGATTTTTTTATAATTACAAAAGGGAGCCGGCTTTGGATTGCAAGAACTATTCTGCATCTGTTTAAGAAACTCACATTCCTGACTCGCCGCCAGCATTTGTATTGCATGAACTATTTTATTGATGAAGACGCGTTAGGTATTCGTGAAAAAAATGTCTATACCGCGACCGAAATCGTTACCCTATTTCCTGTTGCGGGTTCTTCAGCAATTATGAAGTTTTTTGAGATTAATAAATGGGTAGAAGAGTGGCTTCCGCAATCGTCATCGGCAGTTCATTCAAAAATGGCCGAAACAAGTTCTTTATTTAAGAGGTGCACTGAGGGGTGTCTTAATAATAATTTAGGCAACAAGGTTGATAATTTTTTCTTTAAATGGACAACCAACCGCTGGAAAAGAAAGGAAAGGCGTGGAGCGAGGAATTCAAAGGGCCGCATTATGAACCTGGTTACCGGGAGACATTTTGCAAAATCTGATCCGGAAGCGTTTCAGAAGAAAATTATAAACCTGTACGAAGACAAAATAAGAAACTTGAAAAATCACCCATTCCGTGTCATTAATTAACTCCGCTTTTCTTTTGCAGCGAGATTATATAATAGTCTCCCATTGATCTCCAGGGCCATTTGGCGCTCCATTTATTTTCAAGGTTCTTAAGAAATTCAAACGATTTTGGGAATTTTTTGGGAAAACTTTCAAGATAGGAGGGCGGAACAAAGGTGCAAAGTCCCTCTACGCTTAACACGTCAAATTCTTTTTTGAGAACGTTTACAACAAATGAAGGATTATAGTACCAGCAAAGAAAATACTCGCCTTCCACATGGGCCGTCGTTCCTTTTCTACCAGAAAATCTCCTGAATGCTGTCCTCAGTCTTCCCTTGAAAACGAGCAAGGTCTCCCAAATACAAAGTTTTGGTAAAATTACCAGGGTCAGGATACCTTTTTCTTTTAGAAGGGGCGGAAAAGATTTTAATACGTTATCCAACTGGTTTGTACAATTAAGCCCGGCAAAATTGGAAAAAATAAGATCGTAGGGTCCTTTGTCTTTCAAATTTTCTAAGTCAGTGAAGGAGCGAAGCTCCCAACTAATTCTATGCTCAAGATTATTTTCTCTTACCTTTTGCGAAAGCTTGCTTTGCATTCCCGAAGAAATATCCGTTGCATGTACTTTGTGCCCTCGCGTTGCAAAATAAACAGCATCCTCGCCAGTGCCGGCATTTAATTCAAGGACGTTGCTGTTTGCTTTTATGAATCGTTGCACATGATCTCTTACTCTTTTTCGCTTGTATTGCACGATGGCATTTCCCGAATAGACAATGTCAAAAACGGTTGATTGTTTCGAGAAAGCCTTTGCGGCTTTCTGTTCGTTGATGATATCTAACTGCTTTGTCATGCAGCTAAAGGTCGCTCCAATTTTGATAGCTTCTGTTTCGCCAAAAAAGTGGCAGGAGCATAATACGCCAGCGATAAAGCCTTTTTTATTGACGTAATGGTAGCGCTGGCCGGTGCTTTTATCAATTGTTTTATGCTTTCCAGCGCAACATGCGTGCGATAGCTCTTATGAACGTAGCGATAGAGTTGTTTGTAGAATGCGGGTTGATAAGTGTTTCGGAACATCAGCGCCAACTCATCTGAATCGGTCCAGTTTGTTTTTTCCTTCAAATCTGATTTTACTTTGTCGTAGAATATAGTACCTGGCAGCGGATAAGACACCGATATCCCTATTTCATAAGGCAACAATTCATTGATCATCCTGATCGTCTTTTTTATATCATCTTTTGTTTCGCCCAGATAACCAAACTGGATAAAGAAAGACGGGTGAATTCCATTTTTCTTTAAAAGCCTGGTCGCTTCGTAAATCTGTTTCACCGTAGTTCCCTTATCCATTGCATCCAAGATCTTTTGGGAGCCGCTTTCTGCTCCCATCCAGGCATTTTCGCATCCTGCCCTGGCGAGATCTCTGATATATTGTTCCTGCAATAAAAGGTCAGCTCTTGCCTGGATCTTGAAACGAAAGTGAAGACTCTCTTTTTCCACTAAATCAGCAAAGTGGTGAACCCAGCCTGGCTTAAGGCCAAAAATGTCATCACAAAACCAAATGTGGTCAAACTGAAATTTTTCCTTCAGCAATTTTAGCTCACGTACCACATTCTCGGGCGATCTTGAATTGTATCGATTTCCGTAAATGGGTTTGGCGCACCAATTACACTTGAAGGGACATCCGCGCGTGGTACCCATATTCATGGAAAAATAGCCTCTGCTCTTCATCCACATATTCCGGTACGGATCGATATCAACCAGATCCCAGGCGGGGAAAGGCAAATGGTCAAGGTCTTTCATCACATTTCGTGGAGCTGTCTTAATAACTGCGTCATTGTGTTTAAAAGCTATGCCTCTTATATTCAAAAAATCTTTTTGCAGCGCTGAGATAGCGTTTAACAATTCCAGTAATGTAGTTTCTGCTTCCCCGATCAAGATGAAATCTGCTCCCTCATTCAAATATTGTTCAAAATGATCAGTTGAATCAGAACTGGACACTATTACGGTCGAACCTTTTTGTTTTGCGAGCTTAATCATTTGAAAGGCAGCTTCCCGCATGTTGGTTAGGCACATCTTAGTCAGGTAATTAAACCCATCATCATAAATCACAAAAAATTCGGGATTGTGTTTTTCAAGTGCTGAAATAATATCACCTGGCCGCTCAGAAAACATAGTGTCGTGAAAAGAAACATTATAATGGTTTTCCCTCATTAGCGAAGCTGCGTATAAGGGACCCAGTGGAGCATAAGGTTGTCCGGCAGCCCACTGCTTCGGATCAAATCGTAAAAAATAAGAATGAGTAAAGAGTATTTTATTCAGATTGTCCATCATCCTAAAGTTAAATCATCTTTCAGAGGCAGAAGGTTGCCTTATTAGAGGTTAAATAAAGGCATTAATCCCATACGTTGACCGTTGAATCTTTCAATAAGCGCAAATGTTGACCAAAATAGGTATTAAAGACAATTCTGAACTGGTTAACGTTTGTGATACCATCGTAAAAGAGTCTATAGTTTCCATTTGGGAAATAGACAGCATTCAGGTTTGCAAAATCATTTTTAGGTTCAAAGCCTTTTGACCGGTTCTGAAAACCGTGATCACTTAGCAGAATGATAACGGGGGGAGAAGGAGACGCCATGATCTGGTCTATCAGTCCGATTATTCTCTTATTGCTATATTCCAGATATCCGATATAGTCTTTTGGATTGTTTTTTTCCTTAATTAGTTTTTCTAATGGCAATGGCGACCCGTTACTATCGTAGTAATAAGGATAATGAGGCATCATCAAATGGGAGTAAACAAATTTGGGTTGGCGACTTCGACCGGATGCTAGGTTGCCAGTGAGCCTTATGACGTCATCATTAAAGTGAAGATTCTCATAAGTCATTTTTTTTTGAAGGCCTGTGCCGAACTTTCCTGCCAACATATCTGAACTGAAATCTTCTCTCAAACGACCTATAAACGTCTGAGAAGTGATGAGTTTTATTCCATAAGGTAAAAAGGCCTTGTATTTATGCGCGGGTTGCTTGTCAAAGTCAAAAATGGAGCAGTTATGAAATTGATAGCCTAAAGCCTGTAAAAACTTTATCACGCTACTATTCCTTATCAACTGGTAGCTATAATTTACCGATGCATAGTTCTGCCGTCCCTTTTTTAGCTTCAGGTAATCCATGTTTAACGTGGAAGCAACCGAAAAAGGCGTAAGATTATAGTTGCTGTTGCTTTCTTTTGGAATAAAAAAGCCCCGGTCTCTCAATTCATTCTCAAAGGCTGAATTGTCAAAATGAAAATCATTTTCTAGCGCTGTTTCTCCCGAATATTGATCTGGAATGATTAGAAATATATCTGGTCTGCTACAGCTATCACAAATAGTAAAACCATGGTCAGCCGGTTTGAATTCCTTTGTCTTTGCTACCCTGGGCATTTTAATAAGAAGCGACGCGGTGTCAATTAGTATGAGAATGATTAAGAGAATGTTCAAATAATTGGCAAGTTTCAACAAGGGTGCGCTCCTTTTTCTTATCCAAACGAACAAAAGCAGGAAAATTGCTAGCATTGTCGGAATGATAAACCGGTAACGCAAAACAAATGTTCCCGGAAAATGGCTTTTCAAAAAATCCTGCATGCCTCCGAAAAAAAAATAGGAAGCCATTATAACCGAGGCCATCAGGCATGCCTTGATTAGATCGCGGTAAATGAGCCAAAAAATAGCCGCGGCTGCGCAAGTGACAAAAATGTATTCAACCGCCAGCAATATTGCGTCTCCCGCAGGTATGGAATCATAGTTTGACGTAAATCCGTGCAGCACAAAAAAAATCGGCAGCAGTAAAAGAAAAAAGGGCTTTGACCTTTGAAAATTGCTCACGCGCTTTATTATCTGCATAAGAATAACCGTAGTACTTAGCGGTTACCGGTAACCGGCAACTGGTAACATGCCTCTCGAAACAACTGACAGTTTAGAGCAGTTAATCTTTGTAAATTTATTGATTTAAGATAAACCAGCGGTGAATGCAAGTCAGCATAGTTATTCCCACGTGTAATCGAAAGGCAAGATTGCTTGCACTGTTGAATAATCTTAGTCATTCTTCGCATGCTGTGGAAGAAGTCATCATAGTGGATTCAGGAGATGATGGTCTTAACCTTGTAGATTTTTCCTTCTTTAGGACTCTGAACGTTCGCTATGTGAGAACTGCGAAGTCCGTATGCATTCAGCGTAATGTCGGAATAAAGCAAGCCAGTGCCCCTTGGATACTTCTGTGTGACGATGACGTGGAAATGCCCGACGATTATGTGCAAAAGCTGATTTCACATATTGATGCATTCCCGGGCACAGGAGCTGTTTCCGGTCTTTGGTTGCAACAGGAAGGACGCCAGTGGAAGGCAACCTACCCTGAGAAATCCGCCACTGGATTACTCTGGAAGTATATTTTTCAGTTAGGAATCTGGGGCGAAATAGAATGTTCTGCAAATAATGTCGTGGTAAGAAAAGTAAAACGACACTATGAGCGAAAAGGCAACCACATCTCAAAAGCGGGCTGGCCGGTGATTACCGATTTTTCAGGTGAATATTTTACAGCCGTGGTTTATAGTCTTGGATGTTGTCTTGTAAAAAAAGAATGGCTCCTGAGATCGCCTTTTGATGAGGTCCTGGACCGACATGGCATCGGTGATAATTACGGTGTGATTATGGGTTTTCCTGGTCCGGGGATTCGGGTTTTAAATAATACTTGTGTCTATCATCACCAGGAGCCGGCAAACCGTTTGCAGAAGCCTCTGCAGTATTACCGACGAGCACTGGCACTCCACTATTTTATCAAAACAAGACCGTCGCTAAGTCAGGTTAAAACGAGGTGGCTGCTTTGGTCATTAATTGGGAATTTGTTAAGGTTTACTTTTTCAGAGAGCTGGATGATGATTCGCGCAGGTTTTGAATCAATCTGGACAATTGTCAGCGGCCAAAATCCGTATTGTAGGGCGGCGAAAAAAGGCAGGACAGTTGTCGAGGCTACTTTATAACCAATACCGCAGTAAGATTCATGAATAGTGAAAGCCAAAATCCTCTAGCTCGCCCAATTCTTTGGGGAATATTTCTTTTGTATGGTATTGTGTTGGCGTTCTCGATTACCCACCACGAATTATGGGGCGATGAACTCCATAGCTGGAACATTGCAAAAGCAAGTGGAAGTTTTTTTGATTTAATTGATAACACCAGGTATGAAGGACATCCCCCAGTTTGGTATACCTTTCTTTGGGCGCTATCAAAATTTACACACCGAGTGGAGTATATCCAGCTTGTTCAATTTCTGATCGCATGCCTTGTTGTTTTCCTGGTCATATTCTATTCTCCATTTCCCCTTGTTGCAAAAGCTCTTATCCCGTTCGGCTATTTTTTCTTGTTTGAGTATGGAGTTATCAGCAGGAACTATGCGATCGCTGTGTTATTCGTTTTTTGCCTCTGTATTGTTGTACATAAAAATTTTAAGTACAAACAAGCGATCTATTACTCCTTACTTTTTCTGTTGTCAAATACTCATTTACTCGCGCTGTTGTTTGCTGTAAGTTTTCACCTTTATTTTCTGTTGATCATCCGACGAAATGAAAAATTCAGGGCTGGGATTTTTCTCCATGGCCTGGTCGGTTTATTGCTTTTGCTACCGTCCGCCTATTTTATTCTTCCCCCACCAGACAGTTCATTAGGGACCGATTATTGGCTGCAACGGTGGAATATAAGCCAGCTATCGGTTATCGTAAAGGCACCTTTGAGAGCTTTTATTCCCATCCCCGCATGGTGGAACTATCATTTCTGGAATACCGAATTTTTAGTAGATGCGCGGCCACGGTTTGGCGTTTTAAAAGCGGTCAATCTCTTGGTATCAGTGGTTATTTTGAGTCTTGCCATAATCGTACTGAAAAAACAAAGAAATGCCTTGGTACTCTTTTTAACTTTCCTAGTGTCGATGTTTATCGCTTCCACGATTCTCCCATTTGCAAATGCCCGGCAGGTAGGATTTATTTATATTGGATTCCTGGCTGCGCTTTGGGCTCACTGTTATTATCGGCCTTTGTCCAATTTTCAAAAACAGGCTGTTTCCAGTTTCTTGATTCTTCAGCTACTCGCAGCAGAGTTTGCAGTTTTGAAGGACATGCGATTTCCATTTTCCAACGCGAACCGGGTACAAGAACTTTTAAAAGAAGTACCTGACCATGATAAAATAGTTACCGACTACTGGTGTCTCAATACACTTTCCGCTTTTACGGACAAACCTTACTACTGTGTCGATCTGCAAAGGGAAGCTTCTTATCTGCAGTGGAACAGTGAAGTAAAGGCGATGCTTAATACACCGAATCGTTATGCTAATGGCATTGATAACGTTCTTAGACAAAGCAGCATAGACCATGTTTATATGATAACCATACATTCGCCGGAAAAAATGGTGCAGTTAGATAACCGATTGATGGACTCATTCAATGTGAGACTGGTTGACAAAAGAGAAGGTGCAATTGAAAAAGGTAGTGACTTGTACTTATATCAAATAGCCAACGATTGATTGTTATTTTGACTTTACCTCAATCAGTTTCCTGTAGTGACCGATTGCTGTTTCTGCAATGGCGTCGAAGGAAAGTGTGTTTGTAAAAAAATCAATACATGCCTTTCCCTCCACAGGGAGAGGTTTGGCAATGGCAACGGCGACCGCTTCTGTGAATGAAGTCACATTCCCAGGCTGCCACAAGGCTCCTAATTGCCCGTTGTTTGTCATCATGTAGAAACTTGGAATGTTCGTGATTATGGGCACACAACCGCATCGTAAGGCCTCGCTTAATGCATATCCGCTGCCCTCATAGTGGCTTCCTAATACAAAATAATCTGCGCTATTGTAATAATTTTCTATTTCTGGATGTGGTATTTCTCCCAATAAATGAATTTTGTTTTTCAAAGTTTCTGAGTCGCCAATTCTTGCCTGCACTTCATTTAATAGTTTGGCATCATTGTATATCATGTACAACGCTGCCCCGTCATAATTTTTCAACAAAATTTCAAAACCACTTATTACTGCCAACGGATCTTTATTCTTGTCTAACCTTCCTACCCAAAGAAAAACAGGATTGCCTTCTATTTTTGTTTTCTTCCTGGCTATGGTTCTGTCAGCATATTCAAACGTCCTTTTAGTATCTCTGCTAGCATAATCAAAAAACGTTGACCCTTCCATTACCGGCATGATCTTGCTCTGTACCCTTTTGTTTGTAAACCATTGTTTTCCCTGTTCAGTAGTCGTAAAGAAAAACCCATCAGCGCCCTTATTTAAAACGTCATGGAACGACTTTCTTATTCCTGTCGGAAGCGGGCCACCGTGATGTTGGATAACAACGGCCACTTTCTTTCCGACGAACCGGCCCAAAAGCCGGTTTTGTATGGACAGAGAGAAATTGTGCAACTGGACAACATCTGCATCAGATGCGGCTATTTGTTTGAATACTTTGCCTGGTACTTGCCATGGTTTAAGGATTCCGCCAAAGCGATCTTTTATGAAATGATACTTTACGTTATTTTTTTGGAAGAGGCTGTCCTTGTGGAAGCGTTTTACTACAATCACTTCGACCCCCTTTCGCTGTAGAGCTTCTGCCCAACCGACCGTAGTGTAATGTTGCTGTAGTAGCTGTTCTTCAATAGCAACATTTTCATCGTAAAAAAAACTGACATCAACTACTTTCATTGTTCACGCGTTTTGCAAATAGATTCATCATTTTCTTTGCACTCTCATCCATTGAATGGATCAATACCCGTCCAAAATCGAGTTGAGTGTTTTGCAAGAGTAGCAAACATTTCCTGACCATTTCCTCCGGCGTTTTCACGAGATGCCAGTGTTTAATGTCCTCCCGGATAGGTTTAACGAAACTAACAACATGGCAGCCGGCATACAGGGCTTCGAGACAAACCGTACTGAAACCTTCATAGTTGGAGGTGTGCAGAAAGATTTTTGTTTGTTGCATCAGACTTAATACTTCTTCGTGTGACTTACCGCCAAGTAGACGAAAATTTTCTTCCAGCTCGTATTTTTTGATTAGCGATTCAATTTTCTCCTTTTCACGACCTATGCCACAATGAAATACTTTTATACCAGGCATTTGATGGTGAATTGATCTCACTATTTCGATAAATACATCATATTGTTTTAAAGGTTCAAAAGAACCGACGCCCAGTATGTCAAGCGTCCTTCCATCCGTGAGGTGAGGAAATAGTTCAGGGTCGATAGCATTTTCCACCAGGTGTTTTGGCCTCACACCATGATTCCGCTGAAACTCGTCGGCAAGAAAAGGCGACATGGCCGCCAACTCATCGCCAGCCGGCCGTATCAACTTTACAAGATTGTTCGCTTTCCTGGCATCCTGACCACAGATCCAAGAGTAATGTTTAACGTGATTCCATTTGCCAAACCATTTACCTATTAAAGCGCATTCGCCACACCAGAAACTCAAAAGGCCTATTACGTTATGTTCTTTGGTTGTTCTCTTTAGTGTTTGCCAAATGTCGCGGAATAGCGAGACTCGATTAAGCTTTCGCCGATGCATTCCATCAAAGCTGATCACTTCAGTACCATACCAGGAGTATTCTGATTTTCGGTAGGGATATAAGAATGACAGAACAACAATATTTATTTCCGGAAATTTTTTTCTTAATGCTTTTACCATTAATTGCTGCGACGGCACCCAATAGGTCTCCGATTCACTCGCCGGGAAGGCAGGTGTCAGAATGACTATTGTCTCAGCGTCCTTCATCCAGTGAAAGAATTTTATTGCAAAATGACAAGCTATGCTTGTCGTGCGTGATCAATATGACTAATTTGCCGGCCTCAGCCAAATGTTTGAAATGATCTAAGAGGCAATGTTCTGATTTTTCATCAAGTTCATTGAAAGGTTCGTCAAGAATAATAAGGTCGGCATCTTTATATAGTGCTCTTGCCAGTGCAATTCGTTGTCGTTGACCTCCACTGATATTTTTGCCGCTTTCCATTATCGGAGCATCTATTCCTCCAGGCAGTGAGTCGATTAATTCGACAAGTCCGGCTATTTTGATCACCTCCTTCAATTTGTGACCGTCGACATCCTTTTCGTTTAGCGAAATATTCTGCAGAATAGTATCATGAAGTAAAAACGCCTGCTGTTTCACATATGAAATCGCCGGCCAGTATCGTTGCAAATCAGTGGCGTTTGCGGGCTGTTCATTGATTGTTATTTGACCCGAACCGGGATTTAGAAAACCGAGCAACAAATTGATGATGGTTGTTTTTCCTCTTCCTGAAAGGCCACTGATTCCCAGGAAATCACCCTGACTGATTTGTACATTCAAATTATCGAATAACAGATCTTCCTTATAGCCGAACGACACGTTATTAAGGCCGATTGACTGAATAGTTTTGTTTTGACCGCGCTTGCCAATGGCTAAAGGTGTTTGTGCTGACTGTGCCAACTCAAATACAGCGGGGGAATAAGTATTTATTTGGCCGCTGCTGTTCAGGATTTTTACAATACCTGGAATGATTTTGTAGGCAGCTGCCATAAAGGCACCAATAGTCAGGATCATTGTTGCATTAGCGTTTCCTGTCCATTTATTGAGTGCGATAAGAATGAATAAGCCAAGCAAAGCAAAAACTTCAATCATGCGGGATGGGATTCCCTGGGTCACCAAAAGGTTTGCATGATGGTTATTGAATTTCTGCTGATACTGAACATACCGGTTCAGAAAAAAATCGTTTTTGTTGTAAATGTTGCTTTCAATAAATCCCGATAAAGCCTCCTGAAGATGCTGGAGAGACTGGTCACTGCTTTGTTTCATATGGAGCTTTGCACTCTTCAATTTCGTTTTTACAAGATAAAAGACGGCAATCACCGGTGGCATCAGGATCACCAATAGCAGTAAGAAAATTTTCGCATTCAAGATCAGTATGGCGGTCACGGAAAAAATAATGAGAGCCAGTTGCGTGATGATTTGCTGAATTCCTGCCAGGATATGATAGCTAAATTCAATGGGCTGATGACTGATTTTACGGATATGTATGGAAGAATCAATATTCACATAATCTAAATAGCTTCCCTGCTGGTAGCGCTGCAACATAGTTTTTGAAACTCTCAATGATATTCTGCTCAAAAACCTGCATTGACTGCGATAAATCATAAAGCCCGCGAAATTTTTTAGGCTGAAAAGCATAAAAAAGCCAACAATTAGCAATAATGAGCTGCGATCAAGCAACCAAGATGGCAGAAAAGAAAATTTACTGACGCCGGCCTGTGTATAAAATTGAATAATGAATAAAAGAAACGCTAAAAAGGCAATATCGGCGAAACTGATGATGATATCAAAGATGATCAGTAGCAAGAAACGCCTTCCTTCATGCTGGTCGAGAATGGCAAAGGTATTTCTAAGAATTGATCGCACCCTGTTTTTCGTTTTTGTCCAGGTAAAAAAATAGAGGAAAAAATAAAAAGATTACCAGGCTAAATTGAGACTCTAATACCGATTCACTAAAACTGTAAGCTACAAGTAAAATGGTTATGAAGGTAAGCGTAGCGTTCTCTTTTTTTATCGCCATTTGGACTAATGCAACGCACATCAATAAGAAAAGCAGGAGTCCAGCAACACCGGATTGGAGCAGTGCCTCTAAGAACTCATTATGCGTATTGTAGCCTAGAAAACCCTTATCGCCTCTTTCTGGCGTGCCGATGTACATATTTTCCGAGACATATTTTTGATCAAGACAGGACTGCGCATCACCCGGACTTACTCCCACGAGCCAAGAGTTTTTTTCCGTAAGTATCTCACCTGCAAATCTCCATTGAAGAAGCCTAAATTGCAGGCCATTAAAATAATTGGCCGGAGTAAATTTTTCCTGGTTCACTATCGATAAATTTCCTTCAAATATTTCTGCGAATCTCCTGCTAATTGGATTGTGTGTAAAGATCACCAACGTTCCAAGGGAAATGCACACAGTGCCCAAGACGAAAAAAGAAAGGATCTTGTTTCCTTGAAACCTAAAAGTAAAGAGAAGCAGGTAGACCAGGTAAACTATGTAGCACGAAATGACAAGTTTCGAGGACAACAGAAAAATGAATATCGAAAAAAGAATGATCAAGGAAACATCAAGTGCCCTTGTAAAATAAACAGCACTTCTCTTGAGGTTTTCGAGCAATGAAACAAGAGCGATGAATATTAAAATGGAGAATTGTATGGCATGTTGATGCAGTGGCTTCACAAGCGCATGATAAAAAAATCGTGACTCATCATGGCTGTTTGCAAAAATCCAGGTTGCGGTTAATAGGGAGTATAGAACTCCAACCAGCAGAATGACATAAAATACCTTCAAAAGCTCTTGACGGATCTTGTCGGTAATATAATTAGAACAGCATAGTGCCACGGGAATGGCTACCAGTGAGCTTTTCAGCCGGATGTCTTTCAAACCCTCATGTTGGTTGCGGGTGTAAAGCATTCCGATAAACTGGAGCAGGTAGAACAAGAAGCAACAGATCAGGAAGAAATTCTTGAGACTGCCGGTATAGAATCTACCTGTTTGAGCCTTATTCCAAACAATTGATGTAGCCAGGATTAGTGCAAGTGAGAGCGTGTTAACAAAGCGGAAGGAGAATATGAGACTAATAAAAAAGACTACATAAAGAGAGAATAACACGAGTAATAGCAGGCGGGCTTTCGGAGAAATACTATTCATTACCGAATAATTAGGCGGGGTTATGCTCCACCAGTCGGGATGTTTTTTTCCTGATAGAAGAGCGTGCCTTCAACCGTTCATTCACTGAATGAATAAGTGTAACAATATATGCAATTGAAAAAGTCAGCACCAAACCCAGCCCGATTAATACTAGCAAATTTGCACTGACTGGTTTAGAATATTTGCTAAACCCCTGTAACACCTGGATACCACTGGTGAAGCTAAGCTCTTCCTCAAAGAATAAAAGCTTTTCGTTTAGATCAATGAGCTGTCGACTTATGTTGGAACCGTCAACAATAACACCAGGAGAGGACGTGCTGTGAGTGGTCATCATTCTTTCCACACCCTTGCTGGTTGAATCGAGCCTCGCAATTTCTACGTGAAGGTTATCGATCATTTCCTTGAGCCGGGTTTTTTTAAAGTTGACTCTTTCCTTCACATAGTCACCGTTTTCGAACCCATAAATAATTCCCTGTTGTATTGTGGGCAATACTGAGTTATCCGTCACCTGTACGTCAATGTAAAAACCATTAGGATTGGTGGCGGCAAATACTTTCTGAATTTCTGTTCCCTGGATCTTTTTTAATTTTCTTATCGCCTGTTCCGGGCAATTAAACGCTTTGGCCACCTCTGCATATTCGCGCTTCTTCAAGAGGCTATTCCATGTATCAATGATCTGTATGTTTTCCTGGTTGGTGAGCACAGCGGAATGTGCGATTAAGCGGGATTGATAGACAACGGGAATTTTACGGTAACTCATGATGCCCAGGGTAACTCCCAAAACGGCAGCTAATACGAATGCCCAAAAATATTTCTTAAAAAACAATATGGTTCGCTCAACCAGCGTCAGGAGATCAATATCGTCTGATTCTTTATAAAATGATTGGCCAGCATTCATAAATAAAGGTTCTTCACGGCTAAATTTATAATTCATTTTCCAATATTTGGATAAAAAGCAAGCAAAAGATAAAACGTAAGCTGGTATTTGCTGGTTGCTTTAAGGACGGACTTCGATTTTTTATTTTCTTCTCTTAAACTCGTTCCTATCTTCGCTTTTGTCATGCCTCACCAGCAAAAGATCAAACTGATATACAATTTTTCCTCCCTAAGCTTTATTCAGGCCGCACATTTACTTCTATCCGTAATAGTTATTCCTTATGTGATAAGAAAGGTGGGAGCAGCGGGTTTCGGCGTGGTGGCCATCGCACAAGTCGTCATGTTTCACCTGGCGGTACTTACTGAATACGGGTTTAACCAAAGTGCCA
>AR_comb_assmDRAFT_10279724_pt1 | contig 14887 bp, 9 predicted proteins | sample ArasoioldDNA_FD_10543 | JGI IMG/M metagenome (IMG submission 10543) | reverse complement strand
CTGCTACGTTCAGTTCCTATAAAACCGGAACGTTGAGCTGAGCGTAGCAACAGGCGATGCTACATGCATCGTAGATTGTTCCAAAAAAATAACAGGAGAGAAGCAATGCGAAATTTTTATTTTATTATGCCACTTTATTTTGAATTGCTTTGGCCCATTTTTCCAATATCTTAACCATGCTTTCAAAATGCAGAGGTTTACTGAGGTAATCATCCATTCCTGCGGCAAGGCAAATTTCTTTATCTCCTTGTAACGCATTGGCAGTAATGGCAACTATCACCGGTTGTGATTTGAATTCTTTGCGAATTATTCGTGTAACTTCAAGACCATCGATCTGCGGCATACCCACATCCATAAAAATTATATCGTATTCTTTTGCCCTTGCCATTTGTAAAGCTGTGTAACCATTATCAGCCGTTTCAGGGCAATAACCGAGCTTGTTTAAAATTTTGATCGAAACAAATTGATTGGTGATGTTATCTTCAGCGATCAAAATTTTTAAGGGATATTTTGCAGCAATACTATCAGGCGCTTGAGGCATTAATAACTGCGCAACATTTGGCTTATTTTTTTGGCGAAGTTCTCCCAAAAGATGTTTACACAAAATATGTTGCTTAATTGGCTTTGTTATGACTGATGAGAAAAGATGCGGATAATTTTTGCAAGTCTCACTTCCTGCAGAGCTTAGTAAAATGATGGATAAGTTTGGATGAGTTTGTTTAATTTTTGTTGCAAGTTCTACTCCATCCATACGGGGCATGTGCATATCACTAAGAACAAGATCGAAGTTTGTATCATCATACAAAACCTGTAATGCTTGTTCACCGCTATTCGCCAAAACCGGAATCATTTTCCATTGTTCTAATTGTGTTTTTAAAATGTTCAGATTGGTTGCATTATCATCAACTACAAGAATGCGTTTTTGTTCAAGCGTAGAAATGTTGCTGTACACATAAGTGCGCAGCGATTGTGCACTTGCGGTTGTACGAATGGTGAAAGTAAATGTGGAACCTTGTCCTGCAACACTTTCAACTGTAATTTTTCCGCCCATTAATTGCACCAGCTTTGCTGAAATAACCAATCCTAATCCTGTACCTCCGTATTTACGCGTTGTTGATGAATCAACTTGTGAGAATGCCTTGAAAAGAGTATGAAGTTTATTTTGCGGAATACCAATGCCGGTATCTCTTACTGCAAATGATAATTCTATATCGCCGTTATTAAATGTTTTTGTCAGTTGCACATTTACAAATATTTCTCCTTCATGTGTGAATTTGATGGCATTGGCGACGAGATTTATTAATATTTGTTTTAACCGTAAACTATCGCCTACAATTTGTGAAGGCACATTATACTGCATCTGGTAAACGAGATCTAATCCTGCCTGTGCTGCTTTGCGTGCAAACAGATCAAGCACTTCTTCTACACATGCACGCAAATCAAAATCACTATGCTCAAGGTCCATTTTACCTGATTCAATTTTAGAAAAATCTAAAATGTCATTGATAATATTTAATAAATTTTCTCCACAAACTTTTATTGTATCGGCATACATCTTTTGCTCATCATCTAATTCAGTTTCGGTAAGAAGATCGGCCATGCCTATTACGCCGTTCATTGGTGTACGTATTTCATGACTCATTGTTGCAAGAAAAACACTTTTTGCGCGGTTCGCATTATCGGCTTCCTCACGAGATTTCTCTGCTTCACATCTTGCTTTATGTTCCTCTTCCATTGAGCATGCTAATTCCGCTGTTCGTTTTTCCACTTGCTTTTCCAATATTCTTTTTTGTGCTTTGATAGAACTTATGCGATACTTGTAAAAACCTATACTGCTTCCAATAATAAATATGGCAACTAAAATTTTAAACCACCATGTCAACCAAAAAGGCGGAAGCACCATTAATTGAACAGCAAGAATATGAGATGATAAATTTCCATCGTTGTTTATGGTTCTTACTTTAAAGATGTAATTGCCGGGATCAAGATTTGTATAAGTGGCATCGCGCTTTTCACTTAACTCATTCCATTTTTTATCAAAACCTTCCAGCATATAAGAATATTTTTTCTTCTCATTGCCGGTATAATTCAATGCTGCAAATTCAAATTCGATCACTGAATTGCTATATGGAATAGTTATTGAATTTGTTTCCGTAATATCCTTTTTTAAAGGAGAACTATTATCCGTAGTGATGGGAACTGATCTATTAAAAATGCGAAAGTCAGTCATTACCAAAGGAGGATCAAAGAGTGATTCTTTTATGCTATCAGGAAAAAATTCATTGAATCCGTTGTCACCGCCAAAATACATGGCACCTGAATGCGTTTTACAATAAGCAGGTTTAAATTCGTTTCCCTGCAAACCATCTGATACATCAAAATTTCTGAATGTTTTAGTTACAAGATCGAACTTTGAAAGTCCTTTGCCTGTGCTTATCCATAAATTTCCCTTATCATCTTCTAAGATGCCAACTACTTTTTCATGTGGTAATCCGTCTTTAATTCCAAATGTTGTGAACTGATCAGTTTTTCTGTTTAAGCAACTCAAGCCTTCAAATGTGCCGATCCATAAGTTTCCACTTTTATCTTCGCAAAGGCTTGTTATCTTGTTATTCCCCAAACTGTTTTTATTATTTTCATGGAGATATTGCACGATTTTATTTGTAGTTTTATCCAGTTTATTAATTCCCTCTGAATTAGTTCCTATCCAAATAAAGCCTTCGCGATCCTGATAAATGCATGAAACACTATTACTGCTTAATTGATCAATTCGCTGTGTATATTGAATAAAACAATCTTTATTTCTGTCGTAAAGACTTACTCCTTTATCAGATCCTATCCAGATATTTTTTTCCTTGTCTTCATAAATCGCCCAGCCGCTATTGCTTATTAAACTATGCGGATTTGCAGGATCATTTTTAAAGTGTTTGTATGTGTTTTGCTTTATGTTTATTACATCCACACCATTGCCGTAAGTGCCTACCCATACATTTTGATAACTATCTTCCAAAACACTTAATACATTATTTCCCGAAATAGAATTGCTGTTGCCATCAATATGTTGAAAGTGCTTAAAATTGCCTGTATTCCTGTCGTACATATCAATGCCGCCTCCGTCTGTTGCTATCCATAGTTTGTTTTCCGAACCCTCTGCTATACTTAAAATTTTGTTGTTGATAAGACTATTTGAAAAAGCTGTGTGTTGGTAATGAATAAATTTTAGAATATCACGTGATAAAAAATTTATTCCTTCGTTGTAGGTTCCAATCCATATATTACCCTTACTGTCTTTATAAATTTTTTGAATTGAGTTACTGCTGATACCTGTACTGTTAAAATCGTTGTATTTATAGTTGGTGAAGGTTTCTGTTGCCGGATTAAATATGCTTATGCCATTGTTTTCAGAAGCTAACCAAATCATTCCATCATTATCTTCCGTTATTGAAAAAATGATGTTGTCACATGTTTCCGGAGCTTTTGTATTGCTCTTTTTAAAAGAACGAAATTTCATTGTTTGCCTGTCAAGTAAATTTAATCCTCCGCCATTTGTTCCTATCCAAAGATGATGTTTGCTGTCTTCAAAAATAGAAGTAACACTGTTGTGGCTTAAAGATGCAGTGTCGTGATCATTATGCAAAAAGCGAATAAAAGATTTTTTTTCAGGATTGAATAAGTTTAATCCTCCGCTGATCGTTCCGATCCAAATATTATTCTCTTTGTCTTCATACATGCACGTAATCGTGTTATCACTGATGCTGTTGCTATCGTTATTATTTTCCAGATATTTTATAAAGCTGTTGTTCTTCTTATCAAATATGTCAATACCATTTGATGTACCTGCCCATATATTTCCCTTATCATCCTTTAGTAAACAACCTACATAGTTATCTGAAATGCTGCTTGAATTTTTCGGATCATTTGTAAAATGTATAAATGAATTTTTTTGCCTGTCGTACTTGTTCAACCCTCCGTCTAAAGTTGCGATCCATATATCACCGTTTGCATCTTCTTTCAGATCGTTCACATAATTATTGCTAAGGCTGTTATTATTTTCGGGATCATTTTTATAAACAGTGAATTTATAACCATCATATTTGTTCAATCCGTCTTCTGTTCCAAACCACATAAATCCTCTGCTATCCTGTAAAATGCATAATACATCACTTTGAGAAAGACCTGCATCTGTTGGTAAATGTTGAAACCGTATATTTTTTTGCTGACAAAAAAGAGGAAAGGGTATCTGCAACAAAATGAGAAAATAAAAATAAGCCCGCATATCGTTTAAATTTTAAGCGGTGCGTTTCATCGAATTAAATACTTTAAAAAAATTTGTTGAAACTCATAGCTCAAACTTCTTCTTATGTACACGTGTGCGACATAAAAAAGTTTAACAGGAGAGAAGCATCATCGTTGTTAGTATCGGTCTTTTATTTTTATTGCCCATTGCTCAAGCATTTTGTTCATCTCTTCTATTTTTATTGGCTTGCTTATATAGTCATCCATTCCTGCCTGCAAACATTCCTGCCTGTCGCCCTGCATAGCGTTTGCAGTCATTGCGATGATTACAGGTTGTTCGTTTAAACAAAGACGTATCATACGCGTTGCTTCAAGACCATCCATTACAGGCATTTGAACATCCATAAAAATAAGATCATAATTTGTGTCACTCACAATTTCCAATGCTTCCTGACCATTTTTTGCAATATCAGTTTTATAACCCATTTTCTTCAGAAACATTGAGGCGATCTGCGCATTGGTAATATTGTCTTCCGCAATCAAAATTCTTAAGGGATATCTTTTTGCAAAATCTGTTGAGATTTTATCGGTCAGATTCTTCAAAATTGTTGACTTGCTTTGTGTGATGGTAAATTCATCCGCGATAGCTTTATACAATAAGGAATGTTTTACCGGTTTTGTCAATGCAGATTTGAAAAGATTCGGGTATTGCTTAAAACGCACATCATTTTTTCCGGTTAATAATATAGCAGGAATATTAATGTTTTCAAACTGTACAGCCTTCATTAATTCAATTGCATTCATATCCTGCATTTCCATATTAACGATCATCAGATCAAAATGCGAGGATGATAAAATTTTCAAGGCATCAATACTATTATTTGCGAGCGTTATCTTTAATTTCCATTGCTCGAAAAGCTTTTTAAATATTGTTTGCGACGTGCAATTATCATCCACTACAAATATTTTCTTTTGTTCAATAACAGCATTTGAAGTAGTTCGAAGCGGTTGAAGACTTACTCTTGTAACAATTGTGAATTTGAATAAAGTGCCTGCACCTTCTTTGCTTTCTATCTTTAAATAACCACCCATTAGCGCCAATAGTTTTTTGCAGATGAGCAACCCTAAAATGTCTCCGTCATGTTGCGCATTTATACGAGTTATGTCTTTATTCAATAATTCAATTTCATCTGCAGGAAATCCTGCTCCTGTGTCTTTTACTTCAAAACCAAGTTCAACCTGTGTTCTGTCGATCGTCTTCAGCAAGTGCACACCTATAAAAATTTCGCCTTTCGTTGTAAATTTTATCGCATTTTCCAGGACATTCATCAACACCTGCTTCAAACGCAAAGGATCGTTTACAAGATGTAAAGGAACATTTTGATCTATATAATAAAAGAGTTCAACGTTTGATCGATTTGCTTTATCTGCGAAAGAATCCAATACATCTTCTATAACAGTAGATAAATGAAAATCTTTGTATTCCACTTCTGTTCTTTCTTCAACGGCGTTGGTATAATCTAAAACATCAGCGATGAGCATGTTGTTAATAACAAGCATCACGCTTTCTCCGCATTTGCTAATAGTGTCAGCATATTCATTCTGCTCGTGTGTGAGAGAAGTTTCTTTTAGTAAAGACGCCATGCCAATGATTCCATTCATAGGAGTGCGTATCTCGTGGCTTAACTTAGAGATCAGCAAACTCTTTGAGCGATTGAGAATTTCTGATTCCTCAACTGCCTTTTGCTCATTTTCCTTTGCATATTTTAATAATTCACGGGATTCCTCGAGTTGCTGATGCAAAAGCGAATTCTTGTGTTTAAAAATTCTGATCTTTTTTCTGTTTAAATAAAGCGGGAACGTTAGCAAACAAGTCACAATGCCTGCTCCAAACCACCAGGTCTGCCAGAATATTACCAGTAAAGAATTGTTGTTCATAAAAATTATTTTCAAGCGCTTCGTCCAAAATGCACCAGTGGTTTAACATTTGCCGGTGTTTGTTCTTCAGCTTCTTCGTTCAAAGTTTTTTTATCCTCTTTAATTTCGGCACTTTTTTCCTTATCAATTATTATTACTTCTGCAGTCGCCAGTTTATGGAAAAGCAAAATCTCTTTCAGATGAGGATTCCATTCGAATATCAATTCGTATATCGGTCTCCATAATATTACCCAGCTAAAAACGTCGAGACAGTTTTTGATGCCTTCATAAATTCTGATATTCGAAGGAATAAGCAAAGGCAAAAAAGCCTCCGAAAAAATTACGATCAGCCCTGCCATGCAAAGTAATATCCAGTTCCTGCGTTTAAATCTTTGAAACTTCTCCTCACGCAGCGCCTTTTTCATTGCAAAATGCCGGTGAATTGCATACATCAAAGGCTCTGCATATTGTTTATCAAGCGGACTTGTACATTTTAATTTGTAAAAAATAACAGAATATCTTTTGGTTGTAGAAACAGAAGTCATTATGTATTCTTCAAGCTTATGATGTATCTGTCGTTTATAAAGCGGTGCCGGATCATGCGGGTTAAAATAACTGTTGATATTTTGAAAATCAACGCTGAGAAAAAGGTTTATTTTTTTTGTCAACGACTTGCTCATATCGGTTGATAGTTTGCAATGAACAAGTGATTATAAAAATCAACGTTTGCATAATGAAAGAAATACAGTTTGGTTTGTATTATGCAGACTCCGGGCCGTGTAGTATCGGATATTGGATCATTCATTCACAACGTAAGTTTCAAATAAATTACGTATTGAAAAATTATATTTTAATTAAAAATGAAAATCAATTCTTTGCAAAAGAATGTGCAGGCTTCATAATGGTAAAACAAGTTTTGAGATTTTTTTGAGCATCCTTTGCATGAAAATCTTGTTCAATAATTTTTGGAACATTGAAGTGTCCCGAAGCGAGTTCGGGATCGAGCAGTGACACAACGGACGATGCTATGAAATACCACAGTTGGTAAAGTAAAAATTCTTCCTAAAAAATAATTCCTTGAATATTCAAACAAAAAAGGATTGCAGACAAACTGCAATCCTTTTACAAGCAGAGAATTCATATTAGAATTTATCCCAGAAAAGTTTTGTTTCTACTACATCTCCGCCAATAGCTGAGGCTCCCGCATTATAATTTGATGTATTGATGTTTTGCTCGAGTATTGGGTATGTAAACCTTACAGGAAAACCTGACAAAGCATGTGTAGGCTCAGGCAAAGTCGGATAGTCAAGCCTGCGCACCATAGTCCATGCATCAAAGCCGTTATTGTATAATGCTATGTATTCCTGTGTAGCGATCTTTTGTTTGTAAGTGCCGGGAGCAGTTGTATAATTAACGCTCGGTTGGGCAAGATAAGTTGCAGCTTGTGCAGCGCTTCCTCCCCATTCCTCTATAGAAGCGGTAACCGCATTATTGTAATGTTCCTGTGCAGTGCCGCCAACATTCATTCCTCTTTCTGCAGCTTCGGCTTTCGTAAATTCTACCTGTGCATAACTAAGAATATCATAAGGCGCATCAGGTGCTTGCTGCGCATCTGTTACATGAGAATAAATAGAGAATGTGGCGCCGTTACCGGGAATGCCTCCTGAGTATTTACCGGTAGGATCAGTGGTAAAATAGAAAGGTAAACGAGGATCATTCAAACCCTTCATAAGATTGATGATAGTACTAGCCGGTACGAAATCGTTTCTCCCGCTTTGCACAAGATTAACCCAAACAGGATTTGTATTTGGCGGAGCGTCTAAAAAATAGAAAACTGCATTCTCATCATTTGAGGTGAATGCACCGGGAGCAGCAGATTCAACAACGGTTTTTGCCATAGCAGGATCACTGTCTGCTATAGTTATGCCCATAACAAGTTTGAGGGAGTTTGCAAACTTTTTCCATTTATCAACATCTCCGCCGTAAAGAAGATCAGCGCCGCCAAAACTACCCGCAGATGCATCTAACGCAGCAATGGATGTATCAAGACGAGACAGCAGATCATAGTAAATCGTTTTTGCGTCATCGTATTTTGGAAAAAGAATTGCATCCTGCAAAGCCTGCGTGTAAGGAATATCCCCAAATGTATTTACAAGCAACTGGAAAGAATACACTTCCAGGATGTCAACCATAGCAAGCTCATTCTTTTGAACACCTGCATCTGTTACATCTGTTGGTATCAGTTTTTTTGTTTCTTCAAGGTCTTTTAAAACATCCTTATAGATAATTCTCCACCAGGCGTCGGGAATAGCACGTGTATTTAAATTGTAATTGCTTTCATCCGTATAGGTTGTTTCAGTCCATTGCTGTGTTATCAACCTGAAGATGTTATCATTAACATTAGCATCGGCTACGATGGTAGCCCAATTTTTTTCTGCATTGGAGAATAGCGTGTAAGAAGGAACTATCGAAGGATTTTTCTGATCGATATTCAACTTCGAGAGATCCTTGTTACAACCCGCGGCTAAATATATGCATGCAGATATAAAAAGTATTTTTTTCATTGTTGATAATTTAAAATTTTACAGTTACATTAAATCCAACACTGCGCACAGAGGGGTATGCGCCTGTTTGCAATCCTTGTATATTACCTGAACTTGTTGTTTCTTCAGGATCCGCATAAGGAAGATTTTTATGAATGATCCATAAGTTTCTTCCAACAAGTGAAAGATCGATACCCTTGATAGGATTTATTTTTTTGATCAGCCTGTCTGAGAAAGAATAGGTGAGCGAGGCCTCACGAAGTTTCACAAAACTGGCATCATATACAAAGGCCGCAGAAGGATTGTTTACATAACCGTATGCTCCATACAAACCACTTATATCAACGCGGTTTGTGTTTGGTTTTCCATCAGCAGTTACACCCGGGAAAATAACACCACCGCCATTGTCAAGCGTATTTCTTACAGGCTGACCTTTATCATTCAAGCCGGCAGTTTCAGGATATAATCCGGTTGCTAAACCATAATACATATCGAGTGAGAAAACATCGCCGCCCTGTCTTACATCAATGAGGAAGCTAAGGGCAAGATTTTTATATTTGAAAGTATTGGAGATACCGCCAATCCAATCCGGATTTATATTCCCTATTATCTCATTTGCGGTAGGAGCAAATTTATAAAAGCCATCATCACCTACAACTTTTTGCCCGTTAAGATAAACGAAGTTTGAACCCCTTAATGTTCCATAAGGCTCACCCACGGCAGCATTCAAAGTAACATCGCCCTGGAAACTTGTGATAAGGAGATTTTTAGATGTATCATACAAAGACATTACCCTGCTCTGGTTCTTAGACCAGTTTACTGTAATATTCCATGAGAAATCTTTTGTTTTTACAGGAGTTCCGTTCAATGAAATTTCAATACCTCTGTTGCGGATAACACCGGCATTTACAAATTCATAATTGTAACCTGTTGCAGTAGATACACCAACAGGTAATATTTGATCTACTGATTTGGTATTGTAAAGAGTGATATCTGCGCCCAACCTGCTTTTAAACATAGACACTTCTAAACCCGCTTCGGTGCTCTTTGTTCTTTCAGGCTTTAAGTTCTCATTGTTTTTTGTGCTTGGTACTGAAAATAAGGTTGCAGTTCCAAAAGACACGTCATTGTTATCATGCACATAAGTATCATGCACACTTAATGCAGGAGCACTGTTTCCCACTTCGGCATAATTGGCTCTTACTTTTCCGTAATTCAACCATGTGGCATTGGGTAATAATTTTGAGAAAATAAATCCACCGGAAACAGAAGGATAATAATATGTGTTATTTGCTTCGGGCAGGGTAGAAGAACGATCTCTGCGGATTGTTCCATCTAACACCAGCATATCTTTATAAGATAGTGTTGCTCCTGCAAATACTCCGTCCACTTCAACCTGTGTCAAAGCTTCAACGGTCGGGCTTACCTGGTTAAGTGAATTGGATAACGCATAAAATCTTGGAACAACTAACCCGCCATTTGTTTTTGCCTGGTTTGATGAAATATTCGTTTGACGAATGTTGCCTCCGAGCAGAGCTTTTATATTCAAATTATCTGATACGTTCTTATCAAAATTTATGAGGAGATCATAATTGGTTTCACGAAAACTTCTGTTGAATTTTGAATAGCCGGAAGGTTCACCGTTTGGATCTGTTGTTAATTGCCCGTTGATGAATTGTCCGATGCTTCCTACCGCTACTCTTTCTTCCTGTTGCTCATCATAAGAATCCAGAGTGATGCGTCCCATTACATTTAACCAATCGGTTACTTTATAATTGAGCATCACATTACCAAAATACCTGTCTCTTCTGTCATTTTCATAGTTCTCATATCTCGTCCAATAAGGATTATCCCAGAAGATAGGTCTTAAACCATTTTCTTCATCAGAAGGATCAACCCAGTTCCATGTTATATTTTGCCTTGTTCTGAAGTATGCATCTTTTTGCTCCTTGATATCAACATTCATTTCCCACCATTGCCTGAAGTTTGACATTAAGTTGTTTGGTCCATAACCATTACCATACCTGCCAAATCCTTTAATTTTTGAATAGTTGAAGTTTACACCTGCGGAAAGTCTGTCTGTAATGTTATAAGTCGAACTAAAATTAAGAAGGTCTTTACCTACCTGGCTGTTTGGCAAAATGCCATTATCATTGTTTCTTGTGTAACCTAATTTGAATGATGCCTTATCACCACCGCCTTGCAGCAGAACACTATTATTATAAGAAACTGCAGTTTCAAAAAATTCACTTGGATCATTGGCTGCAGCAACCCATGGTCTTGGTTTATGATAATAAGGTGAAGTTTTATCGAATGCATCCCATTGATATACCTGCAATGAAGGATCGAACTTTGCACCCCATGAAGCATCTTCTGTTGTTGGCGTAACAAGATCAGGCTGACCATCACCATTCACATCAAAATAAAAAAATCCGCCATCAGGCGAGCCATAACCGCCATACTCAATACTGATGTAACCGGCACCATAACTTTTCTGATAGGTGGGAAAAGTGCTCTTATCAATTTTCCCAACAATTACTCCTGAATTAATTGTGATGCCTAATCCTTTTCTACCTTTTTTTGTTGTGATCACAATCACACCATTTGCCGCTCTTGAACCATACAAAGCGGTGGCAGCAGCACCTTTTAGAACATTGATCGATTCAATATCATCAGGATTTATATCTGCAGCGGCATTCCCATAATCAAAACCACCACGGCCTGTAAGCTGGTTATTGGTATTTGTATTTGAATTATCAAATGGAATTCCATCCACAACAAATAAAGCTTGGTTGTTTCCGGTCAAAGATTTAAATCCGCGCAACACAACATTGGTTGAGCCGCCTAACGTATTTCCTTGTCTTATCTCAAGACCGGAAACTTTTCCTGAAAGAGAACTTAGAAAATTATCATCCCGGGTTTTGCTGATTTCAGCACCGGAAACTTGTTGTGCACTGTATGGCAGTTGATTCTTACTTCTTCTTATTCCGAGCGCTGTAACCACGACTTCATTCATTACATTTTCACCCTGGGTAAGTGTGATATTCAAAGAAGTTTGATCACCAACCGGAACTTCTCTGTCACTATAACCAACACTTGAAACAACCAGTACATCGTTTCCAGAAACAGAAATTCTAAATTCACCGTTTGCATCAGTTAATGTTCCTTTCGATGTGCCTTTTATTTTCACACTCGCTCCGCTGAGCGGTGTACCGTCTTTAACATCCGTTACTTTTCCAGTAACCTGCTTTTGTGCGTGGGCAAAAGAAATAAGCCCTGTGCACAGCACAATTAGTAGCAATAGTTTTTTCATAAAGAGAATTTTGTGGTGATAAAAAGACAATTTTTAAAATGAATCTGCTTAGTCGAAGCGCTTCTTTAAAACCGAAGAATGAAAAATAACAACCGATCCATGAAAAGCGAAGACTGAAAAAATTGAGTAAAGAAATTTTTTTATGAGCCGGTCGCCGGATTAATAATTTAACTTTTGCTGCCACGCACATTTCATCTGAAAGTAATTCTATTGAGCAATGAACCACATAGGCACGGAGATAACATAGGCGAACACATAGAAAAACTATGTGATACTCGATGTACCTATGTTTCTATGTGGTTCAAAGAGTCGCTTTCATGTTGTATTCAATTGCCGTTCATCATGAATGTATTCAACTTTTACATCAGCGGTTTTTTATCCGAAGTATCACAACTGAAATTTGTAAAACAGTTCTTATTAATTGCGATGAAGATTTTGATGCAATGATTAGTCGATTTTGATTGTCAGTATAGAAAAATTCATGCTTTGGAAATATAAAGCCGCCTGAAAGTATTGATAACAGAGGGTTTGAGTAATTTATTTGAAGAGAATGTTATTAATGAATAATTTTTTTCGTTTGAATATAGATAATAGCGGGATTTTACTTGAGAACAAATTATGCCGGCAGGTGATTTTTTTTGCTCAATTATGTTGGTGAAAGTACAAGTGTGCGACTGTCCTTCACGTCGCGGCTTCGGGGAAGCAAGGCGCAACGAAAGCTCTATAGCAGTAAAAAAGTTGGGTGAAAAATTTCAGACAAAAGAATGCTTATATAAAGCAGTCATTAGCTTTTTCCATTCATCACAAAAGACATTGAACAACAACGAGCAACAATTTATTTTTGAGATATACGAATGATTTCATAGACAGGCAGGAACCAACTATTTCAATTTACTGCAACCATGATAAACGACAGGCTCATACGATATTTTTTTATTCCGTTGCTTGGCATTATCATTCCATTAATCTCCGGGTTTTACCATTATGGATCTTTTTCTGTCGCTGAGATAATTGTTGCTAATTGTTATTCAATCTTCATTTCATTCTGTGTTTGGTCAGGTGGCAGTTGGATAATTTATAAGAGCCGTTATTTTATTAAACAATCTCCGTTTTTTAGGATTTGCATACTCTGTTTTTTTACTGTTTCGTACAGTTCAATTGTAGCAACAATTTTGTGTTATGGGTGGCTATTTTTTACGTCGGAACAACACGTGGATTGGCCGCTACTTATTCAAACTGTCGCAGTAGTAGATATTGCAGTCGTAGTATTCACTTTGATCTATGAAATACTTTTTTTGGCGAGAGAAAAAGAAACGGAACATTCAAAAACCAGGCAACTTGATAACGCACTTACTACTGCACAGCTAATCAATTTAAAAAATGAACTCGATCCTCATTTCATGTACAATGCTTTAAACACTTTGTCTTATTTAGTGAGAACAAACCCCGACAGAGCTGATGATTTTGTTATGAGGCTTGCGCATATTTATCAGTATTTTCTTGCAAATAAAAATAAGGAATATGTAACGCTAAGAGAAGAACTACGCTTTATTGATCAATATTTTTTTCTTTTGCAACTGCGGTATGAAAATAAGATCAGGTTAAGCAAAGAGTTGGCTGATTATGATCTTGATGCTATAACAATTCTTCCATGCGCTTTGCAAATACTTGTTGAAAACGCGATAAAACATAACATTTTCAGCGAAGCAAATCCTTTGTCAATAAAAATATCAATCAACGACGATAGCATTTACGTGGTAAATACCAAAAGACCGGGAAATATACCACCTCATTATTCAACAAAACTGGGTTTACGCAATCTCAAGGCACGATATGAACTTGCATATAAAAAACCAATAACAGTTGAGTCTGACAAAAATTATTTTGTTGTTCGATTACCACTATTGAAAAGTGCATAAACCAAACCAATGCTCAGCGCAGTAATTATTGAAGATGAAAGATTAGCTATTGATAAATTAAAAACTATACTTTCAGAAATAATTCCTGAAATAACCTTTACTGCTATTATCACATCAGTAAAAGAAGGCATCGATTATTTCTCCGGTTATCCGAAACCTGACCTGATATTTTGCGACATTCATCTAACCGACGGTTTATCTTTTGAAATATTCAACAGCTTCCAGGTTGACGCACCTGTTATTTTTACAACCGCCTACGATGAATTTATCATGAAAGCTTTTGATTATAACGGTATAGACTATTTACTGAAACCGGTGAACATACAGGAAGTTTCAAAAGCTTATCAGAAATATAAATCGTTGCAACAACACTTTAACCCTCCGGCAGGAAAACTTACCAATCTGTTGGAATACCTGGGAGCACCAAAGAAAACAAGAATAATTGTAAAGAAAGGTCTTGAAAATATTGCTTTGAAAATGGAAGATGTGATTTTGTTTTATACGGAGAACAAAATAGTGTATCTCATCGACAAGCATAGATCAAAATATCTCTATGATAAAAATTTAAGTGAACTGGAAATTGAACTTGATCCTGCGATTTTTTTTCGTGCAAACAGAAAATACATTGTTAACATCAACTATATAAAATCATACAAAACATTTGAGAAAGTAAAACTTATTCTCGAACTCATTATACCCGACATACAGCATCAAATTATTCTAAGCCAGGAAACAGCCCCGGAGTTTAAAAAATGGCTTGCCGGAACATGAATTACCACCTTTCAGTAATCAAAACTAATGTTACAGTAAAATAATTTCATGTACCGGTTAATTATAACAATTGCCCTTTTTTATAAATTCTAATTTAGCCGCATAAACTAAGAACTTATTTTTCTCATGTGCTATCAAAAGTACAATTGGCCGCTATTTCCATAGTGGCTTTTTTTATAACTGTATAT
>AR_comb_assmDRAFT_10686125_pt1 | contig 14889 bp, 14 predicted proteins | sample ArasoioldDNA_FD_10543 | JGI IMG/M metagenome (IMG submission 10543) | reverse complement strand
AGTTCGCCTGCCAGAGAGCCAAGTCGCTCCCCCGGGAACCAATAACACATTTTTCGCTCATACGCCGGCCGCGAACGCGCGAGTCTTCATCGACTGTAAACGATCGATCAGGTCAAAATGGTTGGCTAAGTCATCATCAAAATTACCGTTCGTTCGCGCGTACAGTCTATGTATCTCAGAAACGTTTTGATTCAAGAACTCTTTCACGCGCAGTACATCGTCGGTTTGCTGTTTATCTGGCTTGACGCCTGTTTTTTCATACGCCGGAAGAAGCGGAAGCGTGTAATACCACGTCAGAAAGTCGACCATTTCCTGCATGATCATTTTCTTGACCTTGGGTAGATCATTAAGTCGCTTCTGCCTTGTCGCGTCGACGATAAGATTTAGGTCGTCAATGTTTTTGAGTATGACATTTTGGCACTCGCGCGCGGACACATCGACGTCCCTAGGTACCGCGATGTCGACAACCAGAGTATTACGCGTCTGACATCCGAGATCTTGCCGAGTAAGTATCGGTTCGTCCGAGCCGGTAGAGCTCATTACGATGTCGACCTCAGGAAGAACGCCGCGGAATGTCGCGAAATCGACGACCTCTCCGCGAGAATCGAAACTGAGACTTAACCTTGAAAGAAGTTCCTCGGCATGTGAGCGGGTGCGATTCGTTATAATCAGTTTACCGATGCGCTTATTCGCTAAAGCTTCAGCAATTTGACGAGCCATTTCGCCCGCGCCTATAACCAAAGCTGTCTTGCCTTCAAGGAAACCGAAAGTTCTAACGGCCAGTTCTACGGCCCCTACACTGGCAGATACAGCCCCGTCATGGATACTCGATTCGTTGTACGTCTGCTTGCCAAGTTTGAACGCTCGTTGGCAAAGCTGATGAAGGATCCTGCCCGTGGATTCATTTTCTTGTGCAATATAATAGGCCCCACGCAGCTGTCGTAATATCTGCGAGTCGCCAACGATCTTGCTGTCGATGCTTGTCGCTACGTTGAAAAACTGCTGTGACGCTGCGCAAGAGATCAATGAAAAGAAATGCTCGTCATTAACCTCACCGTGCGCCGCTTTGAAGTCAATAAGCGCATTAATATAAAACTTTGCGTCTATATTAGGAGAGTCGCTTACGGCATAAATTTCGGTACGGTTACAGGTCGAAAGAACGAGGCATTCCGCCAACGTTTTCTTTAATAACCTGAGAAAAGCGGGTATTTCAGCGTCATCAATATGAAGCTTTTCGCGTATATTGACAGGCGCTGTCCTGTGATTTAAGCCAAATGCAAAAAATGTACTCGGAGCCGTTTCTCCCAAGTTTATGTCCTCGAGTTGTGTAAGATCGTCTGACCTTTCCGGAATTCTTGAATTATATCTTATCGACCCTGCATCGGCGATAGGTTCTTTCATGAAACCGTTGTGGTTGAAGTTATTAGAGCCTTTCATATACGTAGCCCACAAATAAACGCGTAAATTTGATCCAGTTTATGCCCATCCGTGAAGACGCGAGGTTGAGACCGTAAATGAATTTGCAACGCCTGTGCCTGCGAACGGGAGCTAACGGAATCGAATAGAATCAATAACTTAGGGTGATCAAAGGTCGTTTCTCGCGGGTCCGGCGAGGATTATTTCGCGCTCGAGAGTGTTAAAATACCACGCTTTCGTCGTTCATTTACCGATGCAAAACGTTGAAAAAATGCGGGTTAGCATATCTTCGGTAGTTGTTTCGCCAGTGATCTGGCCGAGGTAACGCAATGCATTGTGAAGTCCGATTAGGACTATTTCCTCGCTGACTTTATCGTTCAAAGACGCAAGTGACTGCCCTATCTCATCAGCCGCTCGATTCAATAGGTCGTGATGTCGTGCATCAGCGACCAGGAAGCCGTTCGACGAGGTTCCGACTGATCGGAATGGCTTGACGATCAACAGTTTCAGTTCGTCGAGCCGGGCCCCGGTTTTGGCAGATACAGCGCCCACCGAATGTGCGGATTTCTGTTTAGCGGCGAATTCGGCTACTACGACATCAAGCCGCGGTTGGTCGATCTTGTCGATCTTATTAAAGACGACCAGGTGATTCAGATCCGACACACTCTCGAGGATCTTCAGGTCCTCATCAGTACTGCCTTCAGCCGCGTCCAACATCAACACAACCAGATCGGCGTCAGCCATCGTTCGTCGCGAACGCTCGACCCCGATCGTCTCGACCGTTTCTGTCGTCTCTCGTAAGCCGGCGGTGTCGACGAGCGAGATCGGCACGTCGCCGATCGTCAATTTTTCGTGCAGCTGATCTCGCGTGGTGCCGGCGATGTCGGTAACTATCGCACGGTCGCCGCCAAGCAGTGCGTTGAATAGACTAGATTTACCGACATTGGGACGACCGACAATGGCTACCTTTAGACCTTCACGAAGCAAGTGCCCGGCTTTAAATGTCGAAGCGATTTTCAATACACTTTCGCGGATCGACATCAGCCGGTCATTTATTCCTTTCGATTGCACATCGGGCAGGTCGTCCTCGACAAACTCAAGGGCTGATTCCAGAACGACAATGACATCAAGCAGCTCATCCTTTAAGGGTTGAAGTTCGTGGGAGAATTCGCCTCGGAGCTGTCGAACAGCCTGACGTGCCGACGCCACGGTCTGTGCGTCGATAAGGTCGCGGATCGCCTCGGCCTCCGTTAGGTCCATTCGGCCATTTGATAATGCGCGAAGCGAGAACTCTCCCGCTTCGGCAAAGCGCGCGCCAGATCGCAAGCAAACATCGATCACTTGACGCAGCACGATCGGCGACCCGTGACAGCTGATCTCGACAACATCTTCGCCGGTAAAGGAATGCGGAGCTTTGTAATACGTGACGACCGCTTCGTCGATCGTATCGTTCGATCCCGGGTCGGAAAGCCGGGTCAGATGCGCGGTTCGTGGAGTTGATGAAATATGGTCGGTAAGAACTAGCTGTGAAACGATCGACAGTGAGTCACTGCCGCTCAAGCGGATGACACCTATGCCGCTGCGTCCAGTTGGAGTTGCTAATGCGACGATGGTGTCGGACATCAAAAGTGAAAAAAAGTGAAAAAGATCAAAAGCGAAAAAGCAATTTCCACTCTTTCACATTTTCACTTTTTCACCTCGTGCCTATCTGAGTCGCACCTGTAGGCGACGGTCACGGCCATCACCTACCGACTCAGTCGTTAGATCTTCTTCCTGCTTCAACGCGAGGTGGATGACGCGCCGCTCGGTAGAATTCAAAACTCCAAAGGTAAATGGTCGTCCGTTCTTGCGGACCTGGTCTCCCGCGAACCGCGCCATAGCGTGTAGCTCGGATCTGCGAGTTTGACGGAATCCTTCGGCGTCGACAACGAAGCGATGCTCGCGTTCGAGGTCGCGTCCGAAAGCCTGGAACAGTACGACTTCCAGCGCATCCAGGATTTCGCCATTCTCGGCCAGGGCGAAATGAGCATCCCGGCCTGATAAGTTTAATATACAGCCCTCGTCAGTCCATTCAGATGACACTTCGAGGTCAAAACGCATGTCGGACATGAGTTCCGTAAGAAGCTCTTTTGCCTTATCACAAGTTCCGTTCATTTAGGAAGTGCTTAGTTTCGGCTTTACCTTTTTCGCACCTTTCGGGACCGAATCGACCATCTCCGCTTCCGGCGGTGTATTCCTTTTGTTCATCCGGTTGATGATCATCTGCTGACCAAAACTAACGATATTGCCGAAAAACCAGTATAACAGCAATCCTGAGGGGGCTGACCACATCACCCACAGCATCATGACGGGCATAAAGTAGGTCATCATTTTTTGCTGCATCTGCTGTTCTGGCGTTACCGTCGCGGCCGTAGGCGTAAACTTCATCGACAGGATCATCGAGAGCGCGAATGCAAACTCAAGCAAGTGATAGGGGTCGGCAGCCGAAAGGTCGGGCAGCCAAATGAATGTCGCCTGCCTGATATCCAGCGAAACTGTAACAGCCGTGTAGAAAGCTATCAGCAGCGGAAACTGCAGCAGCATTGGAAGGCAGCCGCCTAATGGGACAGCCCCCTTCATCATCTTAAGCTGCTCCATTTGCAGTGCCCGCATTCTAGGGTCGTCGACCGGAATGCCTTTGCTCTGAAGCGCCTTGATCTTGTCCTGGACCTCCTTCATCTTGGGAGCATTGCCCGAAGCTTTTTTGAAGGACCTGGACTGCGACCAGCGAAGCGGGAAGAGCAGCGAATAGAACAGGAATGTGAAGACGATGATCGCGACACCGTAGTTCTGAGTTAACGCGTTGAAAAAGCTGAGGGCGTTCAGGATCAATATTCCGATCGGTTTGGTAAAAAATCGTATCGGACGATAGTTACTGAAATTGATAAGGTCAACGAGGCTGACCGTCCGTCCGGTGCTTTGTGAAAGCTCAGAGCTATACGTGTTCGCAAGCGCAAAGTAATCCTTTGGGCCGGTATAGACTTTCGTGACCGATCCGTCCGCCGGAATGGGAAGCGAGGCAGTGATCAGATGCCGCGTTTCGCTAGTTTTCACATTGCCCGTGATCCAACTGATTATGCCGTCGTGATATGGCTCGGTCAGGAACTCGTATTTGGTCGAGTGGTACTCAAGACCGCTCACCTGCTGCGCAGGTACCGCAGCCATAGCAAAATAGGCATCACCAACACCGGCCCAGTCGACTTTTCCGGGCGCCGCCATCGTGCCCTCAGAGTTCGATTCGTATTTGAATGACGCTCCCTGATATCTGAATATCGCGTCGTCAACGTAGGCTATCGCTTCCGGCTCAGGATGATAAAAGCTGTGATGCACTATCGCCTGATCGCCAAGGCTCGAGCCGATCATAAGCTTCGTGTTCGGTATCGGCTGGCCATTGTTTGCCAGCTTTACTGAAAGGTCGGCGACATAGTTGTCGGCTCTGAAAATAAAGCTCTTGGTCGCCTGGACTCCAGACGCATCGGTCAGCGTAAAATCGATCTGCTTCTGCTGTCCGTCAGTAAGTTCGACGGTGTCGGTCGCTTCTGATATCTGATAATTCCGATCATTGATCAGTAAATTGATGTTCGCGTCGTCTGTCGCCAGCCGAAACGGTAACTGTCGAGGGTTGCTCGATAGTGCCTGGTCTGAGATCAGTTGAAGAGGCTTTTTGTTTGCATCGGTCGAGCCATCACCATAAACGGGCCGTTCCTCTTTCGGAGACTTATTCTTGAGAATTATCCAGCTTGTCGCGAGTGCGCCGCGAGAGTCCAACTTCACTTCGTAAAGCGGCGTTCTTACCGTGATCGTCCGACCCGGTGTAGTATCCGGCGTCGATGCAACTTGTTGCTGCTGAGGCAGAGGCTGCTGAGTTACGGGCTGAGGTGCCGGGGCGGCGGCCTGGTTAGCATTTACTGCTACATTCGCGTTCGCCTCGTCCACAGGCGGCTTTTTCGGCGCAAAGAAGTATGACCAGCCGAGCAAAACCGCCATCGACAAGACCATAGCGATCAAAAACCGTGATTGATTGCTCTGATTATTGCTGTTATCCATCAAAAAACGTTCAACTACTCAACTGGCTCGAAACCGCCCCTGCAGAGGGGTTGGCATCTCAAGATCCGTTTTAACCCCAACCACGTGCCACGTGCTGCTCCATATTTCTGAACCGCCTCTCGCGCATATTCCGAGCAGGTGGGCTCAAACCGGCATGCCGGTGGCATAAAAGGCGACACTATCGCTTTGTAAATGCTCAGCAGATCGAGGACTAGGATTTTCATCGCTTAAAGGCCATTTTGCCACAGAGGGCACCGAGTTAACAGGTCGATCCAGAACCGGTAAGAAAATGTCATACGACGCGGCGACCTTCCGTGTTCGCAGTGCCTGGTTTTCCTGCAAGCTTGCTAACTATATCCCTAAATTCTGACAGCGGTTTTTCGAGCTTAACCCTCAAGATCGAACGCCGCGCATTCAAGACCCAATCGGATTTAGTTCCTATGTCTCCCAATTCGGTCTGGCTCAATCGAAAGGTCTCGCGTAATAAACGCTTAGCCCGATTGCGATCATGAGCCTCGCCGATCGCTTTTCGCGTGGCCGTTATGCCGGCACGATGCCGGCCCAACTTGTTGGGCAAAATAAAGACCGTCATGTAACGGCCTTCGATTCGCGTTCCCTGTTCGTAAACACGAAGAAACTCGGCTCGTTTTCGGAGCCGAGCCTCCTTCGGAAATTCAAAGCCTAGTAATGCAGCGGCGTCAGACGCTTGCGGCCCTTTGCCCGACGGCGCTTCAGAACGGCGCGGCCGTTCTTTGTCGCCATGCGCGCCCTGAACCCGTGTTTTTTTGCGCGTCTGCGATTGTTTGGCTGAAAAGTTCTCTTCGGCATAATCCGTCTCCATCAAATTCACCCGAAAGTGAAAACTTAAAGTTTAGGGAAAATGCGGCCTTCTGTCAAAGAACATAGGTCGGATCCTAACCCTAAAGCCGCAACCTTAACCACTCAAAAACGTGTCAAGAGAACGTGCTTTACTGGCTGCTATCGAGGTTCATAGTTTATTGCGCGCTCCTCTTTTCATCCTTTTGTTAGTGCTAACGCTTGGACTTCGGGATTTTGATTGCAGGTACGGAACTCGTGAATTTATCAAGAATATTCTGCGAAAAACGCTATAATTCGTGCCTTTCAAACACAGCGCCGATCGGGGGGATTTGCGTCCAGAAACGACGGTCTAGCGAGCGGATTTTCGTGCTATAATTCGTTGGAAAACTGAGATCCGAGGCAGTTCTGAAGGAGGGTCAACATGAAAGGACTTAGTGCTTTTGCAGCGCTGTTTGTCTTCGCGCTGTCTTTGGGCTTGCTACTTGTCGGCGGGTGTCAATCTGCTTCCGGGCAGAAATCGACTGTCAAAACGACGAAAAAGGAGAAAGCGGCAAAGAAGGCGGATTACGAGGACGACAACGACGGTGACGATGTCAGCGCCGATGAGGCAAAAGGTGTTAACGTAACGCTCGAGGCGGCGCGAACGATCGCGCTTGAACGAGTCAAGGGAACTGTCATCGACGAAGAGCTGGAGAAGGAGCACGGCCGGCTGCAGTACGCCTTTGATATTAAGGGCGAGAACGGTCAGGTCTGGGATGTCGAGATCCACGCAATGACTGGCGAAGTGCTGCAGGCCATTCCGGACGATGAGGACGACGACGACGGAGCCGCGGTAACTAGCAAGAAAACTGTTCACAAGAAAATCGTGAAGACCACGGCAAAGGTAGCTGCGACCAAGCCGCACTAACAGTCGCGGAGACGAAGTCTATTCTTTAGGCAGGGGCCAAACAAACATGAACAGTCCCGCAAGCAGAACGAGTAGAAGTGTGCCGAAATAGAGCAGCCCTGGCCAGAGCAAAAAGAAAAACCGTAGAAAGCCTGGGTCGCCCTCGTAACCACAACACTGGCCCGTCAATGATCTGACGTGGACGTAGGCATGAATCACAAAAACACAGAGCCAAAGGGGAAGGATGCTGATCCAAATAAGAAACCGTTTGCGATCGCTTGCCATGAAGTTTCGATCAAGAACCCTCTACTTACTTTCGAATCGGTTCAGTGCGAGAAGTAACAAGCGTTCTCACCGCTTGGACATAGAGTTCGTGTTCCTGCTCCAAGATCCTGACTGATAACGACTCTACCGTGTCATCGTCGAGCACCTTGACCGCACGCTGCATTATGATCTTTCCGCTGTCCAGGCCTTCGTCAACAAAATGAACCGTACAGCCCGTTATCTTCACGCCGTGTTCCAGCGCCTGACGTTGTGCGTCAAGGCCGGGGAATAAGGGAAGCAAGCTCGGGTGGATATTTACGATCCTGTTCGGAAAGGCCTGAATAAAGTCGCTCGAGAGCAACCGCATATAACCGGCGAGACAAACGAGTTCAACATCTCGCCTCTTCAATTCAGAGATGATTCCGGCATCGTGCTCCTCGCGTGTTTGCCCTGTTCGCTCAACGACGACAGTCTCGACGCCTCGTTCGCGTGCCGTCTCGAGACCGGCGGCAGATGGTTTGTCGCTGATCACCACGACGGCTTCCGAATCTGGTATCTGGCCCCTTTGGGCCGCGTCGACCAGAGCGACCATGTTAGATCCGCGGCCGGAAATAAGTATGCCAATTTTCATGAGTTCGCTGCTGACTGCTCTTGATCAAAAGAACTTCAAGACCTCGTACGAATTCGCGTCGAAGATAACGTCCGCATTCTTCGGATCCTGGACATAATTCACGCTTGTCAGGCGAACCGGATCGTTGACTCGGGTCAAGCCAACCTGAAAACCCGGCAGCGTGGTCTCAGCGATCAGCCAAGGCCGCTGATTCCAGGTAAAATCGAGTCCGTTCTCATCCGGAAAATCGCCTTGCGGAATTGCGACAGTGATATGTTGCGGGCAATATAGCAGGACATATTCCTCGCCGATCTGCTCGAGTAGCGAAGCTAGAAGTATGGTCTTGTTACTGCAATCTGCCGAACGCGTCATCAGCGTTTCGCTTGCGCGTTTTAGCGTTTCGTTATGCCCTACAGCCTCGGTATAGCTGTAATCAATATCGTTGGAAACGAAATCCACAAGCCGCTGTATGCGGGCATTCCTGTCCGGCCCGACATCTTTCAAGAGTTGATCGGCCAGACGTTTCAGCGAAGGCTCGTCGGGCTTCGCCACCATGATCCCATGATTGGCGAAGATAAATTGCGGGCCGTCGCGCCGGCTAGGAGCGCGTGCGATCAACTTACCGCCGTAAAGCTCCGAGCTGTTCGCCAAATTGCGGAGTTCGTTGAGCGATACGTCATAAGTTGCATCGGGCAATGTAAAACTCAGCTTTTGGTTAGCGTCGATCTGGATGTTTTCGAGCGTCGTCCTGAAGAACTTAAATCCACTCGACTCCGGCAGCGAATAGCCGCCAAGCTCGATGTCGCCGTTATCTGTTTTAGCGAATTCCAGCTTTGCCGGATCGACAAAATATTTATTTACGAACGATTTAAATTCCTCGTCGTTGTCGGCGGGAAAGATAAAGTAGGCATCCTTCAGCGTGCGGACAAACTTAACGAGCCGGCCTTTGCCAAGGATCTGTTGACGAAATTCTTCGCCCGAAAAGGTAGGCTGCGCGAGCATCATTACGGTCGTGTCGCGTATCTCTTCAGCTCGAGCTTCGTCAGAACTCCGCGGTATAGGTTTCGTGTAGTAATAGAGACCTACGCCGGCACCGCACAATACTGCAAGAGCGATGATGGCTATTGTGACCGTTTTGAAACTCGAACCGCTTTTCTCGGATTCGGCGTCGAAAATACTTCCCGCGGACATAAAGAATAAGGTTTGATCGCGGCAGATCGGAAACAGATCAAACGATAGAAATCGACTTATTTCCCGGCATTACTCTGCCAATCTCAAAATATTCTGAGAGATGATTTTTCACTTCGTGGAGTTCGCCAGGTGAACATATAAGGATCATCCCAATCCCCATGTTAAATGTTCGAAACATCTCGGCTTCCGATACATTGCCCAGTCTCTGTATTAGTCCAAATACCGGCGGCTCCGGCCAACTGCCGCGCTTTATTTCGACCGAAACTCCTTCGGGTAATATTCGCGGAATATTTTCCAAAAAGCCGCCGCCCGTTATGTGAGCGAGACCTTTTATCAAGCCACTATCAAGAAGCGGACCGACCTGCGGCAGAAAGCTTGAGTGAGTTTTGAGCAGGACTTTGCCGACTGTTGCACCCAGCTCATCGACATTAGAATCCACCTTATAGCCACCGACCTCGAAGAAAAGTTTGCGAGCGAGTGAATAGCCGTTGGTTTGCAACCCGGTCGAGGGCAAACCCAGAACGACATCCCCTGGAACTATCGAATTGCCATCGATAACTTTGGCCTTGTCAACGACTCCGACAATGAAGCCTGCCAGATCGTATTCACCCGGCGAATAGAAATCCGGCATCTCAGCGGTTTCGCCGCCGAGCAAAACGCAACCGTTCTCTTTGCACGCGCGTGCCATGCCTTCAACGACCGATGCTGTTACATCGGGTTCCAGCTTTCCGGTCGCGAAGTAATCTAAAAAGAATAATGGCCGCGCTCCCTGGACCAAAATATCATTGACGCAATGATTTACGAGGTCGGCGCCGACCGTATTGTGGATCCCGGTTTCAAATGCTAGCTTGAGTTTCGTGCCCACACCGTCGGCTGAGGCGACCAGCACAGGATCCGCCATCTGCGGAAACGCACCAGAGAACATTCCGCCAAAGCTGCCTATCTCGGTGAGCGTACGCTCGTTGAAGGTGGCGCGAGCATATTGACGTATTTTCGCAACTGCGAGATTCGCATTGTCTATCGAAACGCCGGCGTCAGCGTATGAGATCGGCTTAGGCATTACGGGTAGTTTAATTGATGTACTGGTCGGCGAGCGAATACGCCTGAGCTAACGACGCTTTCGAGATACCGAACTCGCGCAAAAGAGCCGAATCGAATTCAGAATCGCCAGCGATAGGTGTCTCTGTTCGGCCCCTGGCGTCGGTTATAATAAATCGGTCGTCAGTCAGCGTCTTGCGGCCGGTGACTGTCATGATCGAACAGACTTTGTTCTTTGTGAAATGAGAGTCGGTTGACGTCTGCTGCCACTCGCAGCGGTCTTCGAATTCCGTGAGATCGTGGCCCAGAGGCTTGAACATGTATTCCGGCTTCCACACGAGATCGATCTGCTTTGCAATCTGAAAATAATCGGCGTCATGTCTACGGACCATGAACACGCCTGCGTCGTCCGCCTGCTCAATGTCGGCAACGAACTGAAGGGGCTGCGTAATAAAACCTCCAAAACCAACGTCGGCAATGTACTGCATTTCGCCGATGATAACGAGTATGGCAGCGTGATCATATTCATCTGTAAAACTGCCATCGCCCACGGCGACGCGAGCTGACAACAACCGCGTTACAAACCCTAGCTCGCGAAGCAGTTCATTGAAAAGTCCATTCAACTCGTAACAAAACCCGCCGCGGTTCTCACCTACGATCTTGCGATAGAACGCATCGACGTCAAGAGTTATTGGGCGATGCCAGTGAATGTCAAGGTTCTCGAAGGGTACGTTCAGAAGGTGCTGACGCTGAAGCATTTTGAGCCCGGCAATATCTGCGACGACACCCGCTCTATCCATTCCGATCCGCGCAAGATACTTCTCGACGTCCATCATTTTGTTATCTTCCAGCCGCCCTCTGGCAACGGTATGCTGCCACACACTGGACCACCATCGCGACCCCCTGTTGCTTCGAAACTTATTTCTAACCCGGAGCCAGGCGATCTCAACACTTCCCGTACCTTGTCGCCCGTGATGCGCATCAACGAGATCTTTGCACGGCGGCTCCAACACGTGTCGGTTTGTCCGGCATAGGTCCCTGAGTTCACATAAACGAAGCGAGCGTCCTTTGGTCCCTGGGCAAATTTACCAAGGAAATTGGGGACGGTGGACGAAAGGTCAACGCTGATCGGGAATTCGAATATCAAAGCCTTCTTAAGTATTTTAGTTGGAGCTAGCAACTCGTCGCGACCCTTTTGCACCTTCATCAAAACGCCGGTCGGCGGGTTCAATATATTGATCCGCATCGGTATCTCAAAATTGCTCATGAGTGTAAGATTATAGTCCTGTCGCTTTATTCTCACCGAACCGCACTATGGTTTCAACGTTACGTAATTGACTAGCACTCTATCGCGCGATTAGCATTTCCGAAGGAGTCCATTATGAGTTTTACACTGCACGATCTCAGCACCGAGAACTTCGAATTTACGGCTAACGTATGGAACTGGAAGGCGGCGCTCGAGGTCATAAAGGACCTCGACATCATCAGCGAAAGCCGCGTCCGGCAACTCGGTTATAACGCGATGGGCACAAAAATGAGCGTCGAGGAAGCTCACTTGATCGGCCAAAAGATACGCGACGACATTTTGCCGAAGGTTGGCCCGGGCAAACGAATATTCGCCGACGGCACTGTGACCGAGGCTCCCGACGACATGACCCTCTATAAGGACGAGGATGAACAGTGGAAGAACTACAGCGTCAGCCATGAATGGCTGGAGGAATTCTCAGATTTTTGCTTAAAATCAAAGGGCTTTCAGGTTTTTTAGGATAGTGTCTCCGTTATGGAGCTTTTCCAGAACATTGCGGGCCCACTTTCTTCTCTCTTCTCCCAGATCTGGTTTCAGATACTACTCCTGATCGTCTTTGCTACCTTTCACGGCTACGCCGGAGCGTGGCTCGCTGTGCGCATGCTCTTCAGACCTCGAAGACCTTTCAAGGTTTTAGGCATCACACTATTTCCGCAGGGAATGATACCGCGTCATCGCGATCGCCTGGCTAACGCGATCGGAAAGGCCGTCGGCGATGAGCTCGTTTCGCAGGAAACTATAATCGAGCAGCTCACCGGCAAGGACTTCCTGAAAAACAAGATCCAGGCCGTCGTCGATTCCTACACAGAAGAATTGCTCTCTCAGGAATATCCATCGCTGGTCGAAGCGTTGCCTAAACACGTTCGCGAGCCTGTTCTGGATGCGGTCTCAGGCCTTCAGCTGCGCATTGCCAACCACATACGTGACGTACTGCGCAATGAGGAGTCGCAGGCGATGATACGTGACTTCGTGACAAAAAGACTCGATAAGATCCTTGGCAGCCGTGTTTCTGAGGTCGTTGATGACGAGACGTTCTTAAAAGTCACGGCCTATGTCGAGGAGCGAATTCGAGTAGCGATAAATTCGAAAGCCTTCGAGGCCAAGGTGATCGATTTCGTTAGCCGGCGCATCGACGACCTGATCCATACTGAAACGCCTTTCGGACAGCTGTTCACTGAGGAAGCTGTCTCGCTCCTAAAAGAGAAGGCCAATGACCAGATAGCTCCGGTCGCGCATCACCTGACTGAGATCGCCGCTGCGCCGCGAACTCGCGACCAGATCGGCGCGCTTATCAAAAAAGAGATCCACGAGTTTTACGAGAACCTCTCATTTTTCAAAAAGATATTCGTGTCACGAGAGAACCTGCTCCGCGAGGTCGACGATCTGGTTAACGAAAGCCTGCCGAAACGGATCGAAGAAACCTTGAAGGGCGACTTCTTTGCGGAGGAAGCTCGTTCTTTCATCAACAACGGAATAGACAACGCGCTTGCGCGTCCTTTGCCCGCTGTACTGGGCAATATAAATCCTGAGCAGCTTGATCGACTAAAGAGACAAGTAACGCGTTCGGTCTTGTCCATCATTCAAAGCGAAGAAATGATGCGTGGCGTTTCAAGTTATTTAACCGACACGCTTGAAAAGCTGCGTCCACACAGCATCGATGCGATCCTTAAATCGGTTCATCCTGAGAGTGAGGAAAAACTCAAAAAGTTTCTGTCGACTGGCCTTATTCGAATACTCGATCGTGATGAGACCTCAAACATCATAAATGAAATGATCGCTGCCCAGGTCGATCGCCTGTTATCTACGCCGATCGGACGTCTGGGTGATCAGATACCTCCGGGCAAAGTGCGACAAGCTAGTTCGGCCCTGACTGAAGCGATAATCTCCGCCGTATATAGAAAACTGCCCGAGGCCATTGCAGAATTCAACGTCGCGGGCGTCGTACGTGACAAGATCAAAAATTATCCTGTCGAAAAGCTCGAGGCACTCGTCCTTTCAGTAGCAAAAGAACATCTCCGAACCATCGAGTTATTCGGTGCTCTGTTTGGGTTCTTTATTGGCGTTGCCCAGGCTGTGCAGTTCTATTTTTATGCTTCGAAGTAAGTTAGAGCGTCAGTTGCTTAAATGAAAAAGGCGGACAAAAAGTCCGCCTTTTGTATGCCAACTGTAGTCAATTCTCTAAGCCGTTCCGATCACATTCGACAGCAACAGACTTAGAAGATCCGTTCCCCCAGAATACTGCGAAATGTAACCCTGTCGCCCATTAAAAGCGTCCTGGTAACCGATCGAATATCCTTCAGAAAAACATCGCCGGTTCTCGCCGATCGAATACGAATACGGATCGTAGTAATCGTCCTCGACGCGGTAACCGTTTGACAGATAATTGTCGCGGAGCTGATTATCGCGTGCATACCAACCCGCTTGGTATCCTTGCTCATAACCTTGAGCCAGGACCTCACGAAGAGTATCCGACGAGTAACCGCCGTAACTCGGCCCAAAAAGATCCTGCATCGGCATGAGGTTTACCAGCGGCACGTCATAACCGGAATAATCGTACATCGGCTGGACGTACGTCACCCCTCTCGAATACGTCGGATAGTAGTCGTTATACGAAGAACTATAGCTCGTATAAGACGGCCCATATCCGTAGTAAGGATCATACGGCTGCAATCCATAGTTACCGTTGTCTCCATTTCCGAGCACAAACCCGATCAACGTTCTGACCAACATCGACTTCCAATTGGATCCGCCATTGTTGTAGCCATAGTACGGCGATGAATAGCCGTAATAATCCGGATATGTCGCATACGCTGTATAAGGCTCGTAAATGTACGTGTTCGGCACATACATGGGTGAGTAATTCAAATAACCGCCGCCCGTATACCGGTAAGACGGATACTGCGGAACGTAAGATTGGTACGTCTGATAGTACGGACTCGAGTAATACGGCTGCGAATATCCGTAGCCCTGGTCACGGCGATATGACCTGTCGTATCCGTAAGTTGGTGCTGGAACATACGGTGCATAGTAAGGCTGGTTGTACTGTCGCCGATACGCTTTTGCAGCTTCTTTTTCAGCTTTTCGCTGCGCGTTACGCTCGTGCACCTCGGCACTGCGGATCTGTCCCGGGGGAACCCAATTGCCGCTCCATGGCGGTGTCTCATTTTGTCGCTGCCACCGGCCGCGGCCATTTCCTTGTCCGCGATCCTGATAGATCGGAGCCGGATTGTACGCCTGCTGCTGCTTCTTAGCCTCTCCGGGCGGCATCCGATA
>AR_comb_assmDRAFT_10166628_pt1 | contig 14892 bp, 10 predicted proteins | sample ArasoioldDNA_FD_10543 | JGI IMG/M metagenome (IMG submission 10543) | reverse complement strand
GTGCTCGAGGTGGCCGCCCCCGAGCGAATTGCGTTTACGTACGGCTACGCGTCCGGAAAGATGGTTCCTCCTGGTGGATCGCGGGTCACCATCCGGCTCGACGCCGACCCTCGCGGCACCCGGCTGCAGTTCGTGCACGAATTCAGCGAGGCTGAAGTACGCGACCATCACGTCCAGGGCTGGCGGTATCAGCTGTCGGTGTTTGCCAACGTCGTGGCCAACGAAGTGCACGCTCTCGCGCCGTCGATCGTGGACGAATGGTTCGGCGCCTGGGCCGAGACGGACGGCGCGCGCCGGCGCGCGCGGCTCGATGCGATCGCCGTTACGAACATCAGTTTTCGTGATCGCTTCAGCCTGATCGATGGGCTGGACGAGCTGAACGAACAGATTGGCGCCTCGCAGCGGTTCATGCCGGGCCTGCGGATGGAGCGCCGCGGAGAAGTCGCGCACTGTCAAGGCACCGCAATCTCGGAATGGATCGTGTCGTCGCCGGACGGACAGGAACGTGGCCGTGGAACGAACGTCTACACATTTGGCCCCCACGGAAAGATAGAATCCGTCGTCGGACTCTGGAGGTAAGGCATGGCGCTCACCCTTTCGAGACGCGAGGTGATGCAGATGGCAGCTGCCGCATTCGTGCCGTCGCAATCCGGTGCAAGACCCGCGTTTGTGAAAGTGGATCCGGCGTCAATCAGAGCGTTGGTCTTCGACACGTTCGGAACCGTGGTCGACTGGCGTTCGGGCGTCGCCGAGGCAGTCGCCGCTCTCGCTACGAAGAAGGGCTATACGGTCGATGCGCCCAAGTTCGCGGACGCGTGGCGTGCCGGTTACGCGCCCAGCATGAATCGTGTCCGGACCGGCGAGCTGCCCTGGACGAAGCTCGACGACCTGCACCGGATGACGCTCGACAAGATCCTCGTCGACTTCAACATCACCGGCTTGTCAGAGCACGAAAAGTGCGATCTCGCGTACGCATGGCATCGCCTGAAGGGATGGCCCGATGCCGTGAGCGGCCTCACGCGGTTGAAAAAGAAGTTCACCATCGCGCCGCTCTCGAACGGCAACATCGGACTGATGACCGACATGGCGAAGTTTGCCGGACTGCCGTGGGACTGCATCCTCGGCGCCGAACTCGTCCGCCACTACAAACCGGACAAAGAGGTCTACCTGTCGGCGGCCGAATTCCTTGGCCTCAAGGTCGGCGAAGTGATGATGGTGGCCGCCCACCTCGGCGACTTACGTGCGGCCAAGGCAGTGGGCGTGCCCACGGCGTTCGTGCCGAGGCCGCTCGAGTTTGGACCCGGCCGGACAGGCGATACGACGCCAGACGAATCGGTCGATGTCTTCGCGAGCGACTTCAACGATCTGGCGATGCAGCTGGGTGCTTGAGGCTGCGGCCTCACGAGAGCTTGGAATCCAGCGCCGCTCGGTAGCAGTCTTCGTACATCGGAACGATTCTTGACGCGCAGAACTGCGCGCGCACGTGCTCCGCCCCCGCACGGCCGATGAGCGTCCGCCGCGCTTCGTCGCCAAGCAGATTCACCACGCGCGCCGCCATCTGATCGATGGCGTCGAGCGGACAGAGATATCCGGTGCGTCCGTCCTCGATGACTTCCGGCAGGCCCCCAACCCGGCTGGCGACCACGGGTACTTCGCACGCCATTGCCTCCAGCGCGGCGAGACCGAAACTCTCCTGCGATGACGGCAGCAGGAACACATCGGAAGACGACAGCCACGCCACGAGGTCGTGCTGCTCGCCCACGAACTTCACGCGATCGTGCAGGCCGAGCGCGTCGACCTGGCGCTCGAGCGGCGCCCGGTCCGGTCCGTCCCCGACCATGACGAGCACGGCGTTCTTCTGCTCAAGCACGCGACGAAAGACGTCGAGCACCACGGCAACGCGCTTGACCGGACGGAAATTCGAGACGTGGGTCACTATAGCTGCGCCCTGGTGGCTACCGCGAATCCGCGCGCGCAGATCGGGATCCGGCCTCGGCCGCCATTCAGAGCAGTCGAGGAAATTCGGAATAACGTCGATCGCCCTCGTAATGCCGAGCGTCCGGACCGTGTCGTCGCGCAGGCTCGCGGAAACCGCGGTCACGCGATCGGCGTGCTCGATCGCGTAGCCGACGACGGCCGCGTAGCCGCCGCCGACGAGCGTGATATCGGTTCCGTGCAGTGTGGCCACGGTGCGTGGCGGCCTTGCGTTCGGGCCACGCGCGAGCATTTCCCTGGCGAGGTGCGCTGCGGTGGCGTGCGGCACGGCGTAATGCGCGTGAACGATGTCTATCGGTTGGCTGCGCGCGACCTGGACGACCGAATTGGTCACGCCGAGGAGGTACTGCGGCTCCCGAAACAGCGGGTAGTCCGGCATCTGCACCTGGACGAACGATAGTCCTGCCACGTCGCGCCACCTGAACGGCCGCTCCCGGCTGAGCACGTACACGTCGTGCCCGCGGACGGCGAGCGCATGCGCGAGCTCGGTCGCGACCACGCCGCTCCCGCCGACCGACGCGTAACACAGGATCGCAATCCGCACAGAATTACCGCGACTGCTTCAGCAGCGTCTGGCGCTGCACCGGCTCGCGCACGACCACGCCTTCCGCGAATCGGACGCCGGCGAGGGCGCCGAACTGTGCGTCCCGGCTCTCGATGAGCGCACGGAATGTCGGCGCGGTCAGCCGTGTAGCAACGCCATCGCCGCCAGTGCCAGGCGCCGTGAATTGACTTCGATAACACGCGAGCGCTGACCATTTCTTTTCGTAGTGCGCCGACACGTCGACGACAAACGATGGCGCGACCGAATCGTTGATGAAGTAATAGCAAATCCAGTCGGGCCGCCATGGTTCGCCATCCGCCGCGTAGCGCCGCAGGCCGGCGGCGAACGCCGCGGACGTGAGCACGTCGCTGGAGCGGACGTGATCGGGATGCCGATCGTGCCAATGCGGGACAGCGACCGTCCGCGGACGGTGGCGTCGAATCGTTTCGACGGCCGATCGCACCAGCTCCGGCGTGTTGACGATGCCGCCATCCGGCCAGTGGAGATTCTCGCGGCACGTGACGCCCAGCGCCGCCGCCGCGGCGTCGGCTTCGAGGCGGCGCGTGTCGGGAGTGCCGTTGCTCGACAGCTCGCCGGCCGTCAGGTCGACGATGCCGACGGAGTGCCCTTCGGCCGTATGCCGCGCGATCGACCCACCCAGGCCGATTTCCGCATCATCTGGGTGCGGGCCGAAGACGAGCAGATCCACGCCATGACATTACCGCAGCTTTCTTACGACCGGGGGCGGCCAGCTTTCGTGGCCGGCCGAATCGGACGGCCGGCGCAAAGCGTCTAACCGTTTCGACCGCAATCGCGTAAGATGACGGTTTCCGACAAGGACCGGGAGGGATTGATGAGACCTGTAATGCTCATGGCGATCGGCATCGCCGCAATGTCAACGGGAGTGTTCGCGCAGGCCGGTCAGGCGCCGGCGGCAGCGCCAACCGACCCGGCGCTCGAGTCGGCGCTCGTCGCCGCGCCGCGCCAGATGAAGGACGGCGCAACCGTCATCAAGTGGAAGGCCGACTACACGTACGACACCCTGCGAAAAGGGACCAATCGCCTCGTCTGCTTCGACTCGTCGGGCATGCCGGGCCAGCAGCCGTTCTCGTCGGAGTGCACGAGCGTCGCGAACCTCGATCGCGTGGCCCAGAACCTGAAGTTCGAAGCCGAGCCGGATCGGGACAAGCGAAAGGCCGCCATCGAAGCGGCGGAGAAGGGCGGCACTCGCGCCAAGCCGGAGTTCGGTTCGGTGTGGTACCACGTGCGCGGACCGAACAAGGAACAGGCGCGGCCGCACACGACCATCGCGGTCCCAGGTGCGACGGCCCAGTCGATGGGTCTGCCCGACAACAACAAGCAGGGAGGCATCTGGATCATGGACGCGGGTACGTTGACCGCGCACCTCATGATCCCGGGGATGTAAACGGTCCGATGGCCGCAGACCGCCGGCGAGACCCGGCGGTCTGTTCTCTCAGTTGACGGATCGGATCCCGACGACGGCCGGGTTCCACAACACCGGCGGGCGGAACGGCGCCGGCGTTGCCCCAGCGAGCCGCCTGTTCATCGCGAACGAGAGCCTGGGGAACGCAAAGCACATCGCCGGTACTTCCCGCCCCATGATCTGCTGAATCTTCGCAAACGCCTCGTGGCGCGTCCGCGCATCGAGCTCTCCCGACAGGTCGTTCATCAGCGAGTCGATTTCCCGCTCCCAATCAGTGGACGGCGTGCGCTGCGCCGCGTTCCAGACGTGCGCGCTGCCCGAACTGCGCCAGAAATCGGGATTGAGCGCAGGATCGGTATCGGTGGTCAGCAATCTGAAATACGCTGCGTCGTAGTCGCCGTTCATCAGCCGCTGTACCAGCGCACCCGGTTCAATGGCGACGACGTCGACCTGGATGCCAAGTGCGCCAAGGCTGTCCCGGATGGCGGCGGCACCACGCTCGAGCGACGTGTTGCCCTGCTGTGTCACGATCGTGAACCTCACCCGTTCGCCATCGGGGTCGTAACGCTGGCCATCGCGCTCTGACAGACGCAGCGACGCGAGCTGCGCTCTCGCTGCCGTCAGGTCGAAATGCGGGAAAGGGCTCTCGACGTACCACTGCTTGTTACCCGGCGAGATCACGCCGTATCCAGGGACTGCCGCCCCCAGAAAGACGTTGTTGACAAACCGATCGCGGTCGACAGCATGCGCGATGGCGCGCCGGAAATTCACGTGCTGCAGCCACCGCGCGCGACGGTCTCGCGTTCGCGCCTCGCCAAGATTGACCCAGAAGAGGTCGCCGTCGATTCCGACGCCGAGGTCCGTGACGGCTACGCGATCCGCGACGGCGGGACGCGTAATCGGCGCGATGTCCATGGGCCGCAGTTCGCTCTGTGTGAAATCGATCGACGCCGTTTCCAGTGCAACGGCCTCTGCGTCCTGGTCGCGCAGAATCTCGAGCACCAGACGCTTCGACTGTTGGAGTCTCGCGTCATTTTCGCGCCGGAAGTACGTGGGATTCCGCTCGAAAACGAGGCGCTGACCCGGCTGGTAGTCCTTGAGGGTAAATGGTCCAAGCCCGACGATGTCCGCGGGAGGCGTCGACGGGTCCCAAGCCGACTGGAACGTCCCGGCCAGCAAGGCGGCCTCCAGTTTATGGCGGGGGAATATCGGAATGCCGTCCAGCACCCGAAGCCCGGGGCCGAACGGCGCCGGAAACCGGATCAGGACCGTGTGGGCGTCTTCGCTGGAAACCGTCAGCGGGCGATCGCCGACCAGAAGAGAATCCGCGACGACCGTTTCGGCGCGCGCGTCGTAGATCGCCTTGAACGAAAAGGTGACGTCCTCGGCCGTAAACGGGGTGCCGTCTGAGAACACGACACCATGCCGCAAGTGCACACGGTAGGTTCGCTGATCCGCGAGTAGCTCCCAGCGGTCCGCCAGCTCTGGTTCCAGTTCGTCGGTGATCCGGTTGATCCTGACGAGGCCGGAATGCAGAAGGTAGGTCACGACCGTCGATGTGAGATCGCGAGACATGTACCGGTTGAACGAGCGCGGCTCCGCGCGTACCGACGCAATCACCGTGTCAGATGGCAGGCTCGATGGACTTGCGGTCGTACCGTGTGAATATCGCCCCGCTATCCCCGCCATGGCCACGACGACAGCGACGGCGGCCGCCGCAACAACCGTGGTGCGCACTCGCATGTCAGCTCGCGACATATTCAAAGCCCGCAGCCTTGAACGAATGACGCTGGGCCGCGTTCTTCGACATCCCGTCGTCGAGACTTGCTCGAACCATGAGCAGGCCGACTTCCTGCGCGAGCGTGCCGACGTCCGCCACGAGCTCGTCGGTCAGCTGGTTGGCATCCGACACGTACACCGTCAGCGCGCCATGCACCTCGCCGCTCGAGAACACCGGCGTGCTGACGCACGCGCCAAGGCCCAGCGAGCTGCCACGCTCGCCCAGGTCGAGGGCGGCGTCTGCGCGCCGGATCGTGCTGCGGTGAGCGGCGACCCATCCCGACACTCCAGCGCCGACCGGTACGCAGAACGATTCCAGGTGCGCGCGGATTGCCGATGTGGCGTGCGCGACGATGAGCGCGTCACCTGCCGCGTTGTACGCGAACAGACAGGCTTCGCCTCCGCCGAACGCTTGCGCGCGACGATCGATGTGGGCGGCAACGCGAGTCGGAACCGCCCGCGCGGGTGCGGCCTCGTGAACGTCAAGAGTCCGGTTGCGATCGTGGCTGCCACGCGCGAGCCCTGCGACGAGGCCGCCGCGTACCTCTGGCGCGGCGGTCGAGGCCTCGTCGTCACCGACGAAGCTCGGAATCAGGTCGATGAAGTTCTCGACGACCGCCGGGTCGTAGAACGTACCCTTGCGCGATCGAAGCAGATCGACCGCCTGTTCGGTTGAAAGCCTTGGCCTGTACGGACGGTCCGAGGTCAGCGCATCGAAACAATCGACCACGGCGAGAATCCTCGCGCCAATCGGAATCTCGGTCGCGACCAGACCATCCGGGTAACCGCGGCCATCCCACTGTTCGTGATGATGCCGGACGATCGGCACGACGGGGTACGGAAAGTCGACCGCCTGTAGGATGCGGGCACCCATCGGGGCGTGGACCTTGATGGCTTCGTACTCGGCGCGCGTGAGCGCACTCGGTTTGTTGAGCACGTAGTCCGGCACGGCGAGCTTGCCGATATCGTGCAGAAGGGCTCCCGCTTCGATGGCCTTCAGCTCCGTCGCACTCGAGACGCCAAGCGCACGGGCGACGGCGAGCGTCTGACGCTGCACCCTCCGGATGTGTCCGTGAGTCACCTGATCTTTTGCATCGACGGCAATCGCCAGCATCTCGGTGGCCGCGCGATAAAGATGCTCGACTTCCTGGACGTGGTGGTGCGCGGCGTCGATGCGAGTGGATGCCTGCTGGTACGCGACGTAGGAAAGGATCAGCAACGGCACCACCAGGCCCAGCACGGTGACGTTGATCGACAGCCCGCTGCCGACAACCAGCGTTGCCAGCGACGCGGCGGCGTAGTAGTTCACTGCCAGATAAGCAGCGTGCCGGCGCCACACGTCAAAGGCCGACGTCTCGGCTTCGAGCGCGATGGCGACGGATGTCAGGCCGCTGTTGAGCGCGAAAAATGTCGCAGCCATCGCCATCGACGCGACGAGCGGCGTCAGGCCGTGGCCGACTTGAGCCGCCGTGGTGCTGCCGGCGACCAGTACATAGACGTGCCCTGCGGCCCAGATCGATATGGCTGGCTCGGCGATGTTGAAGAGCGCTCGGTACGCGCGGCGGTGTTTCTGCGTGAGCGACGTCCATAGTCCGTCGACGGCGACCGTCAGCGTCGCGGCCTCGGGGCCGAAAAGAACGACCGTGGCAAAAACGAAGACCTCCGACACCGAGACGGTCGCGGGCCGGCCCGGCACGGCGATGGCGATGCGGCCGCTCGCGACGGTGAGCACCGCGAGCGCAAGGAAGTATCCGTTGATGGGCGTGTGCGCGATCGAGGCCACGCTATACGCCACCAGCGCGCTGCCGATGACGAGCACGAGAGCGAGAAAGACTCTCAATGTGCGCGACATGAGCGCTCGCTTGCCTGGATCCGTTGCCGTCGCCATTCGGGCGCCAGAATCGACCACATCATCTGATCGAGAATGTCGTCTCCGAGCCGGAAGCCGCCGCGCAGCGTGCCCTCAGGAGTGGCGCCGAGCTTGCGGAGGATGGCGTTGCCCCGGATATTTCGCGTGGCGGCCCGGGCCTCGACGCGATGGATGCCCGGTGCGCCGAAGATCTGATCCACGAACACGGCGTCGAGAAACAGCCGCGCGCTGTTCATGAAGAGGCCGGTTCCCCAGAACGAGTCGCCGATCGCGAAGCCCCACTCCGCCGTCGAGAACTCGCGTTCGACCGACCAGATCTGAATCACGCCGACGGCACTCTTTGCGCCCCTCGGCACGATGCCATAGCAGGCATGCCGTCCGCGGCGCCGCTCGGCGCGCGTCCATCTGATGAAGCGCTCGAACCCGGCGACCGTGGTTGGACAGGCAGCGATGAACTTCAGTACGGGCGCTGCGTTGACGTGCTGAAGGAGCGAGCGCGCATCGCTCAGGCGCAGTTCGCGCAGCAGGACGGTCCCGTCGGACAACTCAGGCAGCCCGAGCCGCCAGTCCTTCCGGCCCTCCTTCGCGTCCGCACCGAGAGACGAATTCACAAGCGCTGCCACTGACGTCTGCCGCCCTACTGCACGAGATCGCCGTTCGCGCGCTCGAGATTGCTCCAGGACAGCGCGGTCGGTGCGATGCCCAGGTCCGCAATGTTGCCCCACACGACGCGGTCGGCCGTGACATTCGAGGACAGGTTGCCCCAGGTCACTGATGTTCCATCCGTCTGGCCAAGCAGGCTGTTTCCCCACACGACGCGAGATCCCCACACGGCCGGATTGCCGTCATCCCAGATCGTGCTGTTGCCCCAGACGACGCGATTTCCCCAGACGACACGGTTGCCCCACACGACTCGGAGCGCCCACGCCGGATCGTTGTAATAGACCTGGTTGCCCCAGACGACGCGGTCGCCCCAGACGACTCGCTGACCCCATGCGAGCGCACTGCCGCCAACCGTCGTCCAGGCATTGACACCAGTCGCGAGCCACCACGCGCCGGACGGCTGACCGGGATCGACTGCCGCGGCAAGCGCGACGGCGCCAGCGGCGTTGAGCGAGCCGGCCCCTTGCGCCATCGTGTCGTACCCGTCCATTGGAAACGCGGTGTACTCCAGGATCGCCTTGACGGCGTTCGGCGTGAGACCGGGCCCAAAGTGTTTCTCATTCGCCTCGAGCATCAGCGCGACGACGCCGGTCACCACGCCGGCGGCCATGCTCGTGCCGCTCAATTTCATCAAGTTCGTGGTGCCGCTCGTCTTCATCAGGCCGGCCGGATAATTCCTTGCGAGCGTGCTCGATGTCGGAACGTCTGACACGAGGTGCGAACCGGGCGCCACGATGTCGGGCTTCTGGAACGCGTCGTACCACGTCGGACCACGGGAGCTGTACCAGGCCACCGCGTCATCGTCGCGCGGGACGGTGTAATTCGTTTCGACGGCGCCTACCGTGATCGCGTCCGGCGCGTTGCCGGGCGACGTGATCCCGCCGTACGCGCTGGCGTGGGTCGACGGATCGCCGCCGAAGTTGCCGGCGGAAGCGACCACGACGATACCGGATGCGACGGCGTTTTCGACGGCCTGGACGAGCGGATCGCTCCCAGCCGGTTCGTAGATCGGATGGCCGAGCGACAGGTTGATGATGTCGATCCCGAGCTTGCTCTTGTTCGTGACCGCGAAATTGATGGCCTCGATGACGTCGCTCGTGTAGCCGACGCCGTTCTTGTCGAGTGCGCGCAGCGCGTACAACTTCACGCCGGGCGCGATGCTTTCGTACAGATCATTCGACGTGGTCCCGTTGCTCGCAATCAAACCAGACACGTGCGTGCCGTGTCCGTACGGATCCAGCGCGCCAACCTTGCTGCCGTTCTTCACAACGAAGTCGTAGGTGGCCGCCACCTTCATGTTGGCGTTTGGCAGGATACCGGAGTCGATGACGGCAACGCCGACGCCGGCGCCCGTGTAGGAGCGCGGCAGGAGCGCTTCGGTGTTGAGCAAAACGTCGTTCGTCAACGCCGAGCTGCCGAGGCTCTTCACGATGGCATCAGACGACAGACGCGCGACGTTGCGGTCACTCGCGGCGGTGGTCAGCGCCTTCGACGACAGTTCAGCGACGATCAGGTCGGTGCCGACCGATCCGACCACAGTCGCGTCTTTGAGCTGCGCCAGGCGCGCCTGCACCTTCGCCGACGCGCCGGGGCTGGTTCGAATCAGTGTTCTGACCGAACCTGCGCTCGGATGGTGGGCCCAGTCGCGAAGCGCGCGATCGAGTTTCGCGTCGCTGTCTGCCGTTCCCAAGCACACGAGTGCGGCCCCCGCTGCCAGGGCGCCCAAACACGCTGTACGAAGTCGAGTCAACATGGCACCGTGCGGATTCGCAACTCTGGTACCCGTTGATCGATGATGACGAACTACCTACGCGGCAATCAGTTGCGGGAGCCGCTCGATTCGTAAGCGGGATTCTGATGGCGCGAGTTGTTCCAGAACGGAACGGGACGGGCCGCGACGCGTGAAATTCGGAACACTGGCAGAACTAACATCACTGGATTGCGCGCGTTTTCACTGCGACAATTTGGAACAGGAGCGATCGGTATCACCTGATTTCCACGCCATCTTGTGCAGCGACGTGCAGCACTCGCCAGCGTGCATCAGACCAGTCGCGCTCGAATCGTCGCGGCGGCGTCGGCACCGGCCTGATCGTCGGTCACAAGGTCGATCAGATCGGGCCGCGCGACGCCGATTCCCAGTTCCACGGCGCGCGCAATCTGCTCCTGCTGAAAGATCGATCCCTGGCTGACGTCCGGCGTCGTACCGTACTGCCGCAGAATCGCGACGCCCACGGCGTCGAGCGCCACGCGGTCGGTCGCGGCGATCATCAGTTGCGGCTCGACGAGCGTCCCCGTGTCCGGTCCGGCCGTCGTAAAAGCCTGCATGGCGTCCATCACGACGAACGCCGGCTGATACGCGGTGTTGATTTCGGCGATCATCCGCCGCTGATTCGTCGATCGATGCAGCTCGGTCATGTAGTTGTACGAATCGCCCGGCACCTGCTTCGCGGCGAAACCGACCGAGTTCTTCAGCGAAAGCGTGAAGTGACCGCCGAAGCGGTGCGTCTTGAGACAGCACGTCTGGACGATTGCGCCGGCGCGGCGCGCGACCCGTGGAAAAGCGAAACCACGCTGCCAATGCATTCCGGACAGCCGGATCGGATCCCATTCCGAATCCGGAAGCTCGTCGAGCACGACCACCCTGACCTTGAGATCGCGCCCGAGGGCCGGAATATCCTTCGCGGCCATCACGTCGCGCGTGACGCCCATGCCGCTGCGATCGCCGATGATCATGGGACCCGCGCCGAGCTGGCGCAGCTCGCCGACGAGGACGTTGAGTGTGTCGATGTGAGTCGAGCCCGGCGTCGGATCACTGCTGTTGAAGTTCGGTTTGATGAAGAGGTCCTTGCCGCCGAACGCGGACGGCTTGAGAAGGGCGATCGCGCGCTTGACGCCGTCGGCCCTGCTCGATGTCCTGACGAGCGCGACCCGGGCCCGCGGCTCGGCTGCGAACCCGGATACACAGTTCAGGAAACCGGACGCCGTTACGGTTGCGCCCGCGGCTGCCGTCTGTCGCAAGAATGTCCGCCGGTCCATCGGAACCTCCCCGTCAACGTTCGGTTCGCCCCGGCCGTCTAATCCCCGCGAATGGACACCCTGCTTCAGGATATCCGCTTCGGATGGCGCCTTTTACGGCGAACGCCGGGCTTTACAATCGCGGCAGTGATGGCCCTCGCGCTGGGCGTGGGAGCGACGACAGCCATCTTTTCCGTCCTCGACCGCGTCGTTCTGCGTCCGCTGCCGTATTCAGACCCGGATCGTCTGGCGATGGTCTGGGAGACGAACGACGCCAAGGGCCTTGCGCACGAACGGATCTCGCCGGTCAATTTCGGGGACTACCGAAACCTCTCGCAAGTATTCGACGATGCCGCGGCGTGGTGGTATCCGCAGCTCAACCTGACCGAAACCGGACACGATCCGCTCCGGGTCACCGCCGTCGAGGCCAGCGGAAACTTCTTCAAGGTTATCGGGGTCAATCCCGTCCTTGGATCGGGGTTTCCGGCGGAGCCGCTGTACTCGCGCGACGCGATCGCGGTCATCAGCCATCGTCTCTGGCGCGATCGATTCAACTCCGATCCCTCGATTGTCGGCAAGACGGTTGCGCTCAACGGACCCGCCTACACCATCGTCGGCGTCATGCCCGAAGGGTTCACCTATCCCGGAGAGACCGACGTCTGGCAGCGGCTCACGTGGGACATGGCGCAACACAGCCGCGGCGCCCACTTCATGGAGTCGCTGTTCAGGTTCAAGCCTGGCGCCTCGTTGGAGCAGGCCAACGCCGAGCTTCGCGCATTGACGACGCGCCTGGGCGCTGAGAACAAGGCAACGAACGCCGACTGGCACGCGCGCGCGATTCCACTGGCCAACGAGGTCATCGGATTTTTCCGCCCTGCGCTGTTCGCGCTCTTCGGTGCCGCCGCGTTCCTGCTCGTCATCACTTGCACCAACGTCGCCAGCCTGCTGCTGGCGCGCGCCACGGTCCGGGAACGGGAGGTGGCCGTGCGCGCGGCCATCGGCGCCAGCCGCGGCCGGCTGGTCCGCCAATTCCTGACGGAAAGCATCATCCTCGCGACGTTGGGTACCACCCTCGGCGTGGCGGTCGCGGCCGCGTCCGTTCGAGTGCTCCTGCGAATGACGCCGGTGCAAATGCCGCGATTCGGCGATGCCGGCGGACTTGATCCGCGGGTCCTGCTGTTCGCGTGCGCACTCGCGGCGCTGACGGCCATTGCCTTCGGCATCGTGCCGGCGCTGTTCATGGCGCGAGGCGACGTGCAGCGGCCGTTGAAGGACGGCGCGCGGGGCGCCGACACGAGCGGCGCCCGCCGGCGGGCACGAAGCGTGCTCGTCGTGGCCGAAGTCGGCCTGGCCGTGATGCTGCTCGTCGGCGCGGCGCTGCTCGCGCGCAGCTTCCAGCGGCTGATTGCCGAGGATCCGACGTTCCAGTCCGCGCGGACGGCCACGGTCAGCGTCGAGCTGCCGTATTCGTATACGGACTGGAAGAAGATCCCTGACTTCTACGATCAGCTGTTGAGAGATCTGCGCGCGCAGCCATCGATCAAGATGGCGAGCGCGACCAATTTCCTGCCGTTCGAAGCAGCGTGGCGCGGTCCGGTCGGCGTGCCCGAGCACCCGCGCGCCGGAGCGGACGAAGTGCAGGCACAACATCAGACGGTCGACGAAGACTACTTCCGGACGATCGGTGTGCTGCTCGTGAAAGGGCGTCTGTTCGACACACGCGACACCGTCGACGCCCCCGGCGTCGTTGTCGTCAACGACGCGTTCGCCAGGAAAGAATGGCCGAACGAGGACGTCATCGGCAAGGTCGTCGTCCCCCGAATTCGGGTTATCGGGCCGATGGGGCGACTGATGCTGCCGCCGAACGCGCCATTTCAGATTGTCGGAGTCGTGGGCAACCTGAAGAACGCGTCGCTTGTCCGATCCGCAGAACCGGCCGTCTACTTCACGTTCCGCCAGTTCCCGTTTCGTGGGCTCAATGTGGTCGTCCAGGGCCCCGGATCGTCCGCCTCACTCATCGGGGAAGTGCGCGCCGCGGTCCACCGGCTGGATCCCAACTTGCCGATCGCCAATGCTCGATCGCTCGAGAGTCTCGTGGGCGCGGCAACGGATCGTCCGCGGGGGCTGATGCTGCTGATGGGTGTCTTCGCGGCGCTCGCACTGGGGCTCGCTGCGCTTGGCATCTACAGCGTCATGTCGTTCGGCGTGAACCAGCGTCAGCAGGAACTGAGCGTGCGCCTCGCGCTTGGCGCGCAGCCTCGCGATCTGTTGTGGCTGGTCGTGCGCCAGGGCATGGGGCTCACCATCGTCGGCGGCATCGTTGGCGCAATCGGCGCGTTCGCTCTCGGGCGGACGTTGTCGAGCCTGCTGTACGGCGTCACAGCTGCCGATACCGCGGCATTTGGCGTCGCGCTCGTCCTGTCACTCGTGACGGCTCTCCTCGCATGCCTGCTCCCCGCGAGGCGCGCGGCGTCGATGAATCCTCTCGACGGACTCAGAAACTAGAAAACTGGAAAGTCTCAACTCTCAAGTCTCAACGCTCAGGAACACCGATGCTGAGACTTGAGCGTTGAGCTTTGAGAGCTAATAGATGTCCAGGTCTTTGGCAGAGACGACGGTTCCTTTGTATGTCGAGCGCACTTCGTCGAGCAGTGCGGCTTCGGTCGAGTTCCAAATCAGCTGATGGTAGAGCACGAGGATTCCTGGCTGCGCCTGCGTCGCGATCGAGCCGAGCTGACGCGATGAGGTGTGGTATCGCTTGTGGTACGCCTGCCATGGCGCTGGCCGGCTGAGCAGGCCGGCCTCCGAGTAGACCTCGTGGACGAAAACGTCGCACCGGCGGCATTCCTCGTCGATGTTCGACTCGGGGCCCGTGTCGCCTGAAATCACGATCGTCCGATCCGGCGTCTGAAATCTGAAACCAAAGGCGTGCTCCCACGCGCCGTGCTTTACCGCGAACGCCATCACGGTAACGCGGTCGTCCTTGTAGACAACGCCTGCGTCGATTTCTTTGACGATCACGCTCCGTCCGTCGTATTTGTGCGCCGGTTCACCGCCGGTCCGCCGGAGGCGGATGTCCTCACTGTACGCTGCGACCAGGTGATCGACCATCGACCGCACGCCCTTCGGCCCATACACCTCGAGCGGCGTGTCGCGCTCGAGCACCCAGGGGCTGAGAATCAAATCGGCGAGGCCGAGGGTGTGATCGGAATGGAGGTGCGTGATGAAGACGCGCTTCAGCTGCGCGGCGTCGAGCGCGCGTGTGCCCGACCGCTCGGCTGCGGCCGCACGTCGTACGATGCCGACACCGGCGTCCACAAGGTAACTTTGATCGTCGACCACGACGGCGACTGCGGGTCCGTACCGATCCGGATCGGCATTCGGCGTTCCCGTACCGAGCATCACGACGCGCGAGCGTGACTGTGGCTGCGCTCGGCTGGAGTCGTCCGCCTTCGCCCTGCGAGCGTCGGCGGACAAGTCGCGTTGCATCGCTCGGCTAAAGCCTTCGCGCGCCATATTTGCTAACGCGGTCAGCATCAGCGCGGAAATCACAATCCACTTCATTCGCGCAGCATGCCACAT
>AR_comb_assmDRAFT_11317272_pt1 | contig 14894 bp, 14 predicted proteins | sample ArasoioldDNA_FD_10543 | JGI IMG/M metagenome (IMG submission 10543) | reverse complement strand
AGCTGCTCGACCGCCGAGTCGGCCCGGGCCTGGATCGCCGCGGTCACCTCCGCCTGCTCGCCGGTCGCCCGCGCTCGAGCGTCCATGACCATCCCTGCGGCGTCGGTCCGGGCGGTCGCGATGAGGCGGGCAGCCTGTTCGCTCGCCCGTGCCCGGATCTCCTCGCTGTCGGCGATCGCGGCATCGAGTGCCCTGAAGACGGGGACAAGCTCGGCCGGTACGCCGGTGCGGCTGTCCATCGGCACGCCGACAGGCCCGGCGCCGCCCGGCGTACCGACCGGACGGAAGCGCCGCAGCCGATCCAGCATCGTGCTCACCCTCCGAGCGTCCCGGCCCGAACGGCCGCCCGAGCAGGGCCCAATGGCCCGACTTCGGTGACAAACGGTCCTGGCCCGCGGCGAGCGGAAGCGTCAGCGTGCAAGTGCCAGAAAGGAACGCGGAGCAGCTCGAGCGACGAAGCGAGGTGCGGACGATGCGGGTCCGGGACGTGATGACCACACCGGCGACCACCGTGACCGAGGAGACCTCGATCGGCACGGCATCGCGGCTGATGGGCGCTGAACAGCTGACGTCGATCGTCGTCGTCGACGACTCCCGGGCACTCGTCGGTACCGTCGAACTGAGCGACTTGCTCACGCACGAAGCCGAGCAGGGTGCCGACCAGGGCGTGGCGCCGGCCCACCGCGTCGGTGAGGTCCGGGTACGCCGTACCGCCTGCGTACGGTGCGACGACGAGATCGCGGTGCCCATCGACCTGATCCGGTCGACCACAGCGGCTTTGCTGCCGGTCGTCGACAAGGATCGAGTGGTCGGAACGCTCAGCCGCGACGATCTGCTCGACCTTCTCGCCGACCGCGATGTCCGCGCCGACCTGCTGGCCGGCTCGGCGTGCGGATCCGCCTACCGCGGATGACCGCAGTCACGAGGTGGAAGACGCCGACACGCGCGAAGCAGGGTGCCGAGCGGCCGGTGAGGTTCGGTCGGCACCCGGCGGCTGGAGCGGCAATCCCCTCGACAGGCCGGGACCTTGGGTCCTGCCGACATCCCACTGGCGGAGCCCGATCAGGAGCAGCTGACGTTCCCGCCAAGTCGGCCGTAGCCTGTGCAGGTATGGGACGACTCGACTCCTGGACGCCGGGGAGCTACACCGCCGGCGGCACGACGCATCCGACCTTTCGCAAGGGCGCCGGTCCGGGGGTGATCGTGATCCACGAGATCCCGGGGATCACACCAGCGGTCATCGCGTTCGCCGAGGACGTGGTCGGGCGTGGCTTCACGGTGGTGATGCCTTCGTTGTTCGGGCACCCGGGGGCCGGGGCGACCGTCCGGGAGTCCGTGCGGAGCATCGCTCAGGTGTGCGTCAGTCGGGAGTTCAGCCTGTTCGCGCTCGGTCGTACCAGCCCGGTGGCGACGTGGTTGCGGTCCCTGGCGCGCGATCTCCACACTGAGCTGGGCGGATCCGGGGTGGGGGCCGTGGGCATGTGCCTGACCGGAGGCTTCGCGCTCGCGATGCTGGCCGACGCACCCGTCGTCGCGCCTGTGCTCGCTCAGCCGGCCTCGCCGGCCCCGGTGGGACAAGCGCGGAAGGCCGACCTCGGACTGAGCCCGGGAGACCTCGGCGCTGTCAAGGCCAAGGTCGCCGCCGGCTGTCCGGTGCTCGGCCTGCGCTATGCGGGTGATCCTGCGGTCGGGACACGCTTCGACACCCTTCGCCGTGAGCTCGGCGACAAGTTCATCGCCGTCGAGTTCCCCGGCCGCAGACACGCCACACTGACCGAGCATCGCCAGCAGGAAGCCGTGGATCGCGTACTGACGTTCTTCGAGCAGCGCCTCAAGCCGTAGCGGATGTCGTAGCGCCCTTGCGGCCGAGCGCGCCGCGCTGGTGATCGTGGAAGATCGCGACCGGAATCGTCGCGTGGTGCAGGACGCCGCGGGCCACCGACCCGACGACTACGCCGGCAGTCGGTGCCGACGACCGCCGGTCACCACCAGCTGGGCTCCCGCCGACTCGGCAGTCTCCAGCAGCACGGCCACGGGGTGCGACCGCAGCAGCTTCCGCTCCACCTCGATGTCGGGCTGAGGGCCGAACGGCCCCGAAGCTCGGGACTCTCGCCCGCTGCCTCCGCCTCCTCCCACCGGCGAACCTGACGACACCGGCATGAGAGGAGTGGACATGACCGCCCTCACGTTCCTCGGCGCGGCCGGCACGGTGACCGGCAGCAAGTTCCTGCTGGAACACGGCGACGAGCGGATCCTGATCGACTGCGGCCTGTTCCAGGGCGAGGCGCGATGGCGACGTCGCAACTGGGACCCGTTCCCGATCGACCCCGCATCGCTGGACGCCGTCGTACTCACCCACGCGCACCTCGACCACTGCGGCTATCTGCCGAGCCTCGTCCGGCAAGGCTTCCACGGACCGGTGATCTGCACGCCCGGTACGGCGGACGTCGCCGCGATCGTGCTCCGTGACGCCGCCCGTCTCCAGATGGAGGACGCTCAGCACGCCCGCGCCGGCGGCTACTCCAAGCACGATCCACCGCAACCGCTCTTCGACTCCGAGGACGCCGAACGGGCGATCCGGTTGTTCCGCCCCATGACCGACGGCGTCCACCTGGCCGGCACCTCCGTACGACTGCACCGGGCCGGCCACATCCTTGGCTCGGCCTTCGCGGAGCTCGAGTTCGACGGGCGCAGACTGCTGGTGAGCGGGGATCTCGGCCGGCAAGAGCATCCGCTGCTCCGCCCGCCCGAGCCACCACCGACCGTCGACACGGTCCTGATCGAGGCGACGTACGGCGACCGCCACCACGACGCGCTCGACCACGCCCAGCTCGCGCACCTGATCTCCACCACCGCGGCACGTGGGGGTGTCGTACTGATGCCGGCCTTCGCGATCGACCGCACTGCGATCCTGCTGCACGAACTCGCCGGCCTGATGCGCGATGGTCTCATCCCCCACCTGCCGGTGTACGTCAACAGCCCGATGGCATTGGCCGCCCTCGACGTCTACCGCGCAGCGGTCGCGAACAAGTCACCCGAGCTCCGCCCCGGAATTCTCGGCGGGCCGGACCCATTCGACCCCGGGACGCTGCGCCTGGTCCACTCCGTCGAGGAGTCCATGCGGATCAGCGACCCCGGCCGCCCGTCCGTCGTGATCTCGGCGTCCGGCATGGCGACCGGAGGACGGGTCCTGTACCACCTGGCGCGTCTGCTCCCCGGGAAGCGCAACACCGTCGTACTCCCGGGCTTCCAGGTTCCCGGCACCCGCGGCCGCGCGCTGCTGGACGGCGCCCGCGCGCTCAAGATCCACGGCCGCTACGTGCCGGTCCGTGCTCAGATCGTCGGGCTCTCCGAGTTCTCCGCCCACGCCGACTCCGACGAACTGATCGGCTGGCTGTCGGCGGCGCCGAGCGCTCCCGAGACCGTGTACGTCGTCCACGGCGAGGATCACGCTCGCGCCGTACTGGCCGGGCGGATCCACGACGAACTCGAGTGGACCGCGGTGACACCCAGGCACCTTGAACGCGTCCGCGTCTGAGACCTTGGCCGACGTCGGTCGGGAGCAGAGGGACGTCTGCGGACGGAGGTCGGGACCTTCGTCCGTTCGGTCGGCGGTGCGCCGGACGGACGATCGACGTACGGTGCGGCGTTCGTGGCGAGCCCGCCGACGGTGCGGAGGTGCACGATGACTCGAGTCCGAGCAACCATCGACCTGACGAGCACCTTGCCTCGGTGGTCGTCCGTGCTGGCGGTTGTCGCGCATCCGGACGACGAATCGTTCGGGCTCGGCGCGGCACTGGACGCCTTCGCACGGGCCGGCAGCGACGTCTCGGTGCTGTGCCTGACGCACGGGGAGGCCTCGACGCTCGGACCTGCCGGCGACCTCGGCGTACTTCGTGCCAAGGAGCTGCAGATCGCGGCCGGCGCACTGGGCGTCGACTCGGCCGTCCTGCTCGATCATCCCGACGGCGCCTTGGCCACCGTCGACCTGAACACGCTGAAGAGCGACATACTCGCCCAGATCAGGGCGTCGGGCGCAGACGGCCTGCTCGTCTTCGACCCGTCCGGGGTCAGCGGGCACGCCGACCACTCAGCCGCCACCGCCGCCGCGCTGGCAGCTGCTCGCTGCGTGGACCTGCCCGTACTCGGCTGGACGATCCCGCGCCTGGTCGCCGACCGGTTGAACCGGAAATTCTGGACGGCCTTCGCCGGGCACGACTCGCGAGACATCGACCTGGTGGTTCCGGTCGACCGGGAGAACCAGCGCATCGCAAGCCTCGCGCACGCCTCGCAGGCCGTCCCCACGAGTGTGCTCTGGCACCGCCTCGACCTGCTGGGAAACCAGGAGCATTTCCGTTGGCTGCGCCGAGCTACGCCGTCGGCCACCGAGCCGAACGGCACCACGACGATCCGGGTCGGCCATCTGGACGGCGACCGTTTCGGCATCCAGATCCGGGAGCACACGCTCACCGTCGACCAGCCGGAGGACGCCGGCGGCGAGGACACCGCGCCCACGCCGACGGAACTCTTCGTCGCGTCCCTCGCCGCATGCGTCGCGTTCTACGCCCGACGCTACCTGCACCGGCACAACCTCGACACCACCGGCCTCAGCGTCGAGACCAGCTTCGCACTGGCGCAGAAGCCTGCGCGGGTCGACCGGATCGACGTCACCGTCAAGCTCGCGGCCGACCTCCCGCCCGCGCGGCGCGACGCCCTGCTGGCCGTCGTCAACCACTGCACCGTCCACAACTCGATCACCACCTCGCCGGAGATCTCGATCACGCTGGCAGGGTGAGGTTCACGGCAGTTGCACGTACCCGTGGCGCATCTTCCACAGGAAGTACTTCTCGAAGCCCAGCTTCATCAGATGGGCCTGCGGACCGGGGATGAGTACGCCGTGCTTGCGCGGCGGCAGCATCTTGTCGGCGAGGATGATGACACCGTTGTTCCCGGCATCCATCACGCAGACCGCCTTGATGTCGCCGAACGACTTCGTGTTCACCGGCTCCTCGCCGCGGATCTGCGCGGCGATGTTCGCAGCCGCGGTGTGCGCCATCACCTCGGTCGGGAAGCCGGTCTTCGGGATCCCGACCGGCGTCGGCGTCTGCCACGGTACGTCGACCGCGGCCGCCACGCCGACCGCGTACACGTCGTCGTGCTTCTCGCTCTGGTACGTGTCCCGCACCACGACGTACCCCTTCTCGTCGGCCAGCCCGTTCGAGTCCTCGAGGAAGCGCTGCCCGAGGAACGGCGGGATCACCATGCCGAACGAGAACGGCACCGTCTCGCCGTCCGCCAGCACGAGCGCGCCGTCGTCGACGTGGTCGATACCGACCGAGATGCGTGCCTCGATCCCTTCCTTCTTCAGGAACATCCCCAGCAACTGCTCGCCGTGCGGCAGCCCGCCGATCCCGAAGTGCCCGAGGAACGGCTCCGCCGTGACGTAGGTGAGCTTCACCTTCTTCTGCAGACCGGCCTTCCGCAACTGGTACGCAGTGTTGAACAGGAACTCGTACGCCGCCCCGAAGCAGCCCGCACCCTGCGTGGCCGCGACCACCACGTAGCCGGGGTCATCCAGGAACCGGCGCCAGGCGAGCAGGCCCAGCGGAGGGAGAGGCGATCGGCCCGCAACCCGTGGGCCGCAGGTCCTTCGAGGTGTCAGGCCAGGGACAGGAAGAGCTTCTCCATCTTCTTGGTGTCGAGGCTGTCGGGGCCGTCACCGTTCACGATGCACTGACGGAGCCCGGTGGCCACGACGGCGAAACCCGCGCGATCGAGCGCCTTGGACACGGCCGCCAACTGGGTGACGACATCCTCGCAGTCGCGTCCTTCCTCCAGCATCCGCAGCACTCCGGCCAACTGGCCCTGGGCTCGCTTGATCCGGTTGACCACCGGACCCAGCTCGGTCGGGTCGAGCGCTGTCATCTCGTCTCCTCGGTCACAGCGGCGAGGACGGCGGTGAGCCGATCCTTGGCATCCTGCGCGACGGGCTGCAACGCGGACGTATCGCCGAGTTCCAGCATCACGTCAGGGTTGAAGGCCTCCACCACCGAGGTCGTCTCGTCGACCGCCCGGACAACCACGTTGCACGGCAGCATCACGGCGATCGACGGGTCCACTTGCAGCGCCTGGTATGCCAGCGGCGGCCGGCATGCTCCGAGGATGACCTGTGCAGGCACGTCGACCCCGAGCTTCGCTGCCAGCGTCGCCCGCAGGTCGATCTCGGTCAGGATGCCGAATCCCTGCTCAGCAAGCGCGGAGCGGACCGCTTCGACGGTCTCGCCGTACGGCCTGGCCACCTCCGCGGCAAGACTGTAGTCGACCATCAGGCGCTCCTCGCCTCTCGGCGAGCCTTCGCCATGTCCAGCTCACGCACCGCTGCGACGACCTGCTCCAGTGCCTGCGCCGGCAGCGCGCCCGGCTGCGAGAAGACCAGCGATCCGTCCTTGAAGGCCATCAGGGTCGGGATCGACGTGATCCCCGCGGCCGCGGCCAATCCCTGCTCGGCCTCGGTGTCGACCTTGGCGAAGACGATATCGGTGTGCCGGTCCGAGGCCGCCGCGAAGATCGGCGCGAACATCCGGCACGGCCCGCACCACGACGCCCAGAAGTCGACGAGAACGATCTCGTTCTCGGTGATCGTCGTTTCGAAGCCGGCAGCTGTCAGGTCGATCGTGCTCATGATTTCTCCTCCAGAACCCGGGTGAACGCGCTCGTCGCGATACCCCCGGGGGTGTTCTCAGGACCCATTCTATATACCCCGGGAGGTATTCCCAAGGTCGGCCCGAGGCAGCATGGCCCGCGTTCGAGAGGACCTTGGTCACTGCCGTCCGCGCGATCGGACTGCGACGGTGAACGCATGGGGCAGGACATCGGTACGCACCTCCGGACGTCGTCGCCCGACCTGTCCATCGGCACGCGGGTCGACCTGGACGACGTGGTCAAGCGGTACGTCGTCGGCGACAGCACGGTGACCGCGTTGGCCGAGGTGAACCTGCACATCGACGAGGCCGCTTTCGTGGTCGTGCTCGGTCCTTCGGGGAGCGGCAAGACCACGCTGCTCAACATGATCGGTCTGCTCGACACACCGACCGGCGGCAGAGTCGCCCTCAACGGACGTGACACGACCAGGTCGTCACGGCGTGAGCAGTTCGAGCTGAGGCGCCACACGGTGAGCTTCGTCTTCCAGACCTTCAACCTGTTCCCGGGGCTGACCGCCCTCGAGAACGTACAGTTCGGCGCCGATGTCGCGGCCCGTCCGGCAGCCGTAGACGTCGCCCGGGACGAGCTGTCGCGGGTCGGTCTGGCCGATCGCCTGCATCACTTTCCCCACCAACTCTCCGGTGGTGAGCAGCAACGGGTCGCGATCGCCCGGGCATTGGCCACCGACAACCCGATCCTGCTGGCCGACGAACCGACGGGTGAGCTCGACTTCCGCACCGGCGTACAGATTCTGGAACTGCTGCAGCAGCAAGCCGAGGCAGGCAAGACGGTGCTCGTGGTCACACACAACCGTGAGCTGTCCCGGGTCGCCGACCGGGTGATCGAGTTGTCGAGCGGCCGCATCGTCAGCGACGGTCCACCCGTCGGCGGCAAGAGCCGCACCGCCGACCTGCACTGGTAGGCGTCATGCGAACCGGGTCGCTTCGTCTGTGGGTCATCTGGTCGTGGCGCGACCTGCGACGACGATGGCTTCTCGTGACGGCGCTGGCCCTGGTCATCGCCCTCGGCACCGGCGCCTACGCCGGCCTCGGCGGTACGACCGCCTGGCGGCTCGAATCGAACGACCGCAGCTACGCGAGTCTTCGGATGCACGATCTGCGGGTGCACCTGCCCGAAGGCGCGTTCGCCCCGCAGGGATCGCTGCTCCGAGCGATCGGAGGCATGCCGGACGCGTCCGCCGTCGACGCGGCCGTCGAGCGCCTGATCGCGCCGACCCTGGTGGACGCCTCGACCGGCGCGAACCAACTGCTCGTCCCCGGTGAGGTCGTCGGTATGCCGTCGGGATCTTCGCCGGTGAACGCCCTGTACGTCGACCGCGGCCAAGGTCTCGGTGCACGCGGCCCCGCCTCGACGGTCGCCGTACTCGAGTCCAAGTTCGCCTCCGGCCACGGATTGCCCCCGAGCGGCAGGCTCCTGCTCGGCACCGGCACGACCCTCGAGTACGTCGGGACCGGTTACACGCCCGAGTACTTCCAGGTGACCGGCCGCAGCGGGATGGTGCTCGGCGAGACCAGCTTCGCGGTCATGTTCACGCCGCTCGCGGTCGCACAGCGAGCGACCGGTCACGCCGGTCAGGTGAACGACCTCGTCGTCCGGCTGCGGCCCGGCGCGGATCACGCGGCGGTACGCCGGCAACTGACCGCTGCCGTCGCACCCTTCGGCGGAACGGTCACCACCCGTGCCGAGGATCCCGTCCACCGCGCACTGTACGAGGACGCCAGGAACGACCAGACCACCTGGAACGTCTTCGCGTTCCTGATCCTGTTCGGTGCGGCGTTCGCCACCTTCAACCTGGTCAGCCGGATGATCGAGGCGCAGCGCCGGGAGATCGGCGTCGGGATGGCGCTCGGAGTGCCACCGCGGATGCTCGCCGTCCGGCCGATGCTCGTCGGCGTCCAGATCGCGACCGTGGGGGTGGTGGCCGGGATCGGCGTCGGCTGGCTCATCGGCACGGCCATGGGCAACGTCATGGCCGATCTGCTTCCGCTGCCGATCTGGGTCACCCCGTTCCAGGCCGGCCGCTTCGCCCAGGCTGCCGTGCTCGGTTTCGTCCTCCCCGTGATCGCTTCGGTCGTGCCTACCGTGCGAGCGGTTCGGATGCGTCCCGTCGAGGCGATTCGCACCGGTGCGTACACGTCGGCGCGGCCCGCAGGACGCCTCCTGACCCTGCTTTCCAGGGCAGAGCTCCCCGGTCGCACCTACCTGTCGATGTCGTTGCGCAACGTCCTCCGGACACCCCGCCGTACCGCGTTCACCGCGCTCGGTGTCGCCGCCGCGATGACATCGCTGGTCGCGGTCCTCGGTCTTCTGGACACGTTCAGCGCTGCCGGAGACGCGCACGCCGAAGAAGTCGGGCACAGCAGCCCGGGCCGACTGGTCGTCACCTTCGACACGTACTACGCGCTGGACTCCGCGCCGCTGCGAGCGATCCGCGACACTCCCGCCGTCGCGGCGTCAGAGCCGCAGTTGGCGGTGCCGGCAACGCTCGTCGGCCACGGCGCCGCCATCGATTCGATCGTCCAAGTCGTTGACTTCACCAACAGAATCTGGACCCCGACGCTGCTCGGCGACCGCGGCCCGAAGAACGGGATCGTAGTGTCGGAGAAGGCAGCAGAAGACCTCGGCGTGGCCCCTGGCGACATCGTCGAGCTCCGGCACCCGGTCCGATCCGCCGACGGCCTCCGCCTCGTCACCAGCCGGGTTCCGGTCCGCGCACTCCACCCCGACCCCTGGCGGACGTTCGCCTACCTCGACGCCGACGGTTCCGCACGGTTCGGGTTGACCGGCACCGCCAACCAAGTCGTCGTGCTGCCGTCGGGGACCGCCGCCGACCTCGAACGCGCGGTGTTCGGGCAGCCGGGGGTCTCCTCCGTCGATGCGGCCGCCGCCTTCGCCGACGTGCTCGACAACGCCCTCGCTCAGTTCACCGGCATCCTTCGCGTGATCGAGGTCGCGACCCTGCTGCTCGCCCTGCTGATCGCGTTCAACACCGCCGGCATCACCGCGGACGAACGCACCCGCGAGCATGCCACGATGTTCGCCTTCGGCCTGACGCCACGGGTCGTGCTGGGCATCGCGGTCGCCGAGAACGCGGTCATCGGCCTGCTCGGCACACTCGCCGGGATCGCCGGCGGGTACGTGGGACTCAGATACATCGTGTCCGGCTTCGGCGAGGTCACCCCGGACCTGCTCGTCCGACCGACCCTCTCGACCACGACGATCGTCGCGGTCCTGCTCCTCGGCACCTCGATCGTTGCACTCGCGCCCCTGCTCGGCCTCCGACGCCAGCGCCGGATGGACATCCCCGCAGCCCTCCGCGTCGTCGAATGACACTTCCCGCGTCGGCTCCGGACAGCGCTCGCCGCGAGGATTCCTGGTGAAGCCGGCGCGTTACGAGACCGTCGTACCGATCAGGCTGCCGACGCCGTACGTCACGGCGACGGCCAAGGCACCGACGACGACCTGGCGGAGGCCTGAACGGAGGGCTGCGCGGCCGTTGAGGACGCCGATGCCGGCGCCGACGGCGAACATGGCGACGAGGGCGGCGACCAGCGCCGCGACGAACGCCGCTGTTCCGCCGCCGATCAGGTACGGCAGCACCACGACGAACGCACCGGCCGCGAACGCGATCATGCTCGATGCCGCGGCCGTCCAGGGGCTACCGAGCGCGTCGGGATCCAGACCGAGCTCTTCACGGACCAGCGAGTCCAGGGCCGCCGGCGGGTCGGCCATCAGTTGGTCGGCCAAGCGGGCGGCCTCGTCCTTCGGAATGCCCTTCGCCTCGTACAGCAGCGCCAACTCGAGCCGCTCCTCCTCAGGATTCTCGTCGAGCTCGGCCGCCTCCAGGCTGATCTCGCGCTCGAACATCTCCCGCTGGCTGGACATCGACACGTACTCTCCCGCAGCCATCGAGAACGCCCCGGCGAGCAGACCGGCCACGCCGGCCAGCAGCACCGTCGATCGCCCCGCCCCTGAGCCGGCGAAACCCATCACCAACGCGGCGTTGGACACCAACCCGTCGCTGACGCCGAACACGGCAGCACGCAGACCGCCGGACCGATCGCCACGGTGCCATCGCTCACGCTGCGCGATCTGCTCTGTGGGCGTACCCGCACCGCCGGAGCGCATCCGCGCGATGCGTCGTCCATGGCGGCGTTCCTCAGCGGCCATCCCCTCCGCGGCCTGCGGGTCGGCGTCATACTTGTTCGCATCGGCACGCTCCATCCGCTCGACGTACGGCAACAGCGGCCCCGCACCGACCCGGCGCGACAGCCAGCCCAGCAGGCGGGTACGCAGCCCGGGCCGGCCGGCCACCGGTACCTCGGCACCCGCCTCGCGAAGCTTCGCCTCCCAATGCGAGGCATGCCGCTCCTCGATAGCGGCCAACTCGGTGAACGCGTCCCGCCGCGTCCCACTCTCGACCGCCGCCAACGCCTGATAGAGCGCAGCCGCGTCCCGCTCGGCCGCGAGCATTGCACGGTAACGACGGATGTCGGCCTTCGTGAGCCGAGGTTCAGACATGGCCACTCAGTCCCTTCACGATGCCACTGCACCACTGTCAGGATCAGATTAGGTCGGCTCACACACTCACACGACGCGGCGAGCGCGATGTCTGCGTCCTCGCGGCGCTGGTCCGCCAGTTACGCCGCGTACAGGCCGACACCGAGAAGTGCCGCCCAGATCAGCCCGGCGACGAGCAGGACATGGTCGCGGAAGATCTCGTGCTCCGGCTCCTCTCCACGGCCGGTGGAAACCAGAAGGGCATAACGGAGAAGGCCGGTCAGGAAGGGCACGAACGAGATGGCCAAGAGCTCGCGGTAGACGTCATGACCGAGGTTCTGAAAAGCCCACATGCCGTACGACAGCGCGGTTCCGAGCAATGCAACTGCCATGACCTGGTCAAGCCAGGAACTCGGGTACGCCGCCAGCACCGGACGGCTGACCGCGTTACCGGACGTACTGTGCTCCGCCTTGCGCTTGCCGGTGACGAGGAAGATCGCCCCGAACAACGAGACGAGGAGGAACCAGTTCGACACCGGCAGTCCGGTTGCCGTGCCGCCCGCGGCCGCTCTCAGTACGAAACCCAGCGCGACGATGATCAGGTCGACGACTGCGATGTGTTTCAGCCCTGCGACGTACAGCGCTTGGGTGGCGAGATACACACCGGCGATGCTGAATGTCTGCCAGCCGAGGCCGCTCATGACCGCGAGGCCCAGCAACGCGGCGCTGACACCGAATACTGCGGCCGTCGCCGGGCTGAGCGCACCGGAGGCGACCGGCCGCAGGCGCTTGCGGGGATGCCGACGGTCGTCGGACGCGTCCCGGATGTCGTTGAACGCGTAAATGGCGACCGCGAGCAGCACGAACCCGGCGGCGGCGATCGCAGCCCGCACCACGATGGCCGGGGACTCCAAGGCCCCGGCAGCGGCCGGTGCAGCAAACAGCATGACCGCCTTGTGCCACTGCTGCGGCCGGCTCAGCCGCAGCAGCGCCCGCACCGTACTTTCACCCTGCGCTGCAGGCCGAAGAAGTGTCCGGACGCTGGTCATTTCGCGGTCACATAGAAGAAGTCGCGCTGGTCGTCGACCAGGTAGCGATCGGCCGGGGAGTTCATCGAGTTCAGCAGCCGTTGTCCGGTGACCGTTCCGGCCGGGCCGGGCTGCTCGATGTCGAAGCTCACCATCGCCGCATGGATGTCGAGCTCCATGCCCTGGACGATGCCCGCCTGGTGCATCGCCGAGGCCAGCGTCGCGAGCGTCAGCTTGTTGCCGGCGACGTAGATCAAGTTGCCATGAGCATCTGTTCCGAGACCGGACCGCCAGGTGTACTGGAACTGACTGCGGACGGTGCCCCAACGCCCGTTGGCGTTCGCGGTCAGCCCGTCGACGACCTTGCCGTCGACGATCACCGGATCTAGGTTCTGGCGGACCGCAACGACATCTTTGGTCATCGTGACCGTTCGGTTCCAGACACCGATGCGTGCCGAGCCGTCGCGGAGGATCACCACGGACGCCCGTCCGTCGACCAGCGGGACGGCCGGAGACTGGTTGGTCCACCACCCACCGTGCGAATCCTTCATCTTGAAACCGGCGTTGAACGTCGCCACGAGGGCCGGGAGGTCTGCGGTTGGTACCGAGTACCCGGCCTTGGACGCCATCCCGACGATCGGCTCCCGGGTCCCCGGCATCAGGTGCAGCCGGTAACTGCCGCGCGGCAGCAACGCCGCGGCGGCAGAAACGGGCAGGTGGACCGGGTCGGGCCGGAACCAGGTCGTCCAGACCAGCGGTAGGCCTGACCTGGACTGCCGTGCGACCGACCACTTGCCCTCGTGGTCCAGCACAGTCACGCCAGGCAGCAGTTGAACAGTCGGCAGTTCAGTTGCACTTGGACGAACCCTGGCCTGACCCGCTCTCGGCGCACCGCCCGGCTCGGGGGCTGTCGTGTCAGCCGGCGCGCCGGTCGCAGGCGGTTGCTGGTGGGAGTACTTCCAGGTCTCGACCGTGTCGATCACGAATCCGCCGCCGTGATCGCGAAACCACTCCACGGTCCGGACCGTGAAACTCGCGTTCCCGGGATACAGCAGCGCCCGCACGTAGGACACGGCGGGAACAACCAGGAGCAGGCAGAGGGCGAGGGCGATCCACCGCTTCCGCACCCGACGCCGCTTGCGTTCGTGGGCGTTCTGCTTCATGACACCAGTAGATCGAGATCGACCTGAGAGGACGCGGAGAAGCCTCATCGCCAGGAAGGCGGGAGCACCCGGCGCGGAAGGACGCCGAGAACACGGACGACAAGGCCCATGACTCGCGGCACCCAGATGACTGTCTTGTGGCTGTCGACGGCAGCCGCGACTCGCCTGGCGACATGATCGGGATCAGTAGCGAGGGGCGGCTCGGCAAGGTCAGCCGTCATCCGCGTCCGGACGAATCCCGGGCGAACAACCAGGATCCGTACGCCGGTGTCCGCCGCCTGTCGTGCGAGCAGAAGCGCGGTCGAGTCCGCCAACTGTTTGCCTAGCGAGTACTCGGCGATCGATTGCCGTGGCCGAACCGCAGCAGCTGAGGACAAAAGCACGATCTGCTGTGGTCTCCGCTGCGTCAATGCACGCAGCAGAAGCGCGACGGCCAGGCCGTTGACAACCACGCCTTGTGCGAACGACTTCTCCGACATCGACCCCACCGCGATGATTGCGAGCTCGAGTGGATGGCCTGCGCAGGCATGGTCGAGCATCCCGTCGAGTTCGGCGACATCGAGAGCCGCGTCGTACTCCGTTGTCGACACGGTGTACCCGGCATCGCGGAGCTTCTCGGCATTGCACTTGAGTTCCCCGCTCGGACGGCCGCCAAGGATGACGCGACGCGGTGCCGGTCCGAGTAGCCGGAGGAGCACAGCCATCCCGATCTCGGACGATCCGCCGACCAGAAGTACCGATCCGGTCATGTCAGCAGGCCGAGCCGCTCGGCGAGTCCGGACGTCCATCGTCCTGCCGGATCCAGTCGCTGCCGGGTGCGGCGCCAGTCGGTCAGCCGGGGATACATCATGGGTATCAGCTCCGGAGTCGTGATCGCGTCCTTCGACAGGTAGATACGCCCTCCGGCGCCGGCTACCAGTTTGTCGACCGGCCGCAGCGTGTCGTGGTCGGCCAGCCAACGCGCGGGAAGGTCCAGAGCGAGCGTCCAGCCCGGGATCGGGAACGACAGCGGGCCCGCGTCGCCGAACCCGAGATTCTTCAGCGTCACCAGCGCGGGCGTCATGCCCCGGGTACTGAAGAACGCGAGCACGTCGTGCAGCGTCCCGGCCTGGTCCGGCGGAACGGCGAACTGGTACTGGATCATCCCCCGGCGTCCGAACGCCGCCGGCCACCCGTTCGCGCGATCGAGCGGACACAACGCAGCGCGCAGCGCGACGAGTTGCGAGTTGCCTGACCGGCTGAGATGCCACCGCGCCGCCGAGGCTGCCGCGATGGTCGCGTTCGAGACCACACCGGTTCCGGGCAACGACCTTCGGTGGCCGGTGCCCGCGACCCGGGGCTCTGGAAACGGCGCGACCACACCAGGCAGGTCGAGTGTCGACGCGCTGTAGTACTCGTCAACGATCCCGCGTCCCAGACGCGCGCCGCGCACGTGTGCGTCCAGCCACGCGATCGCGTGCCGCCCTGGTTCGAGCTCCTG
>AR_comb_assmDRAFT_10412099_pt1 | contig 14902 bp, 16 predicted proteins | sample ArasoioldDNA_FD_10543 | JGI IMG/M metagenome (IMG submission 10543) | reverse complement strand
TTTAGTATGATTTGGTAGATCAAATAAAAAAAGAGGCTTCAAATTGAAGCCCCTTTTTTGGGTCGCCTATTGCTTTTTGAATGTGGTTCTAACCTTGTAGGTCATGTCACCTTCTGTGCCGCTGAGGGTGATTTCCAAATTCGTTCCATCAAAACTGGTAACAGTTCCATTCAGACCTTCGTAATCTTCTGAACTGATGTCGTTACCACTCAATGCGTACGTTGCATTGAAATCGCCTGCTGGATCGCAAACGGAGCCAGCATCCGTATAATTGAAAGTATTGTCGGCATTTATCTTGATCAAGTCATCTTTTTCGCAATCTTCCCTGTCGTCAGCATCCAATTCAGGGCTTCCATTAATGGTTACTTTGACAGTCATGAGTTTGTATGTTCCAGCGATATTTTCTTTTGTAACAGCCGGAGCATCTTTGTCTTTTTTACAAGAAGTTGCAAGAAGGGTTAGGGCGAATAAGCCGAATAACAGTTTTTTCATAAATAGGAATTTGATTTAATAAATAGATACATCAATTGAGAAAGTCGCAAGACTTCGGAACTTCCTCAATTGAAATTATTGTTTTGTATATGTGGTGATATATCCGTGTGCATCTGCTCCCTCGCCGGAAAAATCAGTTAATTCCAGGACTGATCCGTCGAATTTGGAGATGGTATAAACATACTCATCAACAATGAGGTGATTCCCATCAACATGCCAGGTGGATTGATGGTCGGTTGCAGGATCACACACCTGACCGGCATCTACAACTTGAAAAACCTCGTCGAGATTTAATTTGTACAGGTTATCCTTGAAGCAAGGCTCATAAGTACTGAAGAGTTCCTCGTCGGGTCCCTGGCCAGCAGGCATTTTATATACTTCAGCTGTCATCTTGTAAGTTCCTGCAATATTCTCCTTAGTCATAGCTGGAGCATCTTTGTCTTTCTTACAAGCAGAGGCAAGTACGGTGAGGGCGAATAAACCGAATAACAGTTTTTTCATAAAGGGTTTGATTTGGGTAAAAAATAATACAGCCTGGCATTGAGCCCGGGCACGCATAAAACGATTATCAAAAAAAGTAATTGTAGAAATAGCAGAAACACTTAGGCATTCCCGATAGATTCTTACCTAGGTTTCCCAATTTGAAACGAGTCGCTTGATCCTTATCAATTAGTGTTGATTGAAGGCAACCAATTGGGATCAAAAAAGGGCTTCAATTGAAGCCCTGGTTGTTATTGTTTTTGAAGTGTTACCTTAACAGTATAACCTATATCGGAAAATTTAAGCTCGAGTATAGATCCGTCAAACTTGGTAACGGCGTATTGTTGTTCGCCAATACTAAAGGTGTCTCCTTCAACGCTCCAGGTTGATTCTGCGTCACCGGCAGGATCACATACTGTGGCTGCATCAATGTGCAGGTAACTGCCGTCAAGGTTGAATTTTTCAACATCGTCTTTTTCACACGCAGGCCACGCTGCATAGTCGTCTACCTCTGATTGTCCCTCTTCCTTACTTACTGCAGCAATCACTTTGTAAGACCCTGCAATGTTTTCTTTGGTAATGGCTGGAGCATCTTTGTCCTTTTTACAAGCAGTGAACAATACAGTTAAAGACAATAGGCCAATGGTTAGTTTTTTCATAATGGATTTTTAATTAAATAAACTAGGCTTATGCTGAATGCATAGCGCGATTAGAACGGGGATGTATAGTTGTAATTGCAATTGGATTCATCAATTCCCTTGACGAAAGTCAAAATCTATTAGTAAGTTGACTGGAATCAATGATTCGGAATGTAGTTGTATGGTAACGCGTCAGCCAATTTCTCCCACGACCAATAACCACCGTTCAAAATATCCGATTGTTCGTAGAAGTAGCCATTTCTTTCGATGATGAAAGCGTCAAAGATGTCAATGACAGAAATTTGCACTTTCGAATATGGCGAGAATTTATTTAGGGACAAATATTTTGGATCAGGTAATTCAGATCGATAAACAATTCGGAATCGACCATTGAGCGTTATCTCTACATCAGACGAATCAGCGTGGTAAAAACTTGAATCAAATGGATTCTCAATCAGTATGCCATCCATAGAAGTGGAGTCTTTGATCCGTTCGATAGCAAAACCCTGTTTGTTGAGTGAACTATCGTACCAGGATCGCATGAAGTGCATCCTGGAACCATTGTATGCTTTCGAACGATTAATATTCCACGCCAATTTTTGTGAGTCTGTTCCATCCATTTCCTCAAACAAAGGGTACCCCGAAAATGTGCTAATGCGGTCATTGTACTCATGAACAAACGAATCTAGTTGATACCTGATCCTATAACCAAGGGCATTATTTACTATCCGCAGCTCAGAAGTTGTGAGAATTTTCAGCCGGTTTCTTTTTTTGCTGAAATAGAAATGCAAGGAATCAGTGTTCTCAATTTTGCAACTTGCTGCGTTAGGCGTGATACCAATAAAATTCTCCAGGAAAAAGTTCCCATATTTTGCCCATCCATCCGCTACTTCGTTGCTGGCAACAACCGCAACTTCCTCCATCACTTTTTCTTGTTTTTTCATTTCAATTGTAAGTGGAGTTGTAGCCTGGTCGCTGTTTATTCTTTGCACGAATGTTTCATACCCTGTGTAGGAAACAATTAAATCATAACCTCCGGGAGGCAATCGAAGTGTAAAATTTCCTTCACCATTAGAGACCACGCCAATGGTTGTGTTCTGGCAGAAGACGGAAGCGCCGGCGAGGGGTTGTTGTGTAGACTGATCGATTACTTTTCCTGTAACGGTAAAATCACCACGCTGTGCGTTTAAGTGAGCACAACAAACAAGAAGCGTTATGAGGAGAAGCCACTGCTTCATAGAGTAATTGAAAAAATAGGTTTTTTTCTATTGCCCATGAACTGCAAATTGTTGGCCACTTATGGTGGCCTGCTTTCTTTTTAGCAATTCCCTGCAAACATCCTTAATGCTTTGATCAATAGTGATGTACTCAAATGAAGGCAGGAACTGTTTCAATTTATTATTATTGAATTCTACAAGCGCCTGGCCTGTAACTGCAGTTTCCCGGGTTAACATGGGCTCCTTCCTGGTTATCCTTGATTTTAGCCATTCAATTCGCCACACTAGTCCCGCAAGGAAAGGAGTAACCTTTTTGTGAGGTGGACGTTTTCCAAATTCATTTGCCATTAAAGAAAAGACATCGCGATAGGTCCTGTTTTCCGCACTCACAATGAATCGTTCTCCTGAAATATCCGAGTCCATGAAAGCAATCATGGCTTTTGCCACATCCCTCACATCAACAAATCCTCCACCACCATCGGTATACCAGGGGAATTCATCATATGCGCTCTTGAATAACTTGGATGAACTGTTGTCCCAATCAGACACTCCTAAAATGAGGGAGGGATTTACAATTACCGCCTCAAGTCCCTCACCAATGCCACGCCATACCTCCAATTCAGCCAGGTATTTGGAATGTCCGTAGTTGGAATTGCTGGTTTCACGGGTCCAATACATTGATTCATTGATTGCCTCTCCCTTTCTGAGTCTCCCCATGGCAGAAACAGAACTTACGTGAACCAACTTTTTTACACCGGCTTCTACGGCCGCATTTACAACATTGGCAGTGCCTTCGACATTGATTTTAAAAAGCTCTTTTTTCCGGTATGGGTTGAAGCTCACGAGAGCTGCAACATGATATACCTGCTCCATACCCTTCATTGCATCAAAAAGGAAATCGGGATCCATGATATCTCCATTAACCCACTCAATTTTACTCTTCTCACTTTCTGTCAAATAGGAGGGAAGGGTTTTTCTGCATAACGCGCGAACGTTCTTGCCTTCGCTTACCAATTGCCGCAAAAGATAAGTACCTACGAGTCCAGTACCACCAGTAACCAGGATTGTTGACGTGGAGCGAATAAGGATTGTTTTGTTTCATACGAAGATAAGGTAGAGGGATTTGGAATTGGGAATTTGGAGATAATACCTAGGTGTAATCGTAATAGCCCTTCTTGCTCTTTCTTCCTAATTCTCCCCTGTCTACTTTCTCCTTTTGTATTGTTGAAGGTTTTAACCTGGATGGTTTGTCCATTGCCTCGTATACAGAACAGCTTACGGCATAATTAATATCGTTGCCAATGAGGTCCATCAACCTGAAAGGTCCCATCTTGAAACCTGATGCTTCCATTAATTCATCAATCGTTGGAATATCAGCAATTTTACTTTCAAGGAGATTTAGAGCTTCAATATAATATGGGCGCGCAACGTGATTGACAATGAAGCCAGGGGCATCCTTACAAAGAACTGCTGTCTTGCCTATTTTGTTGGAAAAGGTAAAGGCTGAGTCAATAATCTCAGTGGTGTTGAATTTAGTCTTGACTATTTCCAACAATTTCATAAGTGGGGCAGGATTAAAGAAATGAAGTCCAATCAGCATTTCTTTTCTTTTCATTCCAGCGGCAAGGCTGGTTACAGATAGAGATGAAGTATTGGTTGCAAAAATGCAGTTGTCGGCATTTATCTTTTCCAGTTGATGGAAGAGGGAAAGCTTGATCGATTCTTTTTCTACGATTGCTTCAATAATGAGATCGGCAACACAATCGGAAATCCTGGTGGTAAACCTTAGAAGGGATATAGCATGATCTTTTGCTTCGCGAAGCAATTTTCCTTTTTCTACTAAAGAATGCAAATTTTTATCAATCGCAGTTTTTGATTTCTCCAGCATGGAATCTTCCACATCATAAACTGTGGTCTTGAATCCTGATTGCGCACACAGCTGCGCGATCCCACTACCCATGGTTCCCGCACCGCACACGACAACAGATTGAATTGATTGCATGATGCAAAATACGCAATAAGGATCCGACCTTTTAGAAAAACAATCTTCAATTTTTGTTCTCTAAAAGGTCGGACACTTATACCACAACGGTCTCTTACATCACAGGCGTATGCACACCTTCTGCAATTTCTTCAATCATCTTCTTATTAAATGCGTCGAGATCTTTCGGACTTCTACTAGTTACCAGGCCATGATCTACGATTACTTCTTTGTCTTCCCATATAACACCCGCGTTTACCAGGTCTGTTTTGATAGCCGGGTATGAGGTCATGTTGCGACCCTGCAATAAACCTGTTTCAATTAAGAGTTGTGGTCCGTGACAAATTGCTGCCAGGGGCTTTCCGGATTTCAAAAACTCTTTCGCAAACGACACGCAATCTTTATTGACGCGCATCTGATCCGGATTGAGGACTCCACCGGGTATTACCAATGCATCATAATCCTCCGGATTTGCATCAGAGATGTTTACATCAACAGGTAGTTCAATACTCCAATGATCATGATTCCAGGCCTTCACTTTGCTTTTCTGGGGGGAAACTATGTGCACGGTTGCGCCTGCAGCTTCCAACGCTTTCTTTGGGCTGGTGAGTTCTACTTCTTCAAAACCATTTTCTGTTATGATTGCTACTTTTTTACCATCGAGGTTTTTCATAATTCAAAAACTTTATAGGTGAATAATGGAAAATGGATTTCAAAAATCAAACCGAATGCAGTTGAGGGTTTTCAGTTTTCGGTTTTCGGTTTACAGTTTTTGGTTTACAGTTTACAGTTGATTCAAGGCGGCTATTCATCAATTTTTCTTAACCGTCCTCCGTCATCTGTCCATTGTCAACTTCCTGGAGCAGACAGAGCATTCAATCTGGGTCATTTCAACCACAGTGGGATGTTGATAAGTGTCTGATCAGGCTGCTGCTTCTATTCATTTGCCATCATTTTTTATCAAGGAATTTTTCTTTTCTATCTACTGGCATGCTTTTAGGTCTTATAGGGCAGATCGTTATCTATTTAAAAACAATACGAACGTATCTATTCATCAAAAACAATATAATTATGAAAAAAATGTCATGGGGGCTATATGGAATTGGTATGGCTTTGTTGCTTTCCTCTTGCGTCGCTAAAAAGAAATATGTAGAAGCGCAAAACAGAATCAGTCAGCTTGAACAAACAAATGCTGATTGTGTAGCAAAGACCGAAAGCCTCAACACTAATATCGCTACCCTCCAACAAACAAACACTGAGCTTCAAGGTCGTTACGACAGCTCAATGAGAATGTACACGAATCAGCAAACCAAATGGAGCGGTTATACTGGTTATTACGAGAAACAAAAAAGCTCAGCAGATCAGATGCATCAAACACTTCATCAGCAACTTGATGATAAGATAGGTGCGTCTAATATTGTTTTAAATAGTAATAAGGTGTACATCACACTGCCGGAGGCAACGCTGTTCAATTCGGGTAGTACCACTTTAAGTACTAAAGGCACAGACATTATTAATACCCTGGCTGCCACCATTTCACAAAATCCAGACGTAGAAGTATATGTTGCTACACTAGCAATGGATCCTGCTACAGGTACTGCATGGACTGAAACCAATGGAACAGACATGGATAACACAAACGTAAATGCTACTGCAACAACCAGTAATTACAATTCTGGTGTGAACAACAAAAGTGCAGTAAACAATCATCCTGCTGCAAAGAGCACATATAAAAAACCTGCTGCAAAGAAATCATACGCGAGTACTACAAGCTCAACTAAATACAAGTCTGAGGCTAGTAAGAAAACAATGAAGTCAAATTATGCGAAGACACGCAAGCCTTCAACAAGCAGTAACAGTATGGCAGTTGCAAGAGCTTCAACCATTGTTAGCACTTTAAGACAACAAGGTGTACAAAAAGCAGGTATCCAGGTAACTGATCCTGTAAACCGTACTACCACTACTTCACGTAAATACCAGGTTATTGTTTCTCCATCTATGGAAGGTTATTACCAAATGATGGGCAAGAATGATCTTGGAACAGGAATGAAATAAGAGACAATAGACAGTAGACAGTAGACAATAGACAATAGACAATAGACAAGAGGAAGGAACAAGGAAGAAACAAGAAGAAACAAGAAGAAATAAGAAAGACCGCAACTTGCGGTCTTTTATTTTTTACCTAAGGAGGAGATAAACCATATGCAGTAAACGGAAAACTGTAAACTGTGAACCGTCAACGGACTAACTCATTTCACAATCTTCAACTCCTTGATGATATTGGAAGCACCGCCAAGTTTGTCGATGCACCATAGCACATACCGGATATCTACACAGATAGTTCGATTTAAATCTTTGTCGAACGCTATCTTGTGACTCAATGCTTCATAATTTCCATCGAAAGCGAGACCTATCAATTCGCCGGTACCGTTTATGACCGGTGAACCAGAATTTCCGCCCGTGATGTCGTTGTTCGTGATAAATCCTACTACCAGGTCGTTCTTCTGTTTATCGATATACTGGCCGAAATCTTTCTTCTTGGCCAATTCAATCTCCTTTTCCGGCAAGTCGAATTCATAATCGCCCGGTTTGTATTTAGCGAGCACTCCTTTCATAGTAGTCACATTCTCGTACATCACGGCATCGCGGGGTTTGTAAGCTTTTACTTGTCCATAACTCACGCGCATGGTAAACGTAGCATCAGGATACATCATCTTCGCCTTGGCAGGGTCCTTCTGCATAATTCCTTTGAGGTATAGTCGACCCAGTTCATTGTTCTTGGTAGTGAATTGCTGGAAGAACTGAAGATATTTGCTTTGCCAGTTCTTTAGAAAAGCTGATGCTGTTGCATAAGCCGGATCGCCCTGCAATTTAGCAGCATCTGGATTTGATGTAAAGGCTTTCCATTTTGCATCGTCTAATATGAAAGTGCTTGAAAAAACTTCCGCCGCATATTTTTTGAAAGTTGCAGGATCTTTCAAGTCGCCATAATTGTTTCGTATTGCTTCAAAAAAACCGATCGGATGCTGTGATTTATCCACGGCATTGTAATACATCTGCAGAACGGTAGCAACAATGTTTTGGTCGGAAGGTTTATTTTCTCCTTTCAAAAATTCATTCCTGGAGTTATCGGCTGATTCAACGGCCTTTTTAATGTCGGCAGATGAAAGCCCTTGTCGCACCAGCGCATTCTCCACCTGTTGTAGTGACGCTGCAAAGGCCAGGAGTGGTGAACCAAAAATTCCTTCATTAATATATACGCGATGCTTGCTATAAGGCTTCCAGGCATCATATGCTTTTGCCCATTCGGAAAATAAATTTTCATATTCAGGCTTGCCTTTGGCCCAATTCATAAAATCGTTCTCAAATTTTTGCTTCTGTCCAAACACATCGTACTGTAATAACTGCTTGGTTTCGCCATCATAAAATTTCCAGTAATTGGCGATGTTGGCATATTCGGGCGCAAGTTGGAGTTTGATAGCAGGATCTTTTTTCATTTCCTCAAACATATACTTCAACCTCATATCGCGCAGGGAAACCAATGTGGGATTATCAATATCGATTTTTTGTTTTACGCCATAGGAAGTTTCATATCTATTGGTGCTTCCGGGATAACCCCAGATCATGGCGAAGTCGCCTTCCTTGATTCCCTTGATGGAAACTGGCAAAAAATATTTGGGTTTCAAGGGAACATTTTCGGGAGAGTAATCTGCTGGTTTACCGTCTTTGCTCATGTATGCGCGAAAGATGGAAAAATCGCCAGTATGTCTTGGCCACTCCCAATTGTCGGTATCTCCACCAAATTTGCCAATGCTTTCAGATGGCACACCCACTAATCGCACGTCATTGTATCGCTCATAAACAAATACCATGAATTGATTTCCCTTGAACAAGGAACTAACTCTTCCATAAATATTTGACTCGGGCTTACTGAATCGCTTGTTTAAAGATTGAACTACTGATTGAAGTTTTGATTGCCGCGCCGCACCACTCAAATCTTTCAAAGAATCTTCAACTTCCTTTGTAACATCTTCAATTTTCAAAAGAAATTCAGCATAAATGCCTGGGGCAGGAATTTCTTCTTGTTTGGTTTTTGCCCAGAATCCATCGCGGAGATAGTTATGTTCTACTGAACTTGCGGAAGCAACCGCGTCATAACCGCAATGGTGATTGGTGAAGATCATGCCTTCATTGCTCACTATCTCGCCTGTGCAAAATCCGCCAAAGATGATGATGGCGTCTTTCATGGAGGCCTTATTGATATTGTACAATTGATCTTTCGTTAGCTTCAATCCCTTCTTCATCATGTCGTTGTACACCTGCTCGCCCAATAGTAAAGGAAGCCACATTCCCTCGTCGGCCATACTTCGAAAGGCGGCCACGGAGAAGAATAAAATCAACAGAAGTTTTCGCATAGAGAAAAATTTTTAAGATGACAAACGTACTGTAAAATATTAAAGGTAAATGGTATTGCGAATTTGCGTGCCCATAGCTATCGGGAAGATAGCAGGGTATTAAATTATTTCTTGTAAGAACGTGAGGATATTGAATGGGTTGCACGGAAATTGATATAGGATTGCAAAACTTTTTATCTTACAATTTCAATAGCATACAAATGATAATCACGACCACACCCAATATCGAAGGGCAAAGAATCACGGAATATCTTGGCGTAGTGACTTCTCAAACAATTATTGGTGCGAATTTCTTTAAGGATATCCTTGCAGGACTGCGTGATTTCTTTGGCGGCAGAAGTGGTGCCTATGAGAGAATATTGGATGAGGCCAAGCAATATGCCATGGGCGAGTTGGTGCAACGTGCCAAATCGATTGGTGCAGACGCTATTGTTGGTATTGACATCGATTATGAAACTGTAGGAAGTAAGGGAAGTATGTTGATGGTTAGCGTCAGCGGCACAGCTGTAAAACTTCAATGATCAGACCTGTTCAGATGTTTCCATAACAGATCCTTCAACTCCGAAAGCCCCTGCTGTGCTACGGCCGAAATAAAAATGTGTGGAACGTTTTGCGGCAATTCTTTAGTGATTGCCTTCCTCAACTCATCGTCTAGCATATCACTCTTACTGATAGCAACAATGAATTGTTTGTGTAGCAATTCAGGATTGTATTCTTCCAGCTCTTTAACGAGTATATCAAATTCTTTTTTATGATCGTTACTGTCTGCCGGAATTAAGAACAGTAACACAGGATTTCTTTCTATATGCCTAAGAAATCTATGCCCCAACCCTTTTCCCTCTGCAGCACCTTCAATGATACCGGGAAGGTCTGCCATACAAAATGATCTTCCGTCTCTATACTCCACCATTCCTAATTGAGGGGTGAGCGTAGTGAACGCATAGTCTGCAATTTTTGGCCTGGCAGCGGTAACCACCGATAACAAAGTGGATTTACCGGCGTTCGGAAATCCAACAAGTCCAACATCGGCCAACACCTTGAGTTCAAGAATTCTCCACCCTTCCTCGCCGGGTTCGCCGGGTTGTGAATGTTCAGGCGCCTGGTTAGTGGCAGTTGCAAAGGCGGCATTGCCTAATCCGCCTCGCCCTCCTTTCATCCAAATTACTTCTTGTCCATCTTCTAAAATTTCTACTTCTTTCAAACCGGTTTCTTCATTTTTTGCAATTGTTCCTAATGGAACGTCAATGATCACATCCTTCCCGCTTCTGCCCGTACAGTTATTGCCACTACCTGATTCCCCGTTTTCAGCAAGAACATTCTTGTAATAGCGAAGATGTAACAAGGTCCACAGGTTCTTGTTGCCTTTCAGGATGATATGGCCACCCCGGCCGCCGTCACCCCCGTCGGGACCTGCAGTGGGGTTGAACTTTGTGCGCATAAAATGTCTGCTTCCGGCGCCACCATGACCGCTTCGGCAGAAAATTCGGATGTAGTCTATGAAGTTTGTCTTTTCCATTGCAACGATCGGCAAAGATAGTTTGTCAAGCCTCAAACCGCAGTGATGAAGTCAATTGTAATTTTTGGGTTGATTTTAGCGATCGGATCCTGCTGCAAAGAGAATAAATCTGACATACCTTCCTGTATTCAAAACCGGATTGAGCAAATAAAGAAGGAACCCAAATGGAATCCCCCGGCCGAAGTAAATGAGTATCTATATAATGACAGGAAAGTCTACTTGTTTACAGCGGATTGTTGTGATCAGTTCATCAGCCTGGTAGATGGTTCATGCAATACCCTTTGCGCTCCTTCTGGAGGAATCGCCGGCACCGGTGATGGCAAATGCCCCGATTTTTATGAGAAGGCAACACATCTTAGATTGATCTGGAAAGATCCGCGCTAGTCCTTTTGAATTTCTTTCCAGGTCTTATACAGCGTTTCCTGCGAAGGTCTGTTTTGATCTATTTCTCTCAGGGGTTCGCACAGTTTCCAGTGATTAAACATTTCTTTTGGCAGAGATTGATACAATTGAGTGCCTTGCGTTTTCCAATTGATCATTTCATCACTTACTTTCTTGATGATAGATGCAGGATTTCCTGCAACCACTGATCTGCCAGGAATTTTTTCTCCCGCTTTTATAAAACTCAAAGCACCAACAATACATTCATCACCTAATTCTACATCATCCATAATGACCGCATTCATTCCAACCAGGCAATTCTTTCCAATGGTTGCGCCATGTATAATAGCACCGTGACCAATATGCGCACTTTCTTTCAATAGCACAGTAATTCCGGGGAACATATGAATGGTACAGTTCTCCTGTATATTGCAACCATCCTCAACAATGATTCCTCCCCAATCTCCTCTCAGTGCCGCGCCCGGACCAACATAAACATTCTTACCAATGATCACGTTACCTGTTATGGCCGCTTGCGGGTGAATAAACGATGATTCGTGGATCACTGGTTTAAAGGATTTGAATTCGTAAATCATCTAAAGATTTGAGATTTGTCTCCCGATAGCTATCGGGATGAGATTCGAGGTTGTTCAATGTGGAAGATTAAATCGACGCCGATCCTTTTAAGAGCGCCTTACCTGTTCGGAAACACGTTCCCTTGAAGAAGGCAATCTGCTCTTCTCTTTGATTACTCACTGTTATCAGGTAAACTCCGGTACTTCGTCCATTGTGAAATTCTTTTGCTTCGGCTGTCAATACATCTCCAACATTCACTGCTTTGGTGAAGACGATATTAACGTCGAGCGCTACGGACAAATTATTCCTGTTGTTGCACGCGAAAGCAAAGGCACTATCGGCCAGTGAAAATGGAATTCCACCATGAACGATTCCAAAGCCGTTCACCATTTCCTTGCGGATACTCATTCGTATTTTGCTGTAACCTTCGCGTACTTCCAACACCTGTACTCCCATCCATTGACTGAAGAAATCATTTTCCATCATATGGTCAACAACAGATTGGGCTAATTGATCTTTATGGCTCGACATATAAAGTCTAGTTTTTTTGAAGTTAGGTTATTCGCCTTTAAACGCCGGTTGCCTCTTATTGATAAAAGCACTTACACCTTCCCGGTAATCGGCGGTTTGTGAAGCTTTTTTCTGCAAGATGTCCTCATCTCTTAATTGATTTTCGAAGGAGTTTGACATTGAAATAAATAGCGCTTCTTTGGTGAGCGCGAGCCCGCGAGTTGGCATTTTAGAAAGCGTTGCAGCAATGATCAATGATTGCTCAATAAATTGATCGTCCGGAAAAACTTTATAGATCATGCCTATTCTTTCGGCTTCCATGGCTGGAATTTTTTCGCCTAACATCATTAGCGCGGAAGCTTTTTGCCATCCAATCAGCCTGGGTAAAGTATGCGTCCCTCCACTGTCGGGTATCAATCCGATTTTTGAAAAGGCCTGTAGAAAAGAAGCTGACTCCGCAGCGATTACAACATCACAGCACAATGCAATGTTAGCTCCGGCCCCGGCTGCAACACCATTAACGGCCGCTACCACGGGTTTTTGCAAAGCGCGAATGCGACTTACAATTGGATTATAGTGTTCCGACAGTATCACATCAAACCCGGGACCGTGCGGGTCAGTTACTTCAGCAAGGTCTTGTCCGGCACTAAAAGCCTTTCCAGCTCCGGTAAGATAAACACATCTGACTTCTTTGTCAATGCAGTCATCCAACCTGCTTTGAAGTTGAAGCGCCATTTCACGATTGAAAGAATTTAATTTTTCGGGTCGATTAAGGGTAATATGCGCAACTGCATCCTTGACCTGGAAAAGGATTGAACTCATACAGAAAGCAGATTTGAGTACAAACATACAGAGAATCAACTCTAGAGTTCAACGAATCTCTGAGTGAAATGCACAATTGAGCGTGCGCATTTCCCGTTAATTGTCTTTGAATTCTTTGCATACTGGTTTAGTAATTTTGAATGCGGAAACTTTTCTTTGAATCCAATCACAAAAATGCGGATGTTGAATTCAAGTTTGAGGCGGATCATATTAATGTTCATCCTGGTGGCAGGCGTAATGGAGGTACAGGCCCAGAAGAAAGAAGACAGTTCTTCATGGCATGTCAACAAGAGTTTGCCGGACTCTGCATATATAAGGAAATATGATACTCTGCTTCATCTTCAATCGTGGATCAGCGTGAACCAAATGGAGTACCGTTTTAATTATTCAGAAAAATTGAAATTGGTTCTTGCTCCAAACGAAATTAATAACTACTCTGTTGGCTTCAGTTACCGTTTCCTGGAACTTGGTCTTAGCTTCAGTCCGAAATTTCTAAACTCGGAGGATGATGTCTGGAAGAAAGGAAAGTCTGAAAAATTCACTCTTGGCTTTGGATTTAGCATGCATCGATTTCATTTGTCGTTTGACCTCACTTCGGTCAAGGGTTTTTATTTGAAGAATAGCGCGGATTATGGCCGAACTATCCCCGACTCACCCAATTTTCTTTTCCCCGACTTACGCGTGGGTTACTTCAGCACTTTGCTGCGGTATAATGTCAATCCCAAATATTCTACTGCAGCATTGACGAGTGGTTCACAGGTGCAGTTGCGTTCGGCGTGGACGGTTCTCCCAACTTTTCAATTTGCCACTTTTAACTTTCACAATGAGATTGATAGTTCTGGTGTGCAAAGCGAAACCACCTACAGCACCGATTTGAATTTGTTGGTGCCTGTAATGGGCACAGTGGTGATCTCTCCCAAATTCTCTTTTTCGATGGGGGCCGGGCCCAGCATTGGTGTAGATTTTTTTAAATCAGTGGCAATTGATGAAGACAACAAGCCTGTGTCATCGAAAGGAACCGGCTTTACTACCGGCTACACTTTTCAATCAGCATTGAGCTATTACAAACGAAATTTTTTTGCGGGATTTGAGTATCGATACAGAAGCTACGGGCACAAGATCGAGGATTTACAACGGCTCATTAAGCAATACTCCTACTTTCAAATATATTTTGGCTGGCGATTTCGCGCTCCCGGCTTCGCTAAGAAAACTCTTGATTGGGCTAACAGGGTTTCGCCGATAAAGTTCGAGTAGTGAGGGGTGAGTGGTGAGTAGTGAGTAGTGAGTGGACAGTTGACAGCGTATTAAAGGATGCTTGGACTTCAAGTCAGCACTCCACATTTCATCAAGCCATCAACCTAATGACATTTAAAGTAATCGAATGGTTCCCTGCAATCGTTGCACTGATATAGCGCTTTGCATGCAGTAGATCCAAATTGACTGATCATCCTGGTGTTGTAAGAATTGCAATGGGGACACTGAATACTTTCCTCCTGCTGAAAAAGATCTGGTGTGCAAACCATTTGCTTTGGATTGGGTGGGGCAATGCCATAAGCCTTTAGTTTCTCTTTTCCTTTTTCAGTCATCCAATCGGTTGTCCATGCCGGTGATAACACCGTCCTTATTTCAACATTCTTATGTCCGTGTTCAATTAATTTGAATCGGATGTTCATGCTTATGACGTCCATTGCCGGACAACCGGAATAAGTGGGAGTGATGGTAATGATGGGGCTTCCGCTGGGAGTGAGTTTAATTTCTCTAATAATTCCAAGATCAACTACCGATAATACAGGGACTTCAGGATCATGAACATCCTCCATTAGTTTCCAAAGCTCTCTTATATCATGCCCATTTGTTGTCACTGAATTTTTTTT
>AR_comb_assmDRAFT_10133386_pt1 | contig 14906 bp, 23 predicted proteins | sample ArasoioldDNA_FD_10543 | JGI IMG/M metagenome (IMG submission 10543) | reverse complement strand
CTGCTTGTAGAGTGGCGCGTACAAGTGTTTGCGAGAGGGACATAGGTGGCGACCCTTACCACTCAGGTGATCAACCGCGCCGGGACAGTGGTCACCCCGGTGGCTGCGGCTGGCGGCGGGGACGCCATGGCTCCGGGCTCAACCAACTTTTTACGTGTGGTCAACGGCGGCGGTTCGCCAATCACCGTCACGCTCGCCATCCCTGCCGGCGTCTCGGGCTTCCAGCAGGCCGCCTACACGAACACGACCGTCTCGGTGACGAACGGAACGACGCGTGAGATCGGCCCACTTCCCGGGCAGCTGTACGCAGATCCGACAACGGGCCTCGTCACGATCACCTATTCCGGCGTCACTTCGGTGACCGTTGCTGCCTGTCAGTTGGCGATGCCCTAATGCCGGATAAGGCCAACTACAAGGTGGCGAGCCTCGAGGGCGTGGCCTTCGTCTTCGGGCGAATGCTGCTCGACGATCCAGAGGCCGTCTCTCCGGGCGTCGGGGACGAAGTCAAGCTCGAGCTCTACGCGGACGAGAAGAAAGCTCTGATTGCAGCCGGTTGGCTCGAAGAGCCCGAGGCACCAAAGGAGGCGAAGAAGTAAATGGCGATCACCGTTCTTACCAATGCGTTCGTCTCGGTGAACGGTGTGGACCTGAGCGACCACGCCTCATCGGTGACGATCGAGGACAACCGCGACGAGGTCGACGTGACGGCCTTCGGCGCGACCAACAAGGCAGTCGCCAAGGGACTAGGAGACGCCACGATCACGGTTGATTTCTTCCAGGACTTCGCGGCCGGGAAGGTACATGCGACTCTCTCCCCCCTGATCGGATCCTCCACGCCGGTCAATATCGAGATCCGGCCCACAAACGCCGCACGCTCGACTACCAACCCGGCCGCGTTGCTCTCGGTCTACCTGATGAGCTACAACATGCTCGATGGCTCGGTCGGTGACGCTTCCTCGATGACGGCGACCTTCCGCAACGCCTCTCAGGCCGGCATGACCTACCCGACCGCCTAATGCAAGCGTTGATCACGCTTCATATGCTTATGCACGTTGAGGACGAGGAAGAGGCTGCCTCGCAGGCGATGAAGATGGGCGAGGCGGCAAAGAGGGGCGCGGAGGCATCAGCGAGGCTCGTCTATTCCAGCGATCCAGACATCATCGCCAGTGGGCTTCCCTTTGAGGATCTGATGGAGGAAGCGGATAGCCTGGTGCGGATCCTGCCTACAACGGTCACGATCTTGCCCGAAGGCGTGAAGGCCTAATGGAAATCTCGGTTTCGCCCATCGGGGCAAGCTGTAGGACTCTGGACGGTCTTGCAGCCTAGTGTTCGGGTCAAGAACCTCCGACAACTCCACTCCGCGCTAAAGCGCTACAACAATGAGCTCAAGCTGGAGCTCGAAGACCGACTCAAGGCGATTGGCGAGGAAGTCGCCGCTAACGCACGGCAGCGGTTCGCTTCGGTGGACGCTTATTCTGCCGCCGGTATCAAGCCGCGTCTTCGGGGATTCGGACGCGTTCAGGTCGTCCAGTCACGACGCCGGACCACAGGCAAACGTCCTGACTTCGGCTCGTTGCAGATGCGGACCGCGCTGCTACCGGCTGTCTGGGAATCCAAGGACCGGGTCATGGACGAGGTCGAAAACATGCTAGACACACTCGGGAGGCGCAATGGCTTCTAGATTCAACCTGGACGGCAAGAGTTATGAGTTGCCGCCGGTCGACGAGCTCACCATGGACGAGTCGATCTTGGTCGAGCGCTACGCCGGCACCGGCATTGAAGAGATCGGAGAGAACCTGCCGATGGGTGCCGTCAAGGCGCTGGTGATCATCGCGGTTATGCGCGAGCGGCCCGAGGTACGGGAGCGCGAAATCTCGGAGCGCATCGGCAAGATCACGATTAAGGAAATGGGCGAAGCCTGGGAGGCCGATGAGAGCCCCCCGGCCCTGGGCTCTCCGAGCGAGAGCGAAGAGCAGCCCGAGCCTTCTGGCGAGACTGGGACCGCCGATACATGGCCCGACCCGGAAGACAACGGAGCGAGCTCTTCTGGACTCCACGACTCGCCTACTGGGCTCATCTCCGTCCCAAAGACATTGGCGCCTTGACGCCGGCGCAGCTGATGAGTTGCTGGGACATGATCGAGCGAACGGAGAAGGGTAGTGCCAAGGCCGCTAGTCGTTGAGATCGTAGGCGACGCTCGCTCGCTTAACCGCGCGGTCAACTCGGCGCAGTCGTCGACCAAGGGCCTCGCTAAGAGCTTCCACAATCTCAAGGGGGTGATGATCGGCTTTGCCGGCGCCGCCGGCGTGGGCCTCGCCGTTAGCGGGATCAAGAGCGCGGTCAAGGCAGGCTCGGACCTGACCGAATCCATGAACGCGGTTCACGTCGTGTTCCGCAAGGCAACTCCGCAGGTCACGGCCTTCACCAAGAGCGCAACCAAGTTCGGGCTCTCGATGCGCGAGGCCAACGAGTTGATCACGCCGATTGGAGCGGCGCTGACCAACTACGGTTTCAGCGCAGACCAGGCAGCCAAGCAGTCGATCGAGCTAACCAAGCGGGCGGCGGATATGGCCTCGGTCTTCAATACGTCCGTTCCAGATGCTCTCGAGGCGATTCAGGCAGGCCTGCGCGGCGAGTCGGACCCGCTCGAGCGCTTCGGCGTCGGGCTGAACGATGCGGCAGTCAAGGCTAAGGGCGTCGAAATGGGATTCAAGCTGGTCAAGGGGCAGCTGGACAACAACGCCAAGGCACAGGCCCGGATCGCCCTGCTAATGGAGCAGACGAACAAGGTGCAGGGCGACTTCGCCAATACCTCGGGGGGCCTTGCCAACCAGCAGCGGATCCTCTCGGCCGAGTTCGAGAACCTGCAAGCTAAGGTCGGCCAGGCGCTGATCCCGGTCCTGCTGGAAATGCTCAAGGTCTTCCGGGAGGATGTTATCCCGGCGATCAAGACCACGATTCAGGTGGTGAAAGAGAACTGGCCGGTGGTCGGCGCCACGATCAAGCAGAACTGGGAGCAGAGCATCAAGCCCTCGCTTCGCTCGATGATCGCCACCTTCCATGAGCTCGTCGAGGCGGTCCGGGTCAACTGGCCGACGCTCGGCCCGATCGTCAAGGGCGTGGCGACGATTGTGCAGATTCAGATTCGAGCCATGACCGCCGTGCTGCGCGGGCTGGCGGCGCTTCTCAGGGGCGACTGGAGCGAGGCATGGAACCAATACAAGATCGCCGTGGGACAGGCCGTGCATTTCGTCCAGGCGCAGGTTCAGGTCGTCGCCCGCGCGGCCGATGCGATCGGCAACGCGATCTGGCATGGGATCGTCGCTGGCATCAGCGCCGGCTTCAAGGCGGTCAAGAATGCGGTCACCGGCCTGTTTGACAAGGTGATCGGCTGGGCCAAGGACGCGCTCGGGATCGGCTCGCCCTCGAAGGTCTTTCACGACATTGGCCTAAACGCCGTCAGGGGTTTCGCCAACGGTATCGGAGCCGGCGCGGGCCTGCTCAAGAAGGCGGTGCTGAACGTCGTCAAGAGTCTGCCGGCCAAGGCGCTCGGAGGCCTCGAGGGGATGATCCCCGGCATTGGTAAGGGAACCTCGGATGTCAAGCGTGGGCCAGGAGGCTCGACGCTAGGCACGCTGGTTCCCTGGGCCAACGCTGAGGGAATGACGATCACCAGCACGACGGGCGGCAATCACGTCTCTGGGAGCTACCACTACCAGGGACGGGCGATCGACGTTGCCGGGTCTGCGAGCCAGATGCGAAAGTTTTTCTTCGACTCGCTCCAGCACTTCGGCGTGGCCCAGATCAAAGAGCTCTTCTACGACCCGGTCGGTGAGTACGTCGACAACGGGCGGATCCATTCCGGCTCAATCGGCGGCCATTCTGATCACGTCCACCTTGCGCTCGCCAAGGGCGGGATCGTCACCCGGCCGACCACGGCGCTGATCGGTGAGCGCGGCCCAGAGGCCGTGATCCCGCTCTCGAGGGGCGGCGGAACCATGCAGGTCAACCTGCAACTCGACGGCAAGACGCTTGCCTCAGTCCTGATCGACCCGCTCCGAGGCCAAGCGCAGCTGATCCAGCAGCGCACCGGGAGGCCGGTCTTTGGCTAGGTACACGCCTCAGACCTGGGCCGACCTGCTTGCCGGCGGAACGCCAACGAGCGCCGCCCGCTTCAACCAGATCGAGGCCAACATCAAGAATGCTGACTACCGCGCAGCCGCTCGAGTCTTTCACAACGCAGCGCAGTCGATTACGAACAACACTGCAACGGCGCTGGCGTTCAACTCGGAGCGCTACGACCAGGAGAACAACACCGCTTCGACGATCCACGACACGGTCACGAACAACTCACGATTAACTTGTCGCACCGCCGGCGTCTACGAGATCAAGGGCTGCATTGAGTTCGCGGGCAACTCGACCGGCGACCGCGCAATCTCGATCCGGCTCAACGGAACCACGGTCATCGGCACGGACTATCGTGCGGTTCCTGCCAGCGGCGTGGGGCGGATCAGCGTCTCGAGTGCCTACGCGCTGGCGGTGAACGACTACGTCGAGCTCCTGGCCTTTCAGACCTCCGGCGGCTCGCTCAACGTCAACTCGACCGGCAACTACTCTCCCGAGTTCTCGATGGTCCTGGTGGCCTAGGAGGAAGCATGACCGACAACGTTGCGATCACCGCAGGAGCAGGCACCACCATTGCCACCGACGACATCGGCGGCGCTCATCACCAATTCGTAAAGATCCGGGACGCTACGCTCGACTCGGTCAACGGCCTAGTGATCGATGCGAGCGGTCGCATCACCGCCGTGATCGCCACGCTTCCGGCGCTTCCCGCCGGCTCGAACAACATCGGAGACGTCGACCTGGCCTCGGCCATTCCGGCGGGCTCGAACCTGATCGGACAGGTTGACCTCAACTCGGTGCCTGGAGCGGCGAGTACCACCGATGCGGTTGCGGCGGTTGCGGCCACTGACGCGATCGTCAACAACTCGGCTGCCGGCGGTGGCTTCACTCGTCTGGTTCCGAAGTTCGCCAAGATCGTTGCTTCTGCCAGCGGCGCCACCCAGATCGTTGCGGCTGTGACCTCAAAGAAACTGCGCGTGCTCTCGCTGGCGGTGGTCGCCAATGCGGCCGTCAACGTCAAGTTTCAATCGCAGGTCACGCCCACCGATCTGACCGGGCTTCACTACCTAGCGGCCAACGGCGGCTTCGTGCTTCCGTTTAATCCGATTGGCTGGTTCGAGACGATCGCTGGCGAGCGGCTGGACATCAACCTCTCTGCCGCAGTCGCAGTCGGAGGCAGCATTTCTTACGTCGAGGTCTGAGTGGCAACGGTCACGCACCGAGACGCCTTCTCGACCACGACGGGAGCGAGCACTTACACCAGCAACTCGTTCACGCCTGCGGCGGGGGATCTGCTCTGCGCGTTTGTGATCGCCTCGGACAGCATCCTCGGCTCTCCGACCATGTCAGACACGCAGGGGATCGGCTTCTCGCTGCTTTCCGGCGCAGCCAACGAGCCGATGTTTGCGACCGGCATCCACCGGCTCTATTTCTACGTCTCGAACACGACCGCTGCCGCCTCGTCGATGACGGTGACCTTCAACTGCACGGGCGACCAGGCAACGGGCTGCATCATCTTCGTTGCCAGCGTTGCCGGCATGACTGCCACCGGACTCTCGGCGGTCTTGCAGTCGAAGTCTCAGCAGAACCAGGCAGCCGGCACTCCGGCGCCTGCCTTTAGCGCAGCGGCGCAGACCGGCAACGTGACCCTTGGCTGCGTAGCGCAGGCCTCGGCCTCGGCTATGACGCCGCCCACCAGCTGGACCGAGCAGGCAGACGTTACTTACCTGACGCCCTCGATCGGCGGCGAGTACGTTTCGCGTAACAGCGGCTTCACCGGAACGACGATCACCTGGGGCTCGGCCACGGTCGGGAACTTCGCCTCGCTGATCGTCGAGCTCGACACCAGCGCGGGCGGTGGCGGTGGCGGTGGCGGTGGGGCCCGCAACCTGCTCTTGATGGGCGTCGGCTGATGGCGCTGCTTCCTGACTACACGGTTTCCGGCGACACAACTCCGATCTGGTCAGAGACGGTCAACGGTATTGCCATTGATAGCTCGCAGTACGGCTTCCCGATCAGCGGTGGCACAACCAGGATCTACACCAAGGCGCAGGTCTGGACGCAGGACTCGACCCGGAAGCGGCACGGAACCTATGGGGTCAAATGCACGAGCTTTCACGACGCCACCAACCTCGCCAACAACCACTCATCGATGGGCATGGGGATCATCGTCGACATGGGCCGTCCCGCCGGCGTCAAGCTGGTCGAGGGCGACGAGGAATGGATCGGTTGGTCGTGGTATTTCCCGAGCAGCTGGCCTGGAGTCTCGGGCGGGACCTGGTGCATTCTCTGGGAGTGGGGGAGCGGCGATGTGACCAAGCATCCCCGCAACGGCTCCGGCTTCCAGGCCTGGGATCCCAACCGGCTCACCTGGCTGATGCACAACGGCCGCACGCAGAACCCCGGCGGCGAGGCGGGCTTCGACCTGAACGGCACCTACAACGTCGAGGAAACGATCCTCGGCGGGACGGGTCTGCCGCCGTTCACGAAAGACGTATGGCACGACTTCTATATGCACACGATCTATCGCGCCAAGACGAACGGCGTGGTCGAGCTCTGGCATCGGCAGGAGGGGCAGTCGTTCGCCAAGCTCTACTCGAACAAGAATGACGGCACGGCGATCATCAACCGGGCGCCGCATCCGACCTGGCACTGGAACGCCGCCTATGACGTGCCCGGCGGGACCGGGACGGCCGGCTCATCGAACGACGGCGCCCACTGGATCGGTTACCGCGTCTACCGCTCGCAGGGGACCTGGAACACCACCCACGACATGATCTACTGGGCCGACGGATTCTTCCGGCGCCAGTCGGAGCAGGCGATCCTGAACGAGTTTGCGGCCTCGCAGAGTCCGAGTGCGCCCACGATCACCAGCTTCACGCCCACGAGCGGCACCGCCGGCGTCACGTCGGTGACGATCAACGGAACCAATTTCACGTCGACGGGGACGATCACCTTCAACGGCGTGGCTGTGATCAGCGCCGCCTTCATCGACTCGACCCAGATCACCGCGACTGTGCCGCCCACGGCGACCACCGGCAAGATCCAGGTCACCACAACCGCCGGAACCGGGATCAGCCTGACCGACTTCACGGTCGGTGCGACCTCTGCGCCGGTCTTGCCCGATCCGGCGGTCAATCACCTGCGTATCGGCAACTCGCAGGAGGGCGCCTATACGACCGGCGTGCTGCCGGACACCAAGCGCGTGATCAAGCGTAACGTCGGCGCAGGAAAAACCGCCATCATCGACCAGGCCTATGCGCTGGTGGCAGGCGATCCGAGCGCCGGCGCGGAGACGCTGCGGCTGGTTGTCTACGACGACGATGGAGCAACGGCGCTGCCGGGAACGCTGCTCGGCTCGAGCGATCAGGCGAGCGTGGCGCAGGCAGCAGCAGCAGCCTGGGTGTCGTTCACGTTCACGACGCCGGTGGTGGTAAACGGCGGCACAAGCGGAGACGTCTACTTCGGCCTGCACTTCGGCGGGCCCGGGTCGGTCTCGTTTAGCTACCAGAGCGCAACCGGCCAGGGCTGGCGGATCGCTGACACCTACTCAGACGGGCCAAGTAACCCCTTCGGGATCAACCCGGTGGTTATCAACATTGAGCCCTCGTTCGTGGTCGACTACACGCTGACCGGGGACACGGTGGCGCCGGTCTTCGTTGCGGCCACGGTCACCAACACGGCCCTCGAGCTCAACTACGACGAGGCGCTGGATCCGACCAGCATCCCGGCGAGCTCGGCCTTCGCGGTCACGGTCAATCAACTTCCCTGGCCGATCTCGTCGGTGTCAATCGTCGGCTCGAGCGTGCAGCTGCTCCTGGGGCAAGCGGTCAATCCCGACGACATCGTCACGGTTGCCTACACGGTCCCTGGCGCGAATGAGATCCAGGACGCTGCCGGCAATCCTTCCGTCTCTCTGACGGCTCAGGCGGTCGGGAACCAGACCCAGCCGCCTGTCAACCAACGCTCGATCAGCCCGGCGCAGAGAACCGCGACTGCGAGGGTGATCACCGCCTCCAGGCGACCGGCGGCAGGGGGTGGGCTGTGAGCCTCAGCCTGCTCTTTCCGCAGGGCGGAACGCCACCGCCGCCGGCGACCGTGCCGACCGGGGATGCGCGGTTTCCGGCCACCGATGTCTACCCCGATCCGAACCTCTATCCCTCGCAAGGGCTCTATCCGATCCCTAGGCTGCTCTATTCCACCGATGCAGTCTCGGTCACGAACCCGAACTGGACGGACACGACCACCGACCTGCGGGCCTACTCGACCACTCGAGGGCGTGGCTCCGAGAACGAAGAGTTCGACGCCGGCACGGCGACCTTTGTGCTCGACGACCGCGACCGGCAATTCGATCCCAACGTCAACGCGAGCATCCGGCCCTTCAATCGCTGGTGGCTGCTGATCGAGTTCGCGGGCGAGGTTCACGATCTGTTCAAGGGCTACGCGCAGGCCTACAACGAGGACTGGGACGAGAGCGGAATCGTCGATGCGGCCACGACCGTGACCTGCGCCGACGAGTTCATCGTCCTGGCCTCGGTCGGCCTCCCGACTACCGACCCGGTGCGCGAGAGCTATTCCGACCTGATCGCCTCGGACAACCCGATTGCCTACTACAACCTCAACGAAGACCCGACGCAGATCGCCGCCTTCGAGCCGACACCGCCACCACCGGCCGACGAGAGCGCTGAGGACGAGAAGGCGCTCAAGCCGTTGAAGAAAGCAAAGCGCAAGGCGGTCCCCTCGACGCACAGAAAGCGCTTCGGCTGATGGCTGCGACGCTGTTTTCGACCGGGATCTCAGTGGGCGCAACCGGTAGCGGCGCGATCGTAGGCGCCAACGAGACGCCCTATGCCGCCGTGATCCTCGACGGCTTCTCGCCTTTCCAGGGAACGCTTACGACCGGCGACCTGGGCACAGCAGGCTTCCCCGGCGAAGGGGACTACACAGGCGCGGGAGCTTTCGCCGTCGAGCTCTGGTTGAAGATCGACAACGTCAACGGCTCTGCCGGTGGAACCGTCGTGGCCGGTCCGCAGGTTGGCCTCGGTGGTGGCGCAGGACAACTCCAGTGGGCGATCTACACAGGCGTCGGAGGCTCGCTCGGCGTGAGCGTGTTGGACGAAAACGCCTTCGCTCATGGGAGCTCGGTTGCTGGCGCTCTGCAATCGAACGTCTGGACGCATGTTGTCTTCAACGTGGTTGGCCTCGGCGGTGCCGATCTCTACGTCAACGGCGTGCGCCGGGTCAATGACGCGACCTGGGGCAATCACTCGGTTTACGGCACCACCAACGCTCCATTGAACGGACGCTCGCTCCAGCTGGGCGGGCCGCCTGCGAGCTCAGGCGTTCAGTGGTACTTCGACGAGCTCGCGCTTTACAACGAGGCGCTCGACCCGACGCGGATCACGGCCCACTACACGGCCGGCGTGGCGCGAGGGTTCGAGATCAAGAAGGTGGGCGCACGCCTGGTCGACGTATTGAACGCCGTCTCGAGTCATGCGCCGCAGGACTTCCAGACCGGTCTTCGCAACGTGATCCCGCGCTATATGACCGGGCAATCACCGCTTGAGGAATGCCGGCGGGCGCTCGAGGCCGACGACGTTGACGCGGTCTTCTTCACCAAGGCGGACGGCACGCTCAAGTTTCTCCAGGCCAACCACCGCACGGCGCCGCCCTACAACATTTCGCAGGCGACCTTTGGCGATGCCGGCACCGAGCTTCCGTACATGGACTACCAGGCTGATTACTCGGCCTCGTTCCTGGTCAACCAGTGGAGCGTCACCCGAACGGCCTTCGGCGCCTCGACGGCGGTGACGCAGACGGCCTCGGACGCAACCTCGATCTCGCAGAACTTCCCCCACTCGGAGACGATCTCCGACGTGCCGGTCACGAACGACACCGACGCTGCTGCGATCGCAACGGCGCTGCTGGCAAAGACCAAGGACTCACTCAAGCGCGTGACCAGCATTCAGCCGAAGATGGCCGACGCCAACACCGCGCTCGCGGTCTATCGGCGTGAGCTCATGGACAAGATCACGGTCAAGCGCAGGCCTCCGGGCGGTGGCGCTCCAATCTCGCAGGACCTGTTCATTCAGCAGATCACCCACGAAGGGGTACCCGGTCGGCCTCCTACTTGCAGCCTCGGCGTCTCCCCGCTCTAGTAGCGTTGTAAGCATGAAAACCCCGCTACCGTTCCGGATCATCCCCTGCGACGAGTGGGGCGCCAAGGCTCCCAGTGGCGTCCTGGGAGGCGCCCTGCGCCCGCATCAGACGATCTTTCACCACACCGCAGGGCATGTGCCCAACCTGGGCTCGGGCGAGACGTACGCGGAAGCCTGCGCTTACGCTCGAGCGATCCAGCACGCGCACATGGGCCAGGGCTGGGTCGACTCGGGCCACAACTTCCTGATCACGCGCGGCGGCTACATCCTCGAGGGGCGTCACCGCTCGATCAAGATGTGCCAAGCGGGCCTGATGGTCGTCTCGGCCCATTGCCCCGGCCACAACGACCAGCCCGGTGTCGAGCACGAGCACAACGGCTCCGAGAAGATGACCCCGATTCAGCGGGGCGCCTCGGTCTGGTTGCACGCCAAGCTCTGTACCTGGGGCGGGATCAAGCCTGCCGAGTCCTGCATCCCGCACAAGCGCTATTTCGCCACCGCCTGCCCGGGCGCTCTCGCAGCTGCCCTGCCGGCGCTTCGCAAGGACATCGCCGCTGCGATGAAGCCGGTTGACGATAGTGACGAGGCCTGGTTTGACAAGTACGGCCCGAAGAAAAAGCCCGCTTGGGTTTGGCCGATGCTCGAAGAGCACGCGCGTCGGCTCAATGCCTGACGAGAGCGGCAACGGCCTCCGTTACAAGGTCGACGACTGCCTACGCCGAGTGGAGCGCCTCGAGCGCTACGAGCCTGCGGTGATGCTCAGGCGCATGGACGACCTGGACAAGAAGCTGGACGAGGTCGAGGACCGGCTCAAGTGGCAGACCCGAGCCCTGATCGGCGCCATGCTCTCGATGCTCGGCACGCTGGCCGTGGTGCTGCTGGTCGTGCCGCATGGATAGGCTCTTTGGACCAAACAAGCATGGCTGGAGGCTGCTCCTGACCATGGTTGCGATTGGCGCCTGCATCGCCGGCGTGCTCGGATACCGCTTCTACCTGGGCGGCCAGCGCATCGACAAGAACGCCACCGCCCTGACTGCGCTCTGTGCCCTCCGGGCCGACCTCGAGCAGCGGATTGTCTCCGAGCGGCGCTCGATCCTCAACTCGATCGTGTTCCTGCGCCACAACCCACATGGCGCCTTCGGCTTCTCACGCGCGACCATTCAGGCCTCGATCAGCGCCCAGCGCCGGACGCTCGCTAACAGTGTCCGAACACGGAGGGCGTTAGAATCGCTCGACTGTTGAGACTGCTCGCCCTCTCGCTGGTGCTCTTCTGCCTCTGGATCCCAGGAGCGAGCTCCGACCCACCGAGGCAAGCGCAGGCGGCGAAGGTCGTTCCGCTCCGCGCTCAGGTCAAGCAGCTGCGGCTTCGGGTGACCAAGCTCGAGGCGCGGGTGGACGAGAACCACAAGCAGATCGAGACGCTGCGGAACATCCTCTGTCTGCAAGTTCCGTCATGCTGAGCGTATGACGTACAAGCAGCGGCAGGCGATACACGACGCGGCCAACGCTCCCGGCGTGACCACCACGCTGATCGTGCTCGCCGTCCTGGTTGGCGCAAGCGTGCTCTGCTACTTCGACAAGATCGGCGGGGATGCGTACGTCGGCCTCGCCTCCGCGATCATCGGCGGCGTGTTGGTACGCGCCGGCGTGGCCTCGGGTTCTGCTGCCACGTCGAACCCACCGCCCACCGACTAACCCTCTTGACACCCTTGCTATACTGGGGGTATGGGTAAATCACAGGTCGCCATAACGGCGCTACAGAACGAGCTAGCTGAGCTCCAGCAGAAGTACCTCGCCACGCAGGATCAGTCTCTAAGGATTCGTGCGAGTGAGATTCGGCGGGAGATCACAGCCCTTAGAGCCGATGGCTAACACGAACAAGGGCGGTCGGCCAGTAGCAGTCAGCAAGGGCGTCCGCCGAGAGGTCTTTATCCCCGGCGAGCATTACGCTGCCATGATCGAGCTCGCCAACGCCAACGATCGCAGCTACAACGCTGAGGTTCGGCGGGCGGTGCGGCTCTACCTGGAGAGCGAGGGCAAGCTGTGAGAAGCGTCTGTCTATGGAAGTCTCCGTTTGGGCGCTACTGCGAGAAGCCGAACGGGCACACCGGCAACCACCGAGCGCGAGAGTTCAGCGCGGAAGATGCACAGCGAGTCTTCATTCGGCAGAAGCATGTCGGGGATCCGCGCTGGCGCTGGACGGGCAACGGCTGGCTCACGACTGATCCCGAGCTCGTCGCTGAGGCCTCGATCCGGCTCCTGAAGTCGAAATCTCGGTGCGTAGCATGAACTACGCGGGCCTGTTCGCCTTCACCGTCGCCCTCGGGCTGGTGCTGCTCTGGATCGGAGCGCACTCGTGAACCACTACGAGCGCATCCTCAACGCCTGTTCCGGCGACGAGGAGCAGGCTGAGTTGATCGCGCAGCAGATCGCGCGGGTAACGACCCCTTATCCTGCGCGACAGGTCTCGGGCTCCGATCTGCCACGGGGCGGCCATGCGGCGCTGCCTCGTATCTCTCCCTCGGGGCTCGAGGCCGCCCTGATGGAAGCGATCTGCGCCGTGCTGGAGGACTGGCGATGAGCGACTACGAAGACGGCAACCACCGGACGCCGCTCGCAGAGCTCAACGCCGCGCTAGCCGCCGCTCAGGGCGAGTTCCCCAGCATCCCCAAGACCAAAGAAGTAGAGGTCAAGACCAAGACCGGAGGCTCTTACAGTTACTCCTATGCGCCTCTAGAGACCATCCTAGGCGCTGTGCGGCCTACGCTGACCAAGTATGGTCTAGCGTTGGCGCAGATTCCCGAAGACATCGGTAACGGTCCTGCCCTTCGCACCGAGCTACGGCACAAGGGCGGCGGCCTGATCTCCGGCAGCTTCCCGCTGCTGGGAGCGCCGGACAACATGCAGGCGCTTGGTTCTGCGCTGACCTACATTCGCCGCTATGCGGTGGTTGCGATCCTGGGGATTGCGACCGAAGAGGACGACGACGGGCGGCGAGCGAGTGAGGCCAAGCCCGAAATGGTCGACCGCGCCCAGCACGCCCGCATGGCGATCCTGATAAAGCAGCTGAACGAGAAGGCGCCGCCGACCGAAGGGCAACTGGACTGGAAACAGCAGATGCGCGATCACGCCGGCGTCAAGTCTGCGACAGAGCTTTCGCACGCGCAGGCTGACGAGGCGATCAAGTGGCTCGAGGGCCAGCTAGAAGCAGCCGGGATCCCGTTTTGATTGACCCGCTTGCCATCTTCAAGGCGCTCGAGGACGCGGGCCTGTTTCCCGAGTACGACGAAGATTGCCATTGCGTCCAGTGCGACACCGCCCGAGGCTTGAAGCTGGCCTACCTACTTCTACGGAATGAGGACGAATGAGAATCTTGCTCGTTGCTCTCGCGCTGCTCGCTCCGACAACGGCGCTGGCGGGACCCATCGGCTCTCAGGTCGGTGACGGAGGCTCGAGCCTGCCGCCCTGCAACTCGGCCTGGTGGGGCTCGACGGCGCAGTACCAGGGGCGGACCTGGAAGTGCTACCCCGGCGCCAACCACTGGACGATCGTATGAGCACTACTGACGAACAGGTGATCGAGGATCTGACCGCAGAGTGCAAGCGTCTAACCGCAGCGCTTGAGGAAGCTCTGACTTGCCTGGAGTCCGTGCTTCCGTTTGTCGTTGCCCATCCAGATCTAAAGCAGAAAGCTCAGGAGTTGTTGCTAAATGACTGACAAGTGCTCAGCCATTCACCAAGGCTATCCGTCGATCACGACGCACACCGACTGCGCCGGTCTAGCCAACACCGGCACCGACCTGTATCCGATGCTGCTCCTGGCGCTGATGCTGCTGGTGGCCGGCACGATCATCGTGCTCGGGCCGAAGTTCAGCGAGTCACGGCGGCGGCGGCGGAAGCTTCGAGCTCTCGGGCCGATGGTCGACCCCGACGAGCGCATCGCGCGGCAGGCAGAGCGCGAGCGCAGACGCCAGCGTGGTTAGCTGGGCCGACCCCAAGCGCGGCGACCCCTGCGGCGTGATCATCGTCCGTGGCTATGGCTACAAATATCCCTGCGCCAACCTGCGCCCTTGCCCGGATCACGGCAGGACGCCCATCCCGGTCGACGAGGCACCCTGGCCGGAGGACGAGCCAGCTAACAGGGAGACGGAGCAATCAGACTGATGACAATCCTCACGGCAACAGCACTAGTGTTCACGATCGGCTACGCGGTCAGTGGTTCGCGGGCGGAATCCAAACAAGCGGCGGCCGAACTTGGGGTGACAGTCAGCCATCGCGCGACGATAAGCGCGAATGATGCGAACGCAGACCCGGATCCGCCCGCCGACTACTGGCACTCGAAGGCGACTCACCGCCTCGAGCGATGGGACCACGCCAACCGCCACGTCATCCGGCTCAAGGCAAAGCTACGGCACGCCAACCAGCGCATCCGCATCCTGCGCCGGCGCTTGCATCCTCCGGCGCCGAAGACCGCCTGGTATGTCACGAAGCAGATCTGGGCCGCGAACATCCTCGGCCGTGAGTCCGGCGGCGACCCCTGGCCCAACTGTCCCGACCCCTACGACGGTGGTGGCTCCTGGCAGGACACGGTCAACTGCGAGAACGGCGGAAGCTGGCTCGACTC
>AR_comb_assmDRAFT_10137836_pt1 | contig 14908 bp, 7 predicted proteins | sample ArasoioldDNA_FD_10543 | JGI IMG/M metagenome (IMG submission 10543) | reverse complement strand
GAGGGCTCGGCCGAGCCGGGATCGTCGCACACATTCGGAACGAGCGTGACAGACATGGCGTTTGCCCGGCTCCGCGCGATTGCCTGCTTTCTGGCGGTCACTGCCGTCACCACGTACGGCTTTCAGCGCTCACCTTCCAATCGCCCGTGGCCGCCTGAGTTGCAACCGGTCTCGAGCGCCTCTCCGCCACTCCCGCCTGATGCGGCGGTCAAGACTTTCCACATGCCACCCGGTTATCACGTCGAGCTGGTCGCGCACGAGCCGCTGATACAGGATCCGGTGGCGATCGACTGGGATCTTGCAGGTCGCCTTTGGGTGGTCGAGATGCCCGGCTTCATGCCAGATGTCACGGCCTCGAACGAGCGCGCTCCAATCGGGCGCATTGTCGTGCTCGAGGATACGAACGGCGACGGCGTGATGGACAAGCGGACGGTTTTTGCCGACGGCCTGGTCTTGGCGCGGTCCCTCAAGGTCCTCGATCGCGGCGTGCTCGTGGCCGAGCCGCCAAATGTCTGGCTGATGCGCGACACCAATGGGGATCTGCGCGTGGACACGAAGGAGCTCGTCACCGATCGGTTCGGGCGGCGGGAGTCGGATCCCGAGACGAACGCCAACAGCTTCCACTGGGCAATCGACAACTGGATGTACACAGCTGGCCAGAGCGCAATCCAGTTGCGGTTGAAAAACGGTGGGTTCGAGGTCACGAAGACACTCGAACGTGGCGAATGGGGCGTCGGCGAGGACGATGCCGGCCGCATCTACCGCAACACGAACGAGTCAGCACTGCATGTCGACTACGTGCCCACGTTCTACTTTGCGCGCAACGCTCAGCTGCTGCGCACCCGTGGCAGCTACGAGAGTCTCGCAGACGATGCGAATGACCTGAATACGGTGTGGCCCGTTCGTCCCAATCCGGGCACCAATCGCGCATATCAGCTCGGCATCGACCGGCCCGACGGCTCGCTGGCGAAATTCACATCGGTCTGCACGCCGATGGTGTATCGAGGCGATCGGCTGCCGGCGGATGTCTACGGGAATGTCTTCGTCGCGGAGCCGGCGGCAAACGTCGTGAGCCGAATCGTGCTCAGCGACGACGGCCCGATGCTGCGGGCACGCAAGGCGTACGAACGGGGAGAGTTCCTGACATCGACGGACGAACGCTTCCGGCCGGTCTATCTTTCGAACGCTCCAGACGGTACGTTGTATGTCGTCGACATGTACCGAGGCATCATCGAGCACCGGTTGTCGCTGACGGTGTACCTCCGCGACTACATCGTCAAACAGAGACTCGAAGAGCCGACACGGTTCGGGCGGATCTACCGAGTGGTCCACGACACGACGCGGCGCGATACGAGAAATGATCTGTCGCAAGCGTCCCTCGCGCGGCTCGTCGAGATGCTCGCTGAACCGGGCGGGTGGCGGCGAGAGACGGCGCAGCGGCTGTTGATTGAGCGTGCGGGCCCGCTACGCGCCGGTCCTGACCGCGATGGAAGTGCAGGGCTGTCCGCGGAGGGACGCTCGGTCGTCGCGAAGCTGACGACGTTGGCTTCGGACACGGCGGACTGGCGAACTCGACTCCGCGCGTTGTGGACGCTCGACGGGCTCGATGCGATTGAGCCGCCCGTGGTTGTTCGAGCATTGGATGACCGGTCGCGCGATGTGCGGGTCGCGGCGGTTCGTATTGCGGAGCGGTGGATGGGTGAATCCAGTCTGGCGGAAGCCCGAGAGGTTCATGCCGCTGTTTTGAGCAAACTCGACGACGAAGATTGGGCAGTCCGCCGTCAATTGGCCGCGTCGCTGGCAGCGATGCGGCCGGACGAACGCGACAGTACGATTGTATCGCTGCTCGAGCGCTACGCGGACGATCCGATCACGGTGGATGCCGCTCTCAGCGGACTCGAGGGCAGCGAAGCCGAGGCCCTGAGCCGGTTGCTGCGTTCGAACGAGCAGACGCCGCAGCGCGAAGCCGCCGTCACGATGCTCGCGGCGACTGTGGTGCGCAGCAGCGAGGATGCGTCGATTCAACGCCTGTTCGGAATGTTGGCGAGCGGCAGCCGGCCGGAGTGGCAGCAATCGGCGTTGCTGCGGGGCGCTGAGGTGGCGCTGCTCGGAGCAACGATGCCTGGAACGCCGGCGCCGCGAGGCGATACACTGCCGGCGAGCGCACCGTGTCTGACGTGCACAGGCGGGCGCGCTGGTCCGGGCGGCGCCTACGCGTACTCGACGCCTGATGACTTCGTGCTCGCGGGGTTGCGAACGAACGACCGCGGCGGCAGGCCGGCATTGCGGCTGGGCGCCGAGCCCGTGACACTGTCGCAGCTGGCCGCGAGTGACAGCGGCTTGAGTGCCAGGGCCGCGAGGGTCCGCGCTCGCCTCACCTGGCCAGGCAAACCCGGCGTGTCTGAGATCGCGCCGTTGACGCCGGAGGAGCAGCGCCGATTCGAAGCCGGCCGCGAACTCTACCGAAACGTCTGCCAGGCTTGTCATCAACCTGACGGCCGCGGACAAGAGAAGGTCGCGCCAACCCTGATCGGATCCTCGCTCCTCCAGGCGCCGGCCGACATTCCCGCCCGCATCCTCCTCAACGGCAAAGAAGGACCGATCGGACTGATGCCGCCGATTGGGGCGACGATCAGCGACGAAGAGATTGCCAGCGTCCTGACATACGTCCGCCGCGAGTGGGGACAGACAGGTGTACCCGTTGACGCGGCAACCGTGACGGCGATCCGCACATCGACGACGGGGCGTGCGCGACCGTGGACGAACGATGAGCTGATCGCGCTCGTCAAGCGCGAGAGCAAATAGATCGATGACCGCACGAAATCGTCGCCAATCGTTGAAGCTCGCGCCGGGGATTGCGGCATCCGCGTTCGTGGCAGCCATCGCCTTGACGTCGTACGCGCAAGGAACGCGCGGACCGATTCAGACGCCCGGTGGTGGCCGAGGGCCTGGCGCTGCTCCCGAAGCCAACGATCCGGCAAACGCCAACGCCGATCTATCTCCGAAGGCGCCGGTGCTCGCGCTCTCTCCCGAAGAAGAAGCCAAGCGGCTGTGGCTGCCCGCGGGCTACAGGATGGAACCGGTGCTCGCCGACCCGCTGATCGAAGATCCGGCGCAGATTGCCTTCGACGGCAACGGCCGGATGTTTGTCGTCGAGCTGCGCGGATATTTCCAGGCGCCCGAGGGGATCGACCTCATTCCGCCGCTCGGAAGGATCTCGATGCACGAGGACCGCGACAGCGACGGCGTCTTCGAGCGTCACACCGTGTTCGTCGACAAGCTCGTCTTCCCGCGGTTCGTGCTGCCATTCGGCGCCAACACGATCCTGACGATGGAGACCAACGCCGACGAGGTGTGGAAGTACACCGACACTAACGCCGACGGCGTCGCCGACAAGAAAGAACTCTTCGCGACCAAGTTCGGACGCGCCGGGAACATGGAGTCGCAGCAGTCCAGCCTGTTCTGGGCGATGGACAACTGGCTGTACAGCACGGTCAACGCGTTCAGGCTCCGCTGGACGCCGAATGGCTTGCTGAGAGAACCGACCGGCCCGAACAGCTCGCAGTGGGGCATCACGCAGGACAACGAGGGCAAGGTTTGGTTTCAGGGCGGCGCCACCGGCATGGTCGGCTACTTCCAGTTCCCGATTCACTACGGCAACTTCGCGGCGCCTGATCAGTTCGAACCCGATCTGCATATCGTGTGGGGTGCGCCGATTCGCATCGGCGACATTCAGGCTGGCCTCCCTGGCACGCGCATGCCTGACGGCTCGCTCATCTATGCGACCGCCGCCGCGGGCAACGAGGTCTATCGTGGCGACCGGCTGCCAAAGGATCTGATTGGCGACTACCTGCACGGCGAAGTGGTCGCGCGCATCGTGCGACGCCTCCGGCCTGTCAAGCGGGAAGGGCTGACGCAACTGCAGAACGTCTATCCGGGCTCCGAGTTCATTCGCTCGCTCGATCCATTGTTCCGGCCGGCCGACGTGACCACGGGTCCCGACGGCACGATCTACATCGCCGACATGTATCGCGGCATGATCGAAGGAGCCGAGTGGGCGCGTCAGGGGACCTACCTTCGGGCAAAGATCAATCAATATCAACTCGACAAGGTGGTCGGGCACGGACGCATCTGGCGCCTGACCTTCGACGGCATCGCGCGGGATCGGACCCGTCCTCGCATGCTCGACGAAACGCCGGCCCAGCTCGTCGCGCATCTTTCGCACCCGAACGGCTGGTGGCGCGACACTGCCCAGCAACTGCTCGTGCTGAAGCAGGATCGGTCAGTCGCGCCGGCGCTCAAGGCGATCGTTCGGACGTCGAAAAACCAGCTGGCGAGGTTTCACGCGCTCTGGACGCTCGAGGGACTGAACGCACTCGACGTGGTACTGACGAGCGAGGCGATGCAGGACGGGGATCCGCGGATGCGAATCCAGGCACTGCGCGCCAGCGAAACGCTCTACAAGGCAGGGGACAGGTCCTTCGAGGACAAGTATCGCGCCCGGCTGCTGGACAGCGACGTCGACGTCGTCATTCAAGCGATGCTGACCATGCACGGCCTGAAGATTGCGGATGCCTCGGGCTCGATCGCCAAGGCCGTCGCCAACAACTCCTCGCGCGGCGTGCAGTTCGTCGTCGAACGGATCGCGGCGTCGGCGGCTGCGGCACGGACCAATAGCGGCCGCGGCAACGCGTTGACGCCCGAACAACAGAACAGTCTCGACCGCGGCCGCACGATCTACAACGAGTTGTGCTTCTCGTGTCACGGCGCCGACGGACGCGGCACGCCAACGCCAGGCGCGGCGGTTGGCGCGACGCTGGCACCTTCTCTCGTCGGATCGCCGCGCATCGATGGGCATCGCGACTACGTCATCAAGTCCATTCTCCACGGCCTCACGGGTCCCATTGATGGCAAGACCTATCCGCAGGTCATGGTCGCTATGGGGACGAACAGCGATCAGTGGGTTGCCGACATCGCTTCGTTCGTGCGAAACGGGTTCGGCAACACCGGCACCCTGGCGACAGTCGCGGACGTTGCGCGCGTGCGCGGCGCCGATGGCGCACGCGGTTCATGGACGGCCGTCGAGCTCGAGAGCTCTCTTCCTCGTGCCCTCGTTCCTGACGCGTCGTGGAAGGTGACGGCGAGTCACGATGGGCGGCCGGCGCCGCAGGCCAATGCCGAAGGCGGCTACAACTACATCGGCGACGCCGCCGGCGCACTGAGCTTTTTGGGCTGGACGACCGGCGCCCCGCAACAGGCTGGTATGTGGTTTCAACTCGAGTTGCCGGCGCCGCAGAAGCTGACCGAGATCCAGTTCACGTCTTCCTCTATCGGCGGCCGTGCTGGCGCGCCGGCAGCATGGACCTTTCCCCGGCGCTATCAGGTGCAGGTATCAGCGGATGGCAATGCCTGGAGTGCAGTTGTTGCCGAAGGCGAAGGCACTCCGGGAACGATGGCGATCACGTTCGTACCAACCGAAGCAAAGTTCGTTCGAATCACGCAGGCTGCGGCCGTCGACAACGCGCCGCCGTGGTCGATGCGGCTCCTTCGCCTCTATGCGGCGCCGGGACAGGGCGCCCGTTAACAGCCAGTGTTCACTTCGTGCGCGGTTCGAGAGCGCCGCGCAGCTTATCAGCGAGCGACCCGATTTTCGCATTGGGCGAATCGGCCACTCTCCCTGTTTCTTCGGAATCCTCGGCCGAGGCCGCCGTCACCGCGTCGGCGCGGGTTGAGCCTTCCGGGACCAGGGCGACGCCGATCCGCTTCTTCTCGAGGTCGATGCTCAGGATTTCGAAGGGCGCCGTCGTTCCAACCGGAACCTGCGACGCCCATTCGCGCGATCGGCCAGTTGGCGCAAACGTCGAGACGTGCGCCAGTGCTTCCACCCCGGGCTCGAGCTCGACGAATGCTCCGAACTCGGCGACTCTCGTGACCCGGCCAGTGTGCACCTGGCCGACTTCGTACTTCGTGGGCACCGTCGACCACGGATCGGCTGTGAGCTGCTTGAGCCCGAGCGCGATCTTCTTGCCGTCATCGTCCACGCGCAGCACTCGGACGGTGATCTCCTCGCCGGGCTTGACGACCTGAGACGGGTCGGTCACGCGCGACCATCCCATTTCCGATACGTGCAGGAGGCCCTGGACGCCGCCGCCGAGATCGACGAAGGCGCCGAACTCGGGAACCGACGTCACGTGTCCGGTGAGCACGGCGCCCGGGACGATCGATTGCCGAATCTCGTCCGCCTTCGCCTTTTGCTCTTCTTCCAGGATCGCGCGCCGCGAAACGACGAGGGTCTTGCCGCCGTCCTTGTACTCGATGATCCGGAACTGATAGAGGCGCCCGATGTGCGTTGCCGGTTCCGTCCTGCGGATGTCGATCTGCGAATAGGGGCAGAATGCGCGCTGTCCGGCGACATGAACCTCGTAGCCGCCCTTCACCTCGGCTTCGACTTCGCCCTCCACCGGCAGGCCGGCTTGGAATGCGCTCTCGAGTTGTCGCGCGTTAGCAGCGTGCCGGACGAGTTTGCGCGAGAGTGTCACTCCACCGCCAGTCGACATCACCGTCGCCTGGATACGATCGCCGACGGCGACCTCGATATTGCCGTCGGCGTCGCGCAGCTCAGCCAGATCGATTGTCGCCTCGCCTTTGCCGCCGACGTCAACGAAGGCGACGTCCCGGCCGATGCCGACAATCACGCCTTCGAGTGTTTGTCCCTTGTCGAAGCGCCTCGGTTTGAGCGATGCCTCGAACATCGCTGCGAAATCATCTTCGGGCTCGGTCACAGGCTCCTTCCGATCTTCCACTCCATCACGTTACTCGCTCACCCCGGTCCGCTGCAACGCCGTCATTCCGACCCGGATCGCACGCCGCTCACCTCATTGCGTATGATTGCCGCGAGCCGGTCAATCGTAGCTGAACCGGCAAGGAGGCTGACGGCCATGCAGCGTAGATCCCCCGTGACCACTGTGTCGGCGTCGATCATCGTCGGCGCAGCGTCAATGTTGATGCTGGCGCAGCAGAAGCCGTCGCCGCCGGCGGGATTCACGGCGCTCTTCAACGGCAACGATCTGAGCGGCTGGCGCGGACGCCCGGGCGGGGGCGGCGTCTTCAGCCCGTACGTCGAGGCCAAGTTCACACCAGAGGAGCGCGCGGCGAAGCAGAAAGAATGGAACGACGATCGCGATCTGCACTGGCGCGTGGACAACGCAAAGGGCGAGATCGTGTCTGACGGGCACGGCGTGCACCTGGCTACCGAGAAGGCGTACGGCGACTTCGAGCTGCGCGTAGATTGGCTGCTGACGCAGGCGGGTGGTGACTCCGGCATCTACCTTCGCGACTATCCGCAAGTGCAGCTCTGGGATCCGGCGAACCCGCGCGAGCAGAAGAACGGCGCCGACAAAGGATCAGGCGGCTTGTGGAACAACAATCCCGACAATCCCGGACGATGGCCGCTCGTCAAGGCGGACAATCCCATCGGCGAGTGGAACACGCTGGTGATCAAGATGGTCGGGACACGTGTCTGGGTCACGCTCAACGGCAAGCCCACTGTCGTCGGCCAGGTGCTCGACAATTTCTTCGATCGCACGCAGCCGGTGCTGCCAACCGGATCCATCGAGCTGCAAACCCACGGTTCGGAAGTGCGGTTCCGCAACATCTACGTTCGCGAGATTCCGGAGGCCGAAGGGAAACAGTTGCTGGCGTCGCTGCCGCAACGAGACCACGCGGCTTTCGATGGGACGGGCGGCGTCAAGATCTTCTTCGATGATGGCCGGGGCTCGTTCTATCGCGGTTGCCAGTCGAAAGCGAAGAGCAGCGTCCGCTGCGTCGCAAGGTTGTTGTCGTCGGAAATCAGGTAGAAGCGTCGCGAGCCGTTCGCGCCGGCGACCGAGGTGATCCCTTCGAAATTGTCGATGGTCATCGGCCGTGCCATGTCCATGCGCGCGATGACGTTCGTGCCGCGGAGAATCTTCAGCGTGATGCGGTTGTCGCGATCCGGATCGTAGGCGCGGAGCAGATAGGCCGTCACCCCTTCCGAGACTCGGTTCATCGAGACGAGGCCAAATTCCTTTGGCTTGTCGATGGTGGGACCGCGAACGCAGCCGCTGCTCAATCGACAGAGCCACGTGTGACCGGAATGCTCCACGCCGACGACGTAGGCGTCAGGGCCCACCTCAGGTATCGCTGCCAGCGCTTCCATCCCTTCGTTCGACGGAGATGATGCTCGTGGCGACGGCACTGCTCGTGGCAGGCCGCCGTCTTGTGGATACCGCAAGATGCGTGGCACCCGCTCGAAGCTGATGAGCCGGTCGCCTGTGGGCAGGATGGTCAGACCTTCGGCATCGGCGTTGCCGTTGGTCAGCGGTTTACCGTTCTGGCCAATCAGGCGCGTCAGCGTGGCGTCCGCCACGCCAACCAGGCGGCGAGATTGATCGAGAACGAAGCGGGCCTCGAGGAGCACGCCTCCGTCGCCGACGGCCGCGAACCGATCGGGCCCGGTGGCGACGATGTCGGACAGTTCGTGCAGGAGAGTGGTCTGGTGCGACTGCAGCATCAGGCCGCCGGCATAACTGAACTCGCCGATGGCCGTCGCCGATGGATCCTGCGGATTGAGCGGTACGGGGACGGCGTCAACCCTAATCGGCCCGACTGAGGCGGTCGCCGAACCGGCGATCGGCTGCAGCGCTGGCGTCGCGATCGCCATCATCACAATCGCAAGAACTAGTGCCGCCCACATTCCTCCAAGCGGTATCTGCATGCTGCGCACGGTAGGCCCCAACTGTATCCCAGCCCAGAGCAAACGAATTCCGCGTGGTTCCCGTCTAAGCCTGGGCGGAACGCTTTGGGCCAAAGCTATGCTGCACAACCTCATCGGCGAGCTTCGTTACGCGCTGCGTCAGTTCTGGGTCGCGCGCATCTTTACCATCACCGCGATACTGACGCTGGCGATCGGCATCGGCGGCACCACGGCGATCTTCACCCTCATTCACGCCCTGATGCTGAGGTCGCTGCCCGTGAGCGACCCCGACAGTCTTTACCGCATCGGCGATGGTGGCAGTTGCTGCGTTCAGGGCGGCCCGCAGGATCGCTGGGGGATGTTCTCGTACCCACTCTTCGAGCGCTTGAAGGCGGAGCTGCCGGAGTTCGAAGAAATCACCGCGTTCCAGGCCGGAGGCGCTCGCCTGAGTGTCCGTCGTCAAGACGTCGATGTGACGCCGCGACCGCTGCGCTCCGAGTACGTGACCGGCAATTACTTCTCGACCCTTGGGATCAAAGCGTTCGGCGGCCGCGTGCTCAGCACCACGGACGACTCGCCGGCCTCTGCGCCAGTCCTCGTGATGAGTCATCAGGCGTGGCAGAGCACCTACGGCGGCGATCACTCGGTGGTGGGTGCGACGCTCGTGGTCGAGGGGCATCCCTTCACCGTGGTCGGCGTGACCGCTCCGGGATTTTTCGGCGAGACGTTGCGCGCCAATCCGCCCGACCTCTGGATCCCGCTCCAGCAGGAGCCGCTCATCAGCGGCGAGACCTCAATTCTTCGTCAACCGGTGTCCGCATGGCTGCGCGCGATCGGGCGGCTGAAGCCCGGCGCGACGACTGACGGCCTCGGTCCGCGTCTCACCGGCATCCTGCACCAGTGGATGCAGCACGATTCCGGCTATCCGGCGAACTGGATGCCGGATGTCGTCCAGGCCCTGCCTCGCCAGGTGATCGCGGTGGTACCCGCTGGCGGTGGGGTCGGCGTGATGCGCGAGCAGTACCGTCGCAGCCTGCAGATTCTGCTCGGCGTGTGTGGTCTGGTGCTGCTCATCGCCTGCGCCAACGTCGCGAACCTGTTGCTCGCTCGCGCCGTGGCCCGGCGCGGCCAGACCGCGCTGCGCCTGGCGATTGGCGCGTCGCGGCGCCAGATCGTCACGCAGGCGCTGGTCGAAAGCATTCTCCTCGCGGTTGCCGGAGGCGTCGTAGGAATCGCCGTCGCCATTGGTACTGCACGGCTGTTGCTGTCGCTGGCGTTCGCCGGCGCGACGTTCCTGCCGATCGAGACGAATCCTTCGCCGATGGTGCTCGCGTTCGCGTTCGGCCTCGCGCTCGTCACCGGCATCGTGTTCGGCGCGGCCCCTGCCTGGTTCGCGACCCGCACCGACCCGATCGACGCGCTTCGTGGCGCCGGGCGAAGCACTGGCGATCATTCATCGATGACACGCAAGGCGCTGCTCGTGGTCCAGGCAGCCATTTCAGTTGTGCTTGTCACCGGCTCGATGATGCTGGCGCGCAGTCTCGGCAACCTGGAGAGTCAGGACTTCGGCTACGAAATCAAGAGTCGGGTGCTCGTTGCCTTGAATCGACCACCCGCGAACTACAAGCCGGAGAAGCTCGCCGCGCTCTATCGCGATGTCGAAGAGCGCCTGAATCGGCTCCCTGCGGTCCGCGGCGCTGGTCTCGCGCTCTACAACCCGCTCACCGACAACTGGGGCGAGCTCGTGCTCGTTGGCGGACATCCGCCACCGAAGCCAGGGGAGGCGGCCGGCGCGTCGTGGGATCGGGTCAGCGCCAACTATCTGCAGGATCTTGGCGTGAAGCTGGTTCGCGGCCGTCACTTCACTCCGGCGGACAACGAGACTGCCGAGAACGTCACGGTGGTCAACGAAGCGTTCGTGAAGCGCTTCTTCAAGACCGACGAGGAGCCGCTCGACCAGCACTTCGGGCTCGACCTGCCGGCGTACGTCAACTCGTATCGCATCGTCGGCATCGTTCGCGACGCGAAGTTTGCCGGCTTTGCCCTCGATCAACCAGCGCGGCCGATGTTCTACGTACCGCTGGCGCAGACGATCGACTACGACAACCCATTGATGAAGCGCCTCGAATCGGCGTCGCACTTCGTAGGCGGACTCCTCCTTGTCACCGATCTCCCGCCGGCGACGCTCGAACCGGAGCTGAAGCGGACGCTTGCCGCCGCCGATCCCAATCTGACCGTGACGAGCGTCAGGACGCTGCAGCAGCAGGTCGATCGCTCCTTCGACCAGCCGCGCGCGGTGGCGAGTTTGGCTGGCCTGTTTGGAGTCGTCGCCCTGGTGCTCGCCGCCATCGGCCTCTACGGCGTCACCGCATACACCGTCGCGCAGCGCACGAACGAGATCGGCATACGCATGGCGCTCGGCGCCGGCCGCGGAAACGTCCTTGGGATGGTGCTGCGGGGCGCCTTCCGCCGCGTGGTCTTCGGCCTCGTGCTCGGGCTGCCGCTGGCGGTTGGCGCGGGCTACCTACTCTCGGCGCAGCTCTATGGCGTGAAGTTCTGGGACCCGCTAGCGCTGGCTATCGGCGCAGTGTCGCTGGGTTCGTGTGCCTTCTTCGCTGCCATCATCCCGGCGCAACGGGCCGCCTCGATCTCGCCGATTCGTGCGCTGCGAACCGATTGATCCGCAGCGCACGCGCCGATTCAGCGTCCGGTGCAGGGCTGGCGCTAAGCGACGGCGACTGCAACGGCGGCAGGCTCGACGCGCACTTCGGCCGACGCATCGACTTTGAGCCAGAGGAGCGCGCCGACGAACAGCAGCGCCGCCATCGGCACGAACGGCGCATCATAACCGCCGAATCGTTGGACGATGTAACCGTAGGCGATGGAAGAGAGCAGACCACCGACCTGCGCCGACGTGTTCATGAGCCCGACCATCGACCCGGCGTGCTGTCGCCCGATGTCCAGGCAGACGCCGAACACGCCAGACTGCTGGAAGGTAATCGCTCCGTACACAAGCGCGAGCAGGACGATCGTGAGCACCTGGTCGCGCGTGATCATGACCGCGATCGTGCCGAGGCCGGCAATGCCGAGTCCGGCGACGCCGAGCGACCGGCGTCCCCACTTCGCCCCGAGACGCCTGACCAGCGCATCGCTGACCGCGCCGCCAGTGAGGTTCGCGCAGGCGGCGACGGCGTAGGGGAGCGCCGACAGTATCAGGCTGCCCTCGCTGAATCCGCGTCCCTTGACCAGAAACGTGTGAAACCACGTCTGGAAGAACGTGTAGACGTACACGTAGCAGAAGGCCGCGCCCATCATGGCCAGCACGGTTTCCGAACGCAGCGCGATCGCCCACGGGAAGCCGTGCGAGGGTGCCGGCGGTAGATGGGCGGTCTCGTTCAGCTCGCCTCTGCTGACTCCCGGTTTTTCGGCGGGGGAGTCGCGAAACCACGTGAACCAGGCAGCAGCCCAGATCACGCCCAACACGCCGAAGACGAAGAAGGACGCCCGCCATCCATAGCGGATTTGAATCGGCAACACCAGCAGGGGTGCGATGGCGCCGCCCGTCTGGCTGGCCATCAGCAGGACGCCGGCCATCGTCGCGCGCTGGGTGGCGGGGAACCACCGCGAAATGACGATCGAGGCATTGGGAAACGCGCCAGCCTCGCCGGCGCCGAAACAGAACCTCGTGAGCAGCAGAAGCCAGTAGTTCGACATCGCCCCGGTCAGGGACGTGAAAGCCGACCACCACAGCACCACGCGCGTCAGGACGCGACGCGGCCCGATGCGATCCCCAAGCGCGCCGGTGGGAATTTCGAAAATGCCGTAGGCGAGGGTGAACATTGCGGTCACCCAGCCCCAACCAACGGGATCGATGCCCAAATCCTCCTGCATCCGCGGTCCCGCGACGGAAATACAGACGCGGTCGATGTAGGTGATGGCGAAGAGCAGGATGAGGAATCCCGTCACGCGATGGCGATGTAGCAAATTGTTCTCTGTGGCGGGGACAGTGTCTCACAGTGTCTGGCACGCCAGATCAACTGAATCGGGATGATGTGGGTTCGTGTGTTACCCGTCATGCCGGAGATTCGAAAATGAGCGAGTCGCAAACGTAATTCCGCCGCAGGTGCAAGTGTTGGCTATCCGTGCGTGGGTGGCCCACAGCGCCGGACGTCAGCTTCGTCAAGGCCGTGCTCGCGTAGGCAGGCGCGCCATCGATCAATCCGGCGCGATCTCGATTACCTCCAGCAGATCACGTCCGCCGGCGTCACCGATGATCGTCGAAGTGGCCCGGCGGCCGTGCGCGCGAATCCAGTCCACTCGGGCGGCGAGCTCCGGCGTGCCGGCGAACTCGACGAAGAACACGCGGCCGCCGATCGGCACGCCGGCAGAATCCGGATCCGATGTCCCTGTCATCGTCACAGATACCTCGCGGTGGTCCGTTGCCAGATACCGGATCGGCCAGTAGAGCCACCACTGATCGGTGGCGATGGCGACTGGATCGCCGGCGCTTCTCTCGAGAATGAGCTCCAAGGCCTGGCGCTTCGGCTCGATCGCGGCGGTCGCGTAGGTCAAGTGTCCACGGCCACCGGTCGTCGCGAAGGTCGTGAAGTAGTTGACGTGAAACGACGACAGGAGTGCGGCCGCAACAAGGCACGACAAGGCGATAGGAACTGCGCGCCAGTTCGGGCGCCAGACGATCCACGCCGTCAGGCCCCGCGCCAGTACCAGCATGGACGGCACAATCAGGCAGAGCCCCCAGCGCTCAGCGTGCGGCCGCAGGGACTGTGGTCCGGCGAATGAGTAAAAGGCGAGCCACGTGCCCGCGCAGGCGAGGAGCAACGCGTAGTCGAGACGGGTGGCAACCCGCGGCAACGCGAAGCCGCACAGCAGCGTGCCCGCAACCGCCATGAAGATCACGTCGAACGGAACCGTCGGCGGCCGTGCGCCGGAGAAGTAGTGATAAATCGTGACGCCGTTGAAGAGCCGGGCGCCGTTTGCCGCCAGCTCGAACCACTGTCTGGCATCGACGAGCCGAGCCGCAGCTATCGACAGCCACGGTCGATCCAGCAACTGGTTCGATCCTGCGAATGTCGTCAGCGCGAACCAGGCGCCGAGGAGCATTGCCGCAACCACCAGCGCGGTTGCCGCGGCGAGCATCAGTCGCCCGTTTCGCGATGGTGGCAGCAGCGGCCGCAGTGCCGCAGCGCATGGCAGCAGGAGGAATGGGCCGATGAAGATATTGGTGGGATGCGTCCAGAGCGCGATCGGAAACACGACCAACAAGCTGGCGACGTAAACCCACGCGCGGTCGCGTTCCTTGACGCCGAGCAACGAGAGAAAGATGACGAGGCTCGTCCAGAAGACGGTTTGCGACGGGTCCTGACAGATGCGGCTGTGCGCAATTGCTGTCGGCAGGACCGCGATGCCCACTGCGTATGCCGACGCGGTCGTCGTGCCGAACAACCGGCGGGCGAGTCGAAAGCCAACCGGAAGCGCCAGCAGGTTGACCGCCGCCGGAAAGGCGCGGAGCAGCACAAACGACGGCGGCGCGATCCCGTGCAGGATGGCGAGCGGGACGAGGAAGAATTGATCTGTCGGATTGCCGCTCGTCGTGTAGGCCTCGTACGGTTGGCCCGCTTTCCACGCGAGCGCCTGGACGCCCCACCATCCTTCGTCGCCGCTGATCCCCGGAATCGACGAAAGGTGCATCACCCGGAACCAGCCGCCGGTCCCGAGCAGCAGAACGATGACGACGGCGAGGATGTTCCGCACGAGCGGACGTGACGGTCTCGCACCGATCTGTGGATCGCGCACGTGGCTCATCGAAGCCTGATGGCGAAGACGCCGATGAGCAATACGGCGCCAATCGACGAGACAATCGACCCGTACACGAAGCTCCAGGGCATGAACGAGAAGTCCACGTGGTGAACGCCGCCGTCCACGACGCATCCCAGGAAGTCCCCTTCCACGAGCATCGTCGGGCACTTGACGCCGTCGATCGAGGCTGACCAGCCATCGTGGAAGCGTTCGGTGAGCGCGAGCACGCGCCGCCCTGGGGCGTCCACCTGCGCGACGAGACGTCCGGGGCGATCGACGGTCAGCACCGCCGTTCCTGTGGCCTCCTGGCCCAGTTCATCGAGCAGCCGCACGCGCGCGACGCCGCCGACAAACGGA
>AR_comb_assmDRAFT_10158650_pt1 | contig 14912 bp, 12 predicted proteins | sample ArasoioldDNA_FD_10543 | JGI IMG/M metagenome (IMG submission 10543) | reverse complement strand
AAATGAGAGCCTCGGGGCGGGTAGGATCGAGCTCGCCGTCACCCACCAGATCGCCATTCACGTAGTGCGTACCCATGGCGCCATGGTCTGGTCCACTCACGCAACCAAGGAACGGTCCGTAGCCGGCGGCGGTGGCGGCGTTGACATCAAGAAACTGGCGAGTATTTTGCCGAACCGTGGAAACAAGCTTTGCGGTAGGGCCGGGGTGAACGGCCGCCGAGTGCTCTGCGTCCTGAGCGAAGGCCACCGCAACGGTCGTCGGCAGTACACATCCAAGAAAAGCGAAGCGCAGGATGCGGCGGTTGATTGTCGGAATTCGGATTGCCATCACATTCTCCTCTAGAATTTGTCTTAGAGCTGGGTTGTGCCCTCGCTTGCGCGGCGGGCACGATTGCGAAAATCTAGCGGAGGGAAGGCAAAGCCTCAATCCAAGAGGCCTCCATTGCATCCCAAAATTTCCTCCATAGCTAACGTGCTGAAAGAGGGGCGCTTGTAGGAGTGTCCGAGCGGGCTTGGCGGGCCGATAACTATGGTAGCCTTCTCAAAAGTAAGGGGCGTTCAATGTCCGCACCCGCACCCGTCGCGCACGTCGTGCGCTTCGACACATATGAATTGGATCTGCAGGCAGGCGAGCTTCGCAAACGCGGAGTGAAGTTGCGGCTGCAAGGTCAGCCGGTTCGCGTCCTCGGGATCCTGGTACAGGAGGCGGGCAGGCTGGTCACGCATGAGGAACTTCGGCGGCATTTGTGGTCGGCGGAGACATTCGTGGATTTCGACCACAGCCTGCACAATGCCATCGCGCGAATCCGGGAAGTGTTGGGCGATTCGGCAGAGTCGCCGCGTTACATCGAAACGCTTCCCCGGCGGGGCTACCGATTTATTGCTCCGGTGGAAGAAGTGAAGATGGCGCCGGCGCCGGCACTGGAAGTCGAGACGCCGACGCCGCCCCAGATCGAGCTCAGTAACACTCCATCGAAGTCCGGACGTCGTTGGCTGGCCGCGCTCGGTGGTTGCGTTTTGGTTGCGCTGGTTGGATGGGCGACATGGAGCCGCGTCTCCAAAAATATGACGGCTCCCACGATCCGATCGATTGCCGTTCTTCCTCTGCAGGATCTTTCTTCCGAACCCGGCCAGGGATATTTCGCGGATGCCATGACGGAAGAACTGATCACCGAACTGTCGCATATCCAAGCGCTGAGGGTTATCTCGCATACGTCGGTCCGGGAGTACAAGGCGACGAACAAGCATTTGCCGCAAATTGCCCGCGAACTGGGAGTGGACGACATTGTGGAGGGGTCGGTGACACATGACGGCGACCAAGTTCGGGTAACGGTACAGTTGCTGGATGCGCCGAACGACCGCCATCTATGGAGCGACGATTATCAGCGGCCAATGCGCGGAATCCTGGATCTGCAGAGGGAGATTGCGGAAGCGATCGCGCAGCAAGTACGCGTGAAGCTCAGTCCGCAGCAGGCGGCGCGCGTGGGAACCGCGCGCAAAGTTGATCCGGAGGCGTATGAGGCTTACTTGCGCGGGCGCTACTACCTTACGAACCGGTTTTCGACGGCGAAGCCTTTGAACACGGCGAAGAGTTATTTCGAAGCGTCGATTGAGCGGGATCCGGACTTGGCGCCGGCGTATGCCGGGCTGGGTGGAATTTATCTGAACAAGGCGTTCTATCGTCATGCGTCGCCGAAGGAGGCGTACGAATCGGCGAAGGGATTATTTGAGAGGGCCATTCACCTTGACGAAAGCTTGAGCGAAGCCCACACGGGCTTGGGAATTCTGAAGTGGCAATACGAGAGGAACTGGGCGGCGGCAGAACGAGAGTTCGACTACGCGATCGCGCAGGATCCAAGCTATGACTGCGTACGAGCTCATCACGCCAATTACCTAGCGTGGCGCGGGCAACGAGCGCAGGCTTTGGCGGAGGTGACCAAGGCCCGCGAACTTAATCCAGGTTCGAGCTACGCGATTGTGGAGTCTGGCGTTTACTTTCAGCTGCGCGATTATGAAGGGCTGGTGAAAGCGAGCCAGCGGGGAATTGTGTCCGATCCCGAGGAATGGCTCGAACATTATTTTCTCGGCGTAGGCTATGAAGGACTTGGCCGGACGGCAGACGCCATATCGGAATATGAGAAGGCAGTTGCAATGTCGAAGGGCGATCAGGATCCGACGGCCTCTTTGGCGCATGCGTATGCCTTGACTGGCAAGAAGAGTGAAGCGGAACGGATGCTCAGCGAAATGCAACACGACTCAAAGAGCGAATACGTCTCGCCCTATCTCGTAGCTGTGATTTATGCAGGGTTGGGTAATAAGGACCAAGCCTTCACGTTTCTGGAGCAGGCGTATCGAGAGCGCTCGCTCGACATTGTGTGGGGACTGAGGGCAGACCTGCGGCTGGATAGCCTACGTTCGGATGCGCGATTCGAGGAGTTGTTGGGGCGGATGGCGTTTCCTCATTGAGGCTGTTCGATCCTGCTGAGGTGACAGCCGAGATTGCGGTAGAAACGCCTATGCGCCGAGTTTGTGCTGCTTGCGGGTAAGGGGTCTTTTGGCTTGTTCGGCTAGCGCCTCACTTCGCTCAAGATGACAAGGGCGGGGGAAGCCACCAATGATGCGGGAAATGCCCGCCGACCGCCACCAAGTTCTTCTTCATCTCCATGTGTGGGGACTGAGGGCGGACTTGCGGCTGGATAGACTACGTTCGGATGTGCGATTCGAGGAGTTGTTGGGGCGGATGGCGTTTTCTCATTGAAGACTTTTCGACCCGTGGGCTGAGGCGAGAGAAGAGCTTGTGGTAGAAACGCCTTTACGCCGAGTTTGTGCTGCTTGCGGGTAAGGGGTCTTTCGACTTGTTCGGCTGGCGCCTCACTTCGCTCAAGATGACAGGGGTGGGGGAAGCGACCAATGATGCGAGAATTCACCACCCAAAACATGAACTCACTCCCGAAGACATGAAGAGCATGAAGGATCGCGTTTAAACCACAAAGAGCGTGAACCGGTCGAAAAGGCCGCGAAGTAGCGGCCCAGCTTTGTGTCGAGTCTTCAATGCGATCGGTCGAGCCTCTGAGATCTCCTCCCGATCGAACAAATAAGCGTGCATCCTCGGCTGGACGGCGACTGCACGTATGCGACACAGTGGACCGGAGCTCCGTCTAAAAACTTGGATTACTTTTTGGAGCAGTTCCATCAAGGAATGAGAGCATATTTTGTCTAACCAGATGGAGAACAACGCGTCTAAGGGAGATTGTGAGCTCATGTCTTGTATGGATATTTCGAGGGTTGCAACTCAAAAGACTTGGAGGGAGATCATCGATGCGACTGAAGATTGCGTTGTTGGTAGTGGCGCTGTCCGTGCTGGCGTTCAGCCAGGATCAGGCGAAGAAGAAGCCGACCACGTTAAAAGGCGTGCTGTTGGAACAATTGCGGACGACGCACAACGAGAAGGATTGGTTTGTTCCGGCCAATGTCGCGGTGCAGGGGCTGACGGCAGAGCAGGCGAACTACAAGGACGGCAGCGGGAATCATTCGGTCGGGCAGCTGACTTATCACATTGTGTACTGGGACACGGAGTCGCTGACGAAGTTCAAGGGCGGTACTCCGCCGAAGTTCAGCGGCAACAACGATGAGACCTTCGATAAATTCGACGCAAAGCAGTGGGATGCGCTGGTCAAGCAACTGGACCAGGAGATGACCGACTGGGAGAAAGCCGTGGAAGCGGCTGACGACGCGAAGGTGGCGGAATGGGCGTCGGTGATTGCGCACATTGGAGCGCATCGCGCGTATCACGTGGGACAGATCATTTATTTGCGAAAGCAGAAGGGGTGGTGGAACCCGGAGAATGGGGTGAAGTAGGGTTTGTTTCGAGGCGTCTACGCGTTAGGTGGCCGTCCGTGAAGCGAGTCGCTCAGCTTCAAAGCCGCGCGGGTAGGACGCCTTGCAACGGTTCGGCTGGCGCTGGCTGAGTTGGGGTCCTTCGACTCGTTCGGCTGGCGCCTCACTTCGCTCAGGATGACAGGCAAAGGGGAATGGTCGGCCCGGCGTTTCACTTCGCTCAGGATGACAGGCGAAGGGGAATGGTCGACTGGCGTTTCACTTCGCTCGGGATAACAGGCGAAGGAAATCGTCGGCTGACGCCTGACTTCGCTCAGGATGACAAAGTGAGCGGATGTTGTTAGACGACTCGGCGAGTGCGGGCCCAGAACGGTGGAATGTGATCGGGATGAGCGAGGAAGACGCGTCCGGTGATATCTCCGCGTTGACGGGTGTAGTCGTTGTAGACCGATGACGCGAGATGGTTGACTGGCAAGCCGTGCGTGGCGGCCTCGCGGTTATGAAACAGCAGATAGCCGTCGCGCGTTCGGCAAAGCACTTCGGGCGGACCGGCCACGTAATCGCGGATCTGCTGAACGGAGAATTCCTCATCGTCGGGCATGAGAGGCAGGATTTCGCCGCTAATCTTAAGGATGTAGCTGAGGTTGGTGGACCGATCGAAATCCATGGTGAATCTCCCAGAGAAATCTTTCTCCGATAGTCTATTAAATCGATAGAGATTGTCAAGTGGAAGGCGACGGTGCGTCATTGTCGCGCGACTATTTCCTGTAGACCTGGTGAAGGGATCTTTTCTGGCGACAGTAGAGCCGTGCCTACTCACGGGAGGCAAGCTGGATAGTGCGTCCAGTTTTTGCGGATTCGCGCGCAGCGTCGAGGATGCGGGTCACGGTGACGTTGGTGTCGAGTGCGGGGAGACCGTTGGGCTGAATTTTCCCCGCAACGACCGCAATGAGGTAGGAGATGGAATCATTGTAGGGTGGGGTAAGCGGCGGGGCGGTTTGTAGTTTTTCTTGAGACTCTCCCTTCAGGCGCACGCGAAGGTCATCGCGGCGAACGGTGATGGCCTTGCCGGTAGCGCCATAGACTTCCATATCTTTGCGGTCGAAAGGCCAGTTCCACGAGGCCTGCAGAATGGCTTGCGCCTTCGGATAGGTGAGAACGATGGTGGCTTCATCGTCGACGTGGGGATAGATGTCGGGCTTGATCTGCTGCGTGACCGCGGTGACGGAGGTGGGCGCCGCGCCATTCATGAGCCAGGTCATGAGGTCGGCGCCGTAGCAACCGAAATCGAAGAGAGCGCCGGCGCCATTGCGATCGGGATCGGTGAGCCAAGCGAGGAATTCGGGCTCAACGTTAATTTCTTTGGGACCCTGGTGGCCGTCGTGAACAACGACCTTGCGGATGTCACCGAGAGCGCCATCGCGGACAAGCTGACCGACCGCATTGTTACTCGGGTACCAAGTGGTTTCGTAATTTACCAGCACTGGAATGTGGGCTGAGTTGGCGGCGCGCTGAATAGCAAGCGCGTCTTCGACGCTGACCGCGAGCGGCTTTTCCATCATGACCGCGATGTGATGGCGTGCGGCAGCTTCGACGACCGCGCGGTGCGAGCGCGTGTCGGTGTAAACGAGAACGGCTTGCGGGTGGACCTTGGCAAGCATGGTTTCGGTATCGGTGAAGAAGAGTTGCGAATCGAGATGAAATTTGGCGGCGTAGCGTTGGGCGAGGGCCGGGTCTGGGTCGGCGATGCCGACGATCTGGATGTCGGTGCGCTGGAGGGCGGGTCCGAGGAATCCGGAGACGTGGCCGTGGACGAGTCCGACGATGGCGACGCGGAGGGGAGCCTGGGCATGTGCCGAAACGGCGAGAACGAGGAGCGCGAGCAGCGTGGCGAGTCGAAGCATGGGGTCAGGATAGGAGGTAGATTTCAAAGTTACAAGGTTTGGGGTCAAGGAGAGCAGAGGAGTGTTTCGGGAAAATCTTTAACCGCAAAGCGTGCGAAGGATTCTGAAAGGACGCTAAGGACGTTTTTACGGCGAGAAAAAGCGGATTCTTCGCTGCGCTCAGAATGACAAGGCATTTTAGGATTACGTGGGCATGTGGGCTTCGGCATGTTGGCGTGTGGGCGTCGGGAGGTCGGGATTGGTGACTATAGCAAGATCGAGTGGCGCGGCGTGGGTGCGAAGGGCTGTCGGAGATCGGTGCGGCAGCGGCCTTATACTGGGCGAATTATGAATGGCGTACGGATGGATTTGTGGCTTTGGGCGGCGCGATTTTTTAAGTCGCGGGCGCTGGCGGAAAAGGCGTGCGATCTCGGCAGAGTAGTGTCGCGAGGTCAGAATGTGAAGCCGTCGCGCGAAGTGCGGTTAGGCGATACGTTGCGGGTCACGACCGAGGGCGGGGAGTTCGAGATCGAAGTGCTGGGGTTGAGCGAGGAGCGCGGGCCGGCGTCGGTCGCGCAGACGCTGTACCGGGAATCGGACGAGAGCAAAGAGCGGCGGAAGAAAGAGGCGGAGGAGCGGAAGGCATTTCGGGCGTATACGCCGGCGCCAGCGGCGCGGCCTTCGAAGCGGGATCGGCGGAGGATTATTCAGTTTCGAGGGAGAGGGTGAGAGGTGGGCCAAGTGCAGAGTTTCGGAGTTACAGGTAGAGACTCGTTTGCATCACATCGGAATACGCTGCGTGGGAGTTGCGGGTTGAGACGAATTGCGCCTAACGCTGGCTTTTGCGCTTGCGCTCGAGGTTGGGCCAGTATTGAAACTCTGGCGCGAAGAGTTCGCCTTCCAGATCCGACAGCCGCTGCTGGATTCGGGTTTGTGCGTCGGCGATTGCCTGGTTATAGATCGCCGGCCCGACCTCTTCCAGAAAATAGTTCAGCAACAACCCTGCCGCCAGATTTCCGACCGGCTCTGGCATATTCTCTTCGAAATAGCGCTGAATGGAGGTGATCGCGTCGGCCCGCGTTTGCTTGGAGAGTTCGATGGTCACGAGTGGACTGTCCTCAGAAGAAGCCTACCACTCGCCGGGCGCGCGCATTGGGGAGACTCAGCTTGTCCGCCGATGGAGAAAATCAGGTTCAGCTCGTGAACGGCACATTGGTCCCGCTTGGTCTTCCGAGCCGATACGTTGACTGTTTCCATTGAGCGCTTCGGCGACTGATTCCAAGCGGAGCCCGAGCGCTTGCTTGCTCAGGCCCCGCGAACTCTGGATTGTGCGGGACCTTACTGCCTGTCGTAGATGGCGGTCATGTGGCTTTTCTTGCCTTCAGCATCGGTGCTTGTGGCGTGGACGGTACGGGTTTTGCCGTCGGCTGCGACGGTGATGCGGCCGGTCAGGGTGGGTTTGCCGCCCTTGGTTGCGGCGAAATCCAGATTGTGTTCGTCGACTTTTTTATAGGAACGGGCGTCGGAAGTGGGATCGCCGGTGACGGGATAGTCTTTGCCGTCGAACTTGCCGGTCCACTCGTTGTGCGTGGGATTGCCTTTGGCGTCGACGCCGTCGATGGTGATCTTTACCTGATCTCCCATAGCTTCGTAGACAATCGTGGAATTTTTGGGTGAGCCAGCGGGCATCTTGGACTTGGTTTCATTGAGCTTCCACGTCCCGAGTTGTGGATTGTCGGCGAGGGCAGACGTCAGGCCGACAAAGCACATCACGAGCGTCAGTGCGATCGTTCTTGCTTTCATATTGCCTCCGGTAGGAAACATTTTGTGCCTGACAACGAGCGCGGATTGTAGAGGGGGGCAGTGGGTCGCGCAATGGCCAAGATGGGCTACCTAATATCGCGACGGACTAAGCGTGCACGATTGATACGGATCACGCGATGTGCAGGTAAGTGCGACTACTCGATCTTCTCGGAGTGCGCGTTCTCCCATGTGCGCATGTTTTTGCGGGACGCGTCGAAGAGGCGGAGGTAGTTGTCGCGAGCGACCTGGCGCGTGAGCGTTGGGCCGATTTCCTTCCAGAGTGGATCCCAGGCTTCGTAACTTCTTCGCACGAGTTCCCAGTCGGCAGTGGCGCCTTGATCGCTGCCGTAGAGGAAGCGATCGGGATATTTGCGGATGAGGTCGGCGGTCATCTTCAAGTGCTCGGGCGTGTCGATGATGTGAGGAGCGATGACTCCGCCCCACGAGAGGTCGATGTAGACGTGGCGGAAGGCGGGGTCGCCGAGCATGTTGTCGAGATACTGCCAGTGCTCGGGGTAGGGTTGCACGCCGCGGCCATTGCCCATGAAGTGCGCCCAAATCATGGTCACATTGGGATGACGTTTGAGGAATGCCTGGAAGGCTTCGAGGTATTGGGGCTTGGGCTTTTTGCCGTTGAAGATCATGCGAGCGCCGGGATCGTTCAGAAGCGCGAGATTACCCGGGGAATCGTGATCGCAATGCACGACCGCGAGGGCTCCCATTTCGCCGATGACGTCGAAGATGGCATCGATGGAGGGGCTGTAGAGGCTGGGCGGACCGCCGGCAATCTTCTCGGAGAATTCTTGCTTTTTGAGGTGGATCTCGCCGAAGCCGGTCCAGACTGCGGGATACAGCTGAACCATTTTTTTGATGTATTCAGCGGCGTGCGCGTCTTTGAGGTTAAAGGCGCTCATCAGGGGATCGAAGCGGGTGCGGTCCACTTCGGGTAACGCGAGAAATTTATGTGCGACGAGCACGTCCTGGAGAGCGTTGTAGTAGAGAGCCTGGGCATCGGTCTGGGTGTAGTAGATGGGGGCAAAGTCGCGGTCGATGAGCGGGTCGTGGGCGACGGTGACGGAAAGTCCCATCAGCGCGGTCCGGCAAATGTGGCGATCCATCATGCGCGTGATGTCGGTAACGCGAGGGCCGTCGGTTTTAAAGTCTTGGATGTGGAAGTGCGCGTCGTTGTAGAGGCAGTCGGCTGCGTCTTGGGCGGCGCCGCGTGCCGGGGCGAACGCGAGGAGTAGTGCGGCAGCAATCGGGGCGAACGCGATTCGCATATGTTGGGCGGCCTTTCTTTGAGGGTTCGATCTCGCGCACGAGCGCGCTGGAGTGCGAGGCAGTCCTACTGAAGCAATCGAAAACGCGGGAGGAAAGACGACACTGGAGTGAGGGGTGGAGAAAGGGCTAGAGCCAGCCGAGGTGGGCAGCCAGAATCCACAGGCAGAAGAGGGTGAGAGCGGGGCCTCCCCAGATCATGACCGTGGATTTCCATCCAAATGAGGAGATGATCTGACGCTCGTTGCGCCAGGAGATGAAGAAGGCAGGATTATTCTTGCCTTTCATCAGAACGGTCGGTGGTTTCAGATCAAAGTCCGAAACGGCTCGCGTGGCGGGGGCGGATGGCGTGAGAACGGCGGTCTTGGAGGAGGTATCGGATTGCGATGCATGGACTGCGATCGGTTGATAGGGAACTCCGGCAGCGGACCATGCGGCGGGGTTGGAAACGCCGGCGCGCTGCAGGGCGGCCGCAATCTTGCCCTGCTGCGTCATGTCGGCGGTGGAGGAGGGCGCAGGTTCGGCGGCGGAGAGATTGACGACTTCGCCCTCGGTTGCGTGATTCTCCCAGGGAACGGTGGGCATTGGCCCGCTGGACAAGTTGAAGGTCAACGACAGCGAGTTGGAGAGCGAGGGCGTCAGGTTGAGAAGGCCATTCGCGCGGTTGGTCCGGATAGGCGTGGGGGCGACGGTGACGCCGGGATTTTCGGCGAGCGTACCTAGAACATAGAGCGCGTTCTTGGGCTTGATGCAATACTCCTCGACGCGCACCTTGCGATCGCAAGCGACATTGTGCCGTGCGAGGAAGGTCTGCACGGCGGCCGGGACGGGATCGTCGGCGGAGAACATGGAGTCGCTGAATTCGCGCTTGTAGTCGCAATGGAGATCGAGTTCGGCGCCACGCGGATCGATGAGCAGGCGGCCGGTATTGTCGTCGAGGAAGAACGGAACATGGAGATTCTCTTCGGCGACGATGGTCCACTCCTTATTCTTGCCCGATTGTTTTTCCTGCCAGGCGACGGTGCGGTAGCAGTAGCAGGAGATGCTGGTAAGAGGAGCGTTCATCAGGTACGGGCCAGAGGCGAGGCCGGTGAGTTCGACCAGGCCAAGTGAGGCGCTGCGGATCTTTGATGTGGGTGTGTTCTGGATCAGGCGTTTGCGCTGAAGCAGCGCGAAGCCGCGAAAAAAAAGATAGAGGCCGAATGCAACTCCGACGGCGGAGAAGAAGAGGGTGTTGGTCGAACTCGCGAGGAGTGTGGCGGACTGGTGCACGGCAAATTCCTGGCGCGAGACACACCGCGTCGGGTTGAGCATAGCTTTAGGGGTTGGAGCGGGGTAGGGGAAACAGGGTCAGCGCGGGTACGGAGGTAATTAAAGGAACGTTTCAGCGGGCCAAGTTTCAAAACTTTCAAGGCTTCAGCGGTTCAAGAATGCCTTTGAAATCGATTGAAAACCAAAAAATAGCAGATTCAGACACGATTGAAGTATCAACGGATAGATGTTAGGCATTCAAATCTCGTGCCGGGCTCGGTGCAGTTGTCGAAATCAGCGCTTGCACTCTCGATAGGAAGAAGGGCAACTGCGCCAGACGCGCCCAAGCATTTTTATGGGGACGGGGCGGGTTTTGGTTTTGGTTTCTTGATCGTGTAGCCCAAGTTCAGGCTGTAGGAATTGCCACGGAATCTGTTCGCGGCATAAAACTCGTGCATGTATCGAAAATTCAGGAGTAAGCCCAATCGCGTATTGGTGATGCCCGCCTGCAGTCCAACTCCGTGAACCTGGTCGTGGAAACTAGGGTTCGCAACGCTGGGTCCCGACGAGTCAGTGAACTGCCATTGGCTATAGCCAGCCACGCCAAGTTCGGCCAAGTAGTGGAATTGCTTGTCAAGCGGCAGGTACTGGCTGGCTCCCCAGTTCCAAGTCAGAAAATCACCGTTTTGGAAATCGGTATCGCGTTGCGTCCCATTAAATTCCATCGTGAGTGTATTGGTGATTGCCGTCCCGCGTTTCGGACTCGGGTACCAAGTGAGATTGCCCTGCAACTGTTGTGTCCAATAACCCAGACCAACGTTCGTGGGCGCGGTCACAACTTTTGAATCAGTGGGTAAGGTCAGCGTTTGAGTGTCGAATTTTCCCACCGGCGCATAAAAGCCGTAACCAAAGGCGGTGTCAAAATGCTTTCGGTTCCATCCAAGCCATAGCGGCTGCACGAACAAATCACCAACCGCGAATTGCGAGGTCTCAGGATTGACTCCCTTCCCGTTAACGACGGATAGCGCAGCGGCGACGTTCGCATTGGAGAAACTGGGCCCGATGTAGGCGCCATAGTTCGCACCAAGGATTTTTTTGTCTGTAATCCAGAGCAACAGGGGCGAAAGCGCGTAAAGCTTGACGTCGACACCTACATTGACTGGAACGGATCCGACGACGACTTGGCTGATCTTATTGCCGCCATTGTCGGTAAGAGTCGAAGTCGTATATCCGTAGTTGTACACGGCGACATACAGGCCAGGCTCGGGTTCAGCGTAGTCTCGGATATTCGCAACGCCGGGCGCAAAATGTGCTTGAGCAAGCGTCGTGGAAGAAATAGACAACATGATCAGCAAGACGCCGAGCAGGGTCAATGTCGTTTTCATTGCTGTCCCTCGTTCAGACTGGCACATTAAAGTCTCACAATCCGCATGAAATGCCAAACGTGCGTGCTAGTTGAGCAAATTAGGATCACGGTCATTGATCCCAGAGAAAGCCAAGCATGGGGTTTGGGTGAATGGACGTGGTGCCAGCAATTTGAATGACGGCGTCGATCTCATAACATGGCTGATGCCAGACCATGCATTTTGCGCTAGAGAACTTGTTGGCACTCTCTCATGAGTCAGACTCTAATGACGCTTGTGACCGCGGGATAGATCACGCTTTCAGATTGTGGTTCGGTCGTAAGAGGTTGGTGTGCCGCGTGTGGTACACTCCGCCGCTGGTCTTCCGCTCAAAAAAACTACTACTGGGATGAACGAATGAACCTGCGTCGGATTGTTGTGCCTGCGTTGTGGATGGGGTGCTTTTTGGCATTGATGTTCGCAAGTGGACGACTTGCAAGTGGACAACAAGGGCCACCGGCAGCGCGGGCCGTGACGGTGGATGATGAGTTCGCGGTGAAGGTCGTGGATGATCCGCAGATCAGCGCGGATGGGGCGTGGGTGGCATACACGGTGGAGACCGCGTCGGTAAAAGATGACAAGAGCCATACGCGCGTCTGGATTATGCCGACGGAGAGCGGAAACGCGGTCGCGATGACGGTAGAGGATGAGACGTCGACGCATCCGCGATGGAGTCCGGATGGGAAGTGGCTGGCGTTCTTGTCGGGCCGCAATGACGGGAAGACCCAGGTGTATCTGCTGAACCGGCAGGGCGGCGAGGCGGAGAAGATTACCGACACCGTGCAGGACGTGGAGGACGTTGAGTGGGCACCGGACAGCAAGCGCCTGGCGGTGGTGCTGCGCGATCCGAAATCGGAAGAGATTGAAGAAGCGAAGGAGAAGGAAAAGGACGACGGCGACAAGGCGGAGCCGAAGAAAAGCAAGACGCCGAGGCCGATTGTGGTAGATCGCTACGAGTTCAAGACGGATGAAGTTGGCTATCTCGACCGGCGCCGCACGCATTTGTACGTATTCGAGATCGGTACGAAGAAGATGACGCAGGTGACGTCTGGTGATTTTGATGATGAAGCTCCGGCGTGGTCGCCCGACGGGAAGTGGCTGGCGTTTTCAAGCAAGCGCACGATGCCGGATCCGGACCGGAATTACGACCGCAACATTTTCGTAGTGGCAGCAGATAACACCGACAAAGGCGCGCATCCGACGCAGGTGACGACGAATCCGGGATCGGATGCGTCTCCGACATGGTCGCCGGACGGGAACTGGATTGCCTATGTCACGCAACTGGATCCGAAACTGCTGGAGTATTCGACGAAGCATCTTGCAGTGTCGCCAGCGGCAGGCGGCGAAGCGAAGATTCTGACCAAGGCGTTCGACCGCATGTCGAGCGATCCGCGATTTTCACCGGATGGGAAATCGGTCTACTTCATTGCAGATGATGAGGGCACGCAAAACCTGTGCCAGGTCCCGGTTGGGGGCGGGGAGGTAACGCGTCCAATCGGCGGTCGGCTGATGTTGTATTCCTACACCGTGGCGAAGAACGGTGCGGTAGCGGCATTGATCACCACGCCGGAGAGACCGCAGGAAATATTTTTCCTTGGCGCGGGGGGCGGAGAGCCGAAGCGCATTACGCATACCAACGATGCGCTGATGACGCAGCTGAAGCTCACGACGCCTGAGTACGTGAAATTCAAGAGCAAAGACGGAACCATGGTGGGCGGATTTTTGTATAAGCCGCTGGACTATGTTCCGGGGAAAAAATATCCAGCGATCCTGCGGCCGCATGGCGGTCCAGTGTGGTCGTACTATGCGGAGTTCACGCATCTGGCGCAGTTGTTCGCGGCGAACGGATATGTGGTGTTGTATCCAAATCCGCGCGGGTCCACAGGACGCGGGCAGGACTATGCGAAGGCGATTTTTGCGGACTGGGGCAACAAGGATTTCCAGGACGACATGGCGATGGTGGATTACGCGATCGCACAGGGCCTGGTCGATCCGGACAAACTGGGCGTGGGCGGCTGGTCGTACGGCGGAATTTCGACGGACTTCATCATCACGCAGACGACGCGATTCAAGGCAGCGATTTCGGGCGCGGGCTCCACGAAGTTTGATTCGATGTACGGGCACGATCAGTACATCCTGGACTACGAGACGGAACTGGGACGGCCGTGGGAGAAGCGCGCGGTGTGGGATCACGTCTCGATGTATTGGAAGGTAGCGAACGTGACTACTCCGACCTTATTTATGGGCGGCGATGTGGATTGGAATGTGCCGATCCTGGGCGGAGAGCAGATGTACCAGTCGTTGAAGAGCCTGGGAAAGGAAACGGAGCTGGTGGTCTATCCGGGCGAATATCACGAGTTCAAGACGCCGACGCATATAAAGGACCGGATGGAGCGGTACCTGGCTTGGTACGCGCACTATGTGAAGGCGGATGGAACGCCGGCGCGGCCGGCAGAGAAGCCGCCGGAGGCGAAGGAAAAGAAAGCTGGGGAGTAGGGACCTTTCGTTGGCTATTCGCCGGGGATTTGCCCGATGCAAGGAATCAATGGCGCGTGAATATGATCAGTGGGATGATGTTCGGGCGCGGGTGAGGTGGATGCATGAATTGTGAAGTGCTGCTTGTCCGAAGTTCGGGCGACGATGTTGGAGAACTCTGCGGAGGATTGCCTTTGTATGTTTGCGGCGATTGTGGTTCTAGCCTGTGTGCAGAGCATACGGAGGAGTGCATCCACTGTGGAAGATTGTTTTGCGCCTCATGCTTGAGCCCTCATGAGGCGGATCACGCGAAGCCGGTGCACGGGGAACGTGGGGGAGAGGCTCGCAAGACTGCATAAGCCACAGGCTTAGTTTCCAAGCAAGTCACGGAAAAAGTTTGAGCGCCCGGGGTCGGGCGCTTTTTCTTTTGCGCTTCAAACCGCACGCGACATGAGGCGATCGATCGTAGTGCGATCTATTTAGCCGGGGTGCGCAGCCAGACGAGATCGCGGCCTTCGCGGCGGTCCACGAAGCCGGTGACGTTGCCGGCGGCATCACGCTGGAAGATTTTGCGATTGCGGGGCTGGTCCGGGATGAACAGGACGTCACGCAACTCGGCCTCGAGCGGCGTCATGGTCTTGCCTTCACGGCCGCCGGTGAGGCGGGTGCCGTCCCATTGAATGACGTAGACGAGGTCGGTGTCTTTGGCGGTGTAGCGGCCTTCGTACTGGCGGAGCGTGGCTTCGGGCAGAGTGATGCCGGGAGGATCGGCGAGCAGGGCGGCGGCGTGGATGAGGTAGAGCTTCCACTCGCCGTGATCGCGGCGCCAGGTCTCGGTCATGAGGTAGCGCGCGGTGAGCATCTGGCCGTGGTAGTTCTCCTGCTCGTCGTCGGTGTGAATGACGGTGGCGAGGTCGCCGGAGATGTGCGCGTCGTAGGACGCGATGTGGAGCGAGCCAGTAGCGCCGGGCGGGAGCGGCTC
>AR_comb_assmDRAFT_10049066_pt1 | contig 14916 bp, 14 predicted proteins | sample ArasoioldDNA_FD_10543 | JGI IMG/M metagenome (IMG submission 10543) | reverse complement strand
ATTTTGTCCATAACATAGATTTTTAATAACTAAATAAATTAAAAAACTATGCCAGACAGCACTAATGATACCCATAATGTTCCCGAATAGCCCGGTCAAATCGTGTCCAGTCCAGACGGAAAGGTTTTTTAGCATATCCGGGCCACCATTCCAGCGCTCCTTTCGAAATAGTGACGGTGCCGAATTTTTCCTCGTCGCTAAATATCTCAAAGACGACATCAGTTTTCCCAATCTCTCTTTTTGGCAGATCGACAAATACGTTGTGTTTAGGCATGGTGATTTTTTTTGAGATGTAAATGAATTAGTGAAAATCTATATCAAATTAATTCCTGTCCAGTTTGGTGGGATCTGATCCCAATTCCTCGTTTATCAGATATTTTTTCACCATTCCCTCAAAGAACTTCTTCAATTCGATCGTTTGCTGCGACCTCACAATGTAATCTTCTTCAGCAGCGTTGGCCTTTAGTTCAAACAACGATTTCAACTCGGCTCTTAATTTGTTATTTTTCTTTAGTTCCTTTTCATTACCTAGAAGCAGCACACACCAATTTGTTAAAATAAATGAGAGCACTATTTCGCTATGATTCTTTATACCCAACAGCCGCACGAGTTTTTTAAGAGAAAGCTCTTCTGCCAATTTCCGGCTATTGTTGTATTGGTTTTTCAATATGCCGACGTAGACGCGGCTTAGATCAGTTGCATCAAATTGCACACTTCCTTTCCGCAAAGGGATTTCCATGCGCGAATCCGCAAGTTTTTCAAGAATGATAGCGGGCGTTCGATATCCCTTCGCTGATTTGATTTTCGATGCTTCTGATGCAGATAGTTTCTTTTGGAGTTGTTTAACAGGTCGAAACCCTGCGCGGTAATATGTCCAGAACGCGCCTGATTTAATTCCATCGTCATTGTCTTTGCCGATCTGGTATGGATCAACCGTGAGGCGGTTTAAGTGGTAGACTTTGGTGTGTGCGTTTAATACTTGCTGAAAGATGTATTGCGATTCACCCCCCCGGTAAGCTGGAAATACATTGAGCCCGATGCGACCGCTGTCAAACAGAATCCATGACCCCGCATAAGCAACTGGCAATCCATTTTTAAATACTGTATATCCCATATAACTATCAATTGGACTTCTTCTCGTTGCTACCATTCCCATCAATGCAATGGAAAGACCACGCGGTAGTTGGTAGTAAGTCACAAACTGAGGCGCTGTAAAGCTGATGGGGTCAATTTCGCGAAGATGCCGCACCAGTATCATCCGTGCGCAGTTTATAATGTCTTCGGCTTCCCCTGTTGTCAATTTGACCTGTTTTGGTTTCGCGCCTTGCGGCTGAAAAACCGAAGTTTTCTTAACCAATGCACGGTGATAGTATGGAGTGATTAAAGATGAGGGCAGAGAAAGATGCGAAGAGAAATTGATTTCGACATTTATTCCGAGCGCCAACCATAGCTCATCTTTCACCTCTGGTCGTAAATTGGTTTCATCAAATAAGGTAATAAGCTCGCCTAATAGATCTTTCCTGTCGTCAAGCGATTGACTGAGCCATGAGCGCCAATCAGCATTTCCGTCCTGTAAGACTTCTGATTCAACCTTGCGCATCACGACCGACAAAACGGAACGGATCTGTCCATCCTCGGCCTCAAAGGAGCTAAGTGAAACGTCCTTTGAATAAGTCCTTTTGAGCCATTTTACGATTTCAAATCCAAATGCAGCGCAAAGACTCGTATGTGTAATTCCAGAGTTAAACAACCTGGCCTTAATGCTTTCGTGTGCTTGGATATAGAGTTCCAACTGCTGCAATACCTGGGATGCCTGATTGTAAACTTCCCGATTATCAGGATATGCGAGCAAGAAAAGTAAAATGTCGTGGCAGGTGTGTAAATCTCTTTTAGTGTTAAGCTTTTCATTGCTTATCGCCTTTAGCAATTTTAATTTTTGTTGTGAAACATTTTTGCCATACTCATTGCGTATGGAGAACAATTGAGATATCAGTGCCGCTGGCTTACCCATTTATCTTTTAGACAGGCATTAATCGAACGAAAGTAAATCTATTTGTGGTTAGCTTTTTTTCTTTTTGCTAACGAGGTATAGGAGAATGGTCAGAAAGACCAGGCCGAGTGAGCCATAAACTAAATAACTGAATGGCATTCTAAATATTTGAAGCGAAAGTATCAATTTTAATGCGCCGGCTCTACCTGGACAGTTGATAATTATTTCTCTTGCAGAATTGAGCTTTTGAAATTAACTTCGGTACGCAGGATTACTAACTGCAACTCTCCATTAAACAAATGATTGACTGTATTTCATCCAAATTGTTTTAAACAATTAATATGGCTGAAATAAATTTAACGGATACGAAATATCACTTCGGTAAAACTTACCGCAAAGATGCATGGTGGGTCTATCCGCTGGTTGTCTTTTTGGGTCTTTCGTTTTTTGTAGTGTATGTTACCTGGGCTGCGCTGCAGGGGAAAAATTATTGGTACGGGCCTTATCTTTCACCGCTGTACTCGCCTGAACTTTTTGGATCATCACCTCATCGCTGGTTTGGCACTCAGCCAAGTTGGTGGCCTGAAGCAATACGATTTTCGCCGGCACTATTCGTGTTGTGGGCGCCAGGATTGTTTCGGCTCACTTGTTACTATTATCGCGGAGCGTATTATAAAGCTTTTTGGGCTGATCCTCCATCGTGTACGGTTTCAGAACCAAGGAAGAAATACTGGGGAGAAAATTCGTTTCCCTTAATCGTGCAAAACATTCATCGATACTTTCTGTACGTCGCCCTATTCTTTATTCTTTTTCTAAGTTACGATGTATGGAAAGCGCTTTGGTTTACTAATGCGGAAACAGGAAAAAAGACTTTTGGAATTGGCATTGGTACGCTGGTGCTGGCTGTAAACGTGGTATTGCTCGGAGGGTACACATTTGGCTGTCATTCTCTGCGCCATCTTGTGGGTGGTTTTATAGATCGGTTGTCTGGTTCACCGGTTCGTCGCAGGGCATATATGTGCGTAAGTTGTTTTAATCGCAGACACATGATGTGGGCATGGATGAGTTTATTCTGGGTAATGTTTTCCGATGTATATATTCGTTTGTGTGCAACGGGAGTTTGGAGAGACTGGAGGATAATGTAAACCGCCGGCCCCCTAAAAGGGATACTAACAATATGCAATTGTCTTTGTCTTTATCGCCTCTTTCCTGTCCGTTTGGTCACACCGATCGACGACTGCCCCTAAATCCCCTAAAGGTGACTTTGAGCAAATCCAAAGACAATGAAAGTTTAGTCTATGCCGTCCTACGATACTTATAAATACGATGTACTTGTGATTGGTGCCGGTGGTGCCGGTTTGCGTGCAGCCATCGAAGCCTCTGCTGCCGGCGTTTCTGTAGGTCTCATCTGCAAATCTCTTCTTGGTAAAGCGCACACCGTCATGGCAGAGGGTGGAATTGCTGCTGCGCTTGCCAATGTTGATGAGCGGGATAATTGGAAAGTGCATTTTGCGGACACGATGCGCGGTGGGCAATATCTCAACAATTGGCGCATGGCAGAACTGCATGCAAAAGAAGCGCCCGAACGGGTAAAAGAACTGGAAGCATGGGGTGCGCTCTTCGACAGAACGAAAGATGGCCTGATACTTCAGCGAAATTTTGGCGGGCATAAATATCCGCGTCTTGCTCATGTCGGCGACAGAACCGGCCTGGAGATGATCCGCACGTTGCAAGATCACGGTATCCACCTTGGCATTGATGTACACATGGAATGTACCATCACGACACTCATTATGGATGGCAATACCGTTAGTGGTGCATTTGGATACGAACGGGAAAGAGGTCGCTTCAAGGTTTTTCAAGCAAATGCAATTGTGCTGGCGACCGGGGGTGTCGGCCGTGCCTATAAGATTACCAGTAACAGTTGGGAATATACCGGAGATGGCATGTCGCTGGCTTATCACGCGGGAGCTGAACTTATTGACATGGAATTTCTTCAGTTCCATCCAACTGGAATGGTGTGGCCGCTGAGTGTACAGGGAATCCTCGTAACTGAGGGAGTGAGAGGTGAGGGAGGAATTTTGTTGAACAAGGACGGTGAACGATTCATGTTCAGTGACATTCCCGAATTGTACCGGAATCAAACCGCGGATAATGAAGAAGAGGGATGGAGATATACGCAGGGAGATCGCAATGCACGAAGACCACCTGAATTGTTGACACGAGATCACGTGGCAAGATGCATTGTGCGACAAATAAAAGAAGGCAAGGGAAGTCCTCACAATGGTGTCTTTCTCGATATCTCCTGGATAAAGAGCAAGATTCCCCATGCTGCAGAGCACATCAAGAAAAAATTACCAAGCATGTATCACCAGTTTAAAAAGCTGGCCGACATAGACATTACTACCGAGCCCATGGAAGTAGGGCCCACCACTCACTATATGATGGGAGGGATTCGTGTAGATGCTGATACGCAGATGTCAACGGTGAACGGACTGTTTGCCGCGGGTGAATGCGCCGCGGGCTTGCACGGATCAAATAGACTTGGAGGCAATTCGCTTTCCGACCTTCTGGTTTTTGGTAAAAGAGCGGGAGAGTATGCCGCGAAATTTGCCAGGGAAAACAGTGGTCGAAGTTTGGATGAACAGCAAATTACTGATGCTGCTAAACAGGCTCTTGAACCATTTGAACGTTCCGATGGCGAAAGTGCCTATCACATTCAATATGATTTGCAGGAAATGATGCAGGAATTGGTGGGGATTGTTCGGCACGAGGATGAATTGTTGAGAGCAGCTGAACATTTAAAGATGATGCAAACACGCGCAGCCCGCGTTAGGGTCGTCGGCAACCGGGAGTATAATCCAGGGTGGCACACAGCTATTGATTTAAAAAATTTGATTACTGTCTCTGAGGCCATCACCATGGCTGCTATAGAAAGAAAGGAGAGTCGCGGTGCACATTTCCGGGAAGACTATCCACAAAAAGATGCTGAGAGCGGTAAATTTAACTTGGTAATAAAAAAGAATGCTGGTGGTGAAATGGCATTGAGAAGGGAGCCATTAAAAGAAGTCAGGACAGACCTGAAACAAATCATTGAAGAAATGAAATAATTATGGCGATAGCTACATTCCAGATATTACGCGGTGACGCCAGTCATGGCAAAGTTGAAAGCTATTCAATCGAAGTCACAGAAGGTATGGTGGTGTTGGACGCCGTCCACGCGATACAGGCAACGCAAGCGAATGACCTGGCCGTCCGCTGGAATTGCAAAGCAGGTAAATGCGGCTCCTGTTCAGCGGAAATAAACGGAATGCCCAAACTAATGTGTATGACGCGGCTTAGCGATCTGCCGTTGGATAAGCCGGTATTGTTGCAGCCGATGAAGGCATTCCCTTTGATCAAAGATCTTGTGACAGATGTCTCATGGAACTTTGGTGTGAAGAAAAAGATCAAGAAATTCAAACCACGCAAGCCCGACAATCCGGATGGAACGTGGAGAATGGCGCAAGAGGATATTGACAGGGTCCAGGAATTTCGCAAATGCATAGAATGTTTTCTGTGCCAGGATGTATGTCATGTATTGCGTGAACATCAGTTACACGATAAATTTATCGGCCCGCGATTTTTGGTATATACCGCAGCCCTTGAAATGCATCCTCTCGATATCGAAGACCGCCTGGCTGACCTGAAAAAAGACGATGGGATCGGGTATTGCAATATCACGAAGTGCTGCACAAAAGTTTGTCCCGAAGACATTACTATCACAGACAATGCTATTATCCCGCTTAAAGAAAGAGTAGTAGACAGATTTTACGATCCCTTAAAAAGATTATTCAGCCTTTTCGGTAAAAAGAAATAGTACACTGCAATTTTTGTTGTAGCTTATTAACACAAATGTTATGCTATGTTCCAATTAAAACCGATCTCGAAAGAAAGCATTCCGGTAGCGCTTGAAAAAGCGGAAAGGTATCGCCTGCTAAATGAACCATGGCTGGCACAAAGCATTTGCATGGATATCCTCGAAGCAGAACCAGACAATAGGAAGGCGATTGTGATTTTGATCCTTGCCATCACTGATGAGTTTGGCAAATCACCATTAGCCGATATGAATAAGGCTCGCCAACTTTTGGTTCGTCTGCCCGAGTATGAGCGGCATTACTACGCTGGGCTAATCTGTGAGCGCCAAGGGAAAACGAGTTTTAACAGGCATACACCTAACAGTGATTTTACTGCATACGAATGGCTGATTGATGCCATGGAAAATTATGAAAAAGCAGAAGCTATTCGACCCTCGGGTAATGATGATCCTATTTTGCGCTGGAATACATGCGCCCGGCTAATTATGCATTACGACCTCAAGCCGAGAAATGAAAGATACGTAGAAGAACCTTTGGAGTAGTCTCTGGCTTCCAATTCGACAATGTTCTCTTTGCCACTGTTCATCGGTAACCAAAGCCTTTCTCCATTTTCTTCAACCGCTTGAAAAGGTTTGGGATCGGTGGATGAAATATTATCGTACATTTTATTGCCAACAATTTTGTTTACCCAAAACGAAAAATATGAGAAAGTCATATTTTGCCACCACTTCGTTGCTATTCGTTTCATTGTTTTCTCTTACATTATTTTCCCAGGTCACAACGCCTCGAACACCGAGTCCGGCTGCAACAGTATCTCAGACCATCGGTATATCAGTTGTCACTGTTAGCTATTCAAGGCCATCGGTCAAAGGGCGTGAAATATGGGGCAAACTGGTACCCTATGGATGGAATGCGCAGGGTTTTGGCAATGGCAATTCGGCTCCGTGGCGGGCAGGTGCAAATGAAAATACCACCATTAAATTTTCGCACGACGCAAAGGTGGAAGGCAAGTCGGTTCCCGCGGGCGAATATGGATTGTTCTTCACGATTGATGCGGACAATACTGGCGAGCTGATTTTATCAAAGGACAATAAATCTTGGGGAAGCTTTTTTTATGAGCCCGGGCAGGATTTGTTCCGTACCAAAATCCAATTACGCGAAATACCATTTACAGAAATGCTCACCTACGAATTTATCAATAACACAAAGAATTCTTCTGAACTGGTACTCAACTGGGAGAAAAAGCAATTCCCAGTGAAGATTGAATTTGACGTGGACAATATTGTGCTTGGAAATGCCGTAGAAGAGCTAAAAGGGACCAAAGGATTTAACTGGCAGGGTTATGCCAGCGCAGCCAATTACGCATTGCAAAACAAAACTAACTACGATCAGGCTTTGAAATGGATCGACCAGGCAATTACCATGAATAATTCTTTTTCTACACTCAACGTCAAGTCAAATATTTTGAAAGCGATGGGCAAAGCGGACGAAGCCAACAAGATCATGACTGAAGCGATTGCCATTGCCAATGAAGGTGAATTGAATGCCTATGGCTATCAACTGATGAATGCTGGTGAACACGACAGGGCGATCGAAATGTTTACACTTAACACCAAGCGATTCCCTAAGAGCGCAAATACCTTTGACAGTCTGGGAGAAGCATATTTTACAAAGGGTGATAAGAAAAACGCAATCGTCAATTTCAAGAAATCACTGAGCATGAATCCAGCCGCGAACGTGAAGGCCAATTCAGAAAAATTCCTAAAGGAAATGGGAGCACTATAGGTATCACAAACATGGCTCTTGCAAGCCACGCCTCGAAAATGATAGACGGCCCACCAGGAAGAAGCGACCCGACAGATCAGCTGGCTACTTTAGGTGTTTGCGTGATATATTTTTGTACTTCCGGCATTACTTTCGTCGCTAGCAACTCCATTGATCTGAGTATTTTATTATGGGGCATTGCCCCAAGGCTCATCTGGGCGAGGAAGCGTGTATTGCCAAACAATTCGCGTTCGTAAAGGATCTTATCAATGACTTCCTGTGGGCTTCCAACCAATAATGCACCACGCAGTTCGGTAGATGCATCAAACTGTTCTCTAGTTCCCGGAGGCCAGCCACGTTCGCGCCCAATTCGATTCATTACCTCCGAATACGGTGGATAAAATTCATCTCTTGCCTGCTGCGAATCATCTGCGATATAAACATGTGAGTTAATGCTCAGCTTCATAGCGCTTATATCATGTCCTGCTTTAGTATATACGTCTTTGTAAAGTTGCACATAAGGCGCGAAACGCGCGGGCATTCCACCAATTATGGCCAGGGCCATCGGCAGTCCATGCTCGGCTGCCCGGATCACTGATTCAGGTGTACCGCCAACACCAATCCATATCGGTAATTTCTTTTGATAAGGTCGCGGATACACAGGCCGCCTGGTGATTGTTTGGGTATGTGTCCCTTTCCATTCAATAATTTCAGCTTCGTTAAGTTTTAAAAGCATTTCCAGTTTTTCCGAAAACAGTTCATCGTAATCTTGCAGGTCGAAACCGAATAAAGGAAAGGATTCAATAAAAGAGCCGCGACCAGCCATAATTTCGGCACGACCGCCAGATAAAAGATCAATTTCAGCAAATTGCTGAAACACACGTACCGGATCATCTGAACTTAATACGGTGACAGCACTGGAGAGTTTTATTTTATTTGTTTTTACGGCGGCAGCACCCAGCACAACCGTAGGGGCCGAAATCAAATAATCAGGACGATGATGCTCGCCCACGGCGAATACATCGAGTCCGAGTTGATCTGCGAGCTCAATTTCTTCCATCAAATTCAACATTCGCTGACGCGGAGTGATGGTCGCCTTTGTAATTGGATGCGTACCAAGGTCCGCAAAAGTATAAACACCGATTTCCATAACATTGCAAAGTTAGGTACTGACAATATCGATGTTCTCTTGCAGCTCATCAGGATCGCCTCCGGTACCTTGTCGATAATGTCAGCGTAAGAATATTTATTATGAATGCAAACGCATGATGATCAGGTCACTTTTCAGTACGTCGTACCAATCCACCCTGCCGCCTTTTCACCTGATAGCGGGGTTTTCCCTGATGTGTTGGGAACGCATTTCATTCAATGACTATGTACCAGCAGTTACTACGAAATGAGGGTAAGTGGGGATATAGATCCGGGAAGGAGTCAAAAGCCTCTTGGTGTTTCGAGAGGTATGTCCCTTTTGAGCATTTCGTTCCTGTTAGCCATTTCCCATGCTGTGTAAAAAACAAGCTGCGCACGTTTGGCCATTAAATCATAATTGATTTTATCTGGCGTATCAGTTGGCCGGTGGTAATCTGCACCCAACATGCCGTCATAGTAAAAGATGATTGGCACGCCACGTTTTGCAAAATTGTAATGATCGCTACGGAAATAGATCCGTTGTGGATCTTTAGGATCGTTGAATTTATAATCTAACTCAAGCTTTGTGTATCGACTGTTGGTGGCTTCGCTGATTGTCTTGAGGTCAGAACTTACTTTATCATCGCCTACAACATACACATAGTTCATAGAATCCCCTTTTTTTCTACTTGCATCACTTCTGCCTATCATATCGATATTGAGGTCAACGGTTGTTTTCTCCAATGGGAAAAGCGGGTGAGCTGTGTAGTATTCAGAGCCCAATAAGCCTTTTTCCTCACCACTTACTGTCATGAACACCATAGTTCGTCTGGGTCCCTTTCCAGCTGCTTTTGCTTTTGAAAATGCTTCGGCAAGTTCAATCACACTTACCGTTCCTGATCCGTCGTCATCAGCGCCGTAATAAATGGTCGTGTCACGCTTTCCCAGATGATCATAATGTGCAGTAATGAAAACGTATTCATCCTTTAGATCGGTGCCTTGCAGCACACCAATCACGTTGCTACTTTCAAGAGTATTAACGTTCTTATTAAAGCTAAGCATTAAGTTAGCTGCATAAGTCTTCGGTTGAAGCGTTCCCGCTTTGGCTTTTGCATAGTCATCACCCATGATCGCCTGTGCAATATTTTCAGAAACCTGGAATTGGTTGGGACGAATTGTTTTCTGAAACGCGTTTAGATACATGTTCCCTTTGGGACTTGTTTTCTGTTGCCTCGGAAAACTCGGGCTGATGATCAATACCGCAACGGCCCCATTTTTTTGCGCGGCGTCAGCTCTTTGGTTTCCCAGACCTCTCCGGCTTTCCATGGTATTTTGCCCCGCCAACATCAAAACTGCTTTTCCCCGTACATCCAATCCTTTATAGTCATCCTTTGTTGAGTCACTATTTCCATAGCCAACAAACACGACCTCTGCAAAGCGCTGTATGGCTGGATTGGACTGCATGACACTTGCTGTAAAATCCTTGTCAAGCTCAAAAGTTTTTCCATTTACTTCAATAGACGTGGAGAGTAAAGAGTCCTGGTACACTGCGTAAGGCAATTGGTAGCTACCATTGTTGCCGGGGATAAGTCCCAGGGAACGAAACTGGCTTTCAATGTATGCAGCTGCCTTCTTTTGTCCAGCCATTGCCGTTTCCCTTCCTTCCATGTCCTTTCCTGCGACGATAAAGAGATGTCGCCTCAAATCATCGGCGGTAACGGTATTTGCGAAAGACGAAGGACTTGTTTTTTTTTGAGCGTCAGCGTATACGCAAGGCAGTAGCCATAAAACGCAAACTAGCTTTCTCATTGTGTTTAACGTTGGGTATTAAAACTTCAAACTTAAAGGGAAAGAAGTATACCAAAAAATGAAGAATGATAAGCGGAGCGATTAAGTGGGATTTTTTAAAGAAGAGCTGAAATCCCACGGGGGTTCATTAATTAACGCAGGCGATTTTTTCAACTCTCAGTTCATGCCGCCCTCCTTCGAACTCAGTGTTCATAAATAACTCTACCATTTTTTCCGCATCGCCCTCGCGTACAAAACGAGCAGGGATACAGATAATGTTGGCATTGTTGTGCAGTCGTGATAACTGGGCCAGTTCTTCGCCCCAGCAAACAGCCGCACGAACTCCCTGGTGCTTGTTGGCAGTGATGGCCACACCATTCGCGCTGCCACAAATCAAAATACCAAACGAAGCCTCGCCATTTTCAACAACCGCTGCCACTGGGTGAGCGAAATCAGGATAGTCTACGGCATCTTTTGAGTGAGTTCCGAAATCGCGGTAAGTAATTTCTTTAGCTTCAAGAAAGGAGATCAGGTCCTCCTTATACTCGAACCCGGCGTGATCACTGCCAATTGCAACGGGTTTGGTTCTATTGAAATGCATGCCCATAACTAAACTAATTAAGTGTGAATGGAATAATCTGCAACAAAGTTAAATAGTCTTTGCCGGCATTGTCAACTTTATTCTCGGCTCTGCTAACTCCATTCTTCGGCTTCTTCCCTGGCTTTGGCCCTGCTGATCCGGCTGGCAATAGCGATGCTGGCTTCGTACAGAGCATACAATGGAATGGTAACAAGTGTAAGGCTGAATGGATCCGTAGAAGGGGTGATGATGGCTGCCGCAATGAGGATGATAACAAATGCATGGCGCCGGTATTTTTTTAAGAATGTTCCTGTTACAATTCCGATTCTTGTGAGTAATGCTACCAATAAAGGCATCTGAAAAAGCACACCAATACCAACTGTCGTATAGATCAGGTTTTCTACATAGTCAGAAAACGTCGGTTTGATTTCAATCAGCGGGCTTAGAGAGTAAGAGAAATAAAAATTTACCATAAATGGAGTAAGCACATAATAACCAAAAGCGACACCAAGGAAGAATAAAAATGATACCCAAAAGATAACTCCACTTGTTTTTCGCAATTCCTTAGTGCTCAAGGCAGGCTTGACAAAACGCCAAAACTCCCAAAACACATACGGGAAGGCAACAATAAAACCTCCGACAAAAGCAACGGTAAAAGATGAAATGAACTGGCCCGTCATGGCTGTACTGATAAAGCTAACCTTGGTACCACCCATACACAGTGAATTACCAAGACCAAGAAAATGACCAGATTTGCATAGCCATTTGTAAGTAATGAAGTCGCTATGCGCAGGGGCCAATAATATTTTGTCAACGATTTCTCTTACATAAACAAAAACAGCAATAGCGCCGATGAGAACTGCAACTATCGCCCTGATGATATGCCAGCGAAGTTCCTCAAGGTGGTCGATAAACGACATTTCCGCCGTCGTACTCCTGTTTCTGCGATTTAGGAAATCAAGTAAAGCCATTTTGTTCTAGGAGGGGCAAAGATAAGAGTTACGAGTTACGCCTGAGATCGCGTCGTTTATGAAAGGCTTATGAATTGACTAATTGTGGGCCGAAAAGTAGCTTAAACCGCGCTCTCCACTTACTTTAGTTTTTTCAGTTTCACGGTTTCTATTCGCGTATCGCTGACATTGAGAATGTCAAATTCGTAGTCGCCTATGATGATGCGTTCCTTTTGGCGGGGAATTGTTTCGTGATAGTTGATAATGTACCCCGATAATGTTTCCGATTCTGTCACCGGGAAATCAAAATCATATTTCTTATTTAGGTTATCAACCTCGAGGCGGCCGGAAAATATATATTCTGTTTCCGACAGTCGTTTTTCAATAAATTCTTCTGCATCGTATTCATCTTCTATTTCACCAAAAATTTCTTCCAGTACGTCTTCCATGGTAATAATACCAGCCGTTCCTCCGAATTCGTCTACTACCCAGGCTATACTTTTTCTCTCCCTGGTAAACTTGCTAATAAGATCCGCGGCGCTCATGCTTTCAGGTACCGCCGGGATGGGTAGTAAAATGGATTGTATGCTCAATGGATTCTTGAAGAGGTCAAGCTGGTGGATATAACCCACAATATGATCAATGTTGTTTTCAAATACGATTAATTTACTCAGCTTGGTTTCCATGAACATCTTCCTCACTTCATGCATGGATGCAGTCCGGTCGATGCCCGTAATTTCTTTACGTGGGACCAGGCACTGCCTGATTTTTACCTTTGGAAGTTCCAATGCATTTTCGAAAAGCCTGGTGTTTATTTCCTCTTTATCGTCGCCCATATCGTGGCTTTGCTGGAAAAGTTGATCAAGATCATTACGGTTCCATGCTGCCTTTTTTTCATTATAACGAACATTAAATAAATATTTCAAAAGCCATTCGGCTAACTTAATAAGCACTGAGGCGACAGGATATAGCATCTGGTAAAAGAAGTCAATAACGATAGCAAACCTGCTCAGCGAAGTGTTACTGCGTGCTCTAAATATCGCACGTGGAATGAATTCGGCGAAAATGATGACTACGAAAGTTGCAATTATAATCTCAACAAGGATGTCGATTGTTCCAGGAATCTCCTGGTTGATTTTGTTTTCAAGATAACGCCATGCAGGGCGCATAACCGTTGATACCTGCAGGCTAAAAAAAATGAGGAAAAGGTTGAAGCCAATGAGGGTGGTTCCTAAAAACCGCACGGGTGATTCGGTGAATTGCGCCAATAATTTTCCGGATGAAGTTGCTTGTTTCTTTTTTAGCTCAAGGCCCAGCCGGTTGGCGCTATAAAAGGCCATTTCGATGCCTGAGAAAAATCCCATCAACAGCAGTGTGATCACAAACCATATGATAGTTTTGGCGTCGAACATTTTTCTGGAGTAAAGATAAATCTCTGGTTACACTGGTGAAAGTATTGAGGCGGATTTATTGCTGTATAAATTTTTTTACTATCTCTTCGGCTTCTTTACAAGCGCGGTCAAGCTGGTCATTTACAACCACTTTTGTAAAACTGTGTTTGAACGAGATTTCATAGCTAGCCTTATTGATTCGTGCCTGCAGGCTCTCATCTGTTTCCGTCCCCCTTGTTCGCAGCCTGGTTTTTAATTCTTCTACAGAAGGAGGTTCTATGAAAATCGTGAGGGTAGTTCCTAAATTTTGTTGCTGTACATGAATAGCGCCCTTGACATCAATATCAAGCAATGGAATTTTTCCGACGTTCCAGATTCCAGTCAATTCTGATTTTAGCGTACCGTAGTATTTTCCTTCGTATACCATTTCCCATTCCACAAATTCGTCGTGCTGAATTTTGTTTTTGAATTCTTCTTCGGAGATGAAATAATAATCTGTTTTGTCTTTTTCATATTCCCTTGGTTTGCGCGTAGCGGCAGAAACAGAAAAACATAATTCCGGAATTGCTTTCAACAAATAGTGAGTTATCGAAGTTTTTCCAGCGCCGGATGGAGCTGTGATCACCACAATCTTATTGTTGGAAGCCATGTGCAAAGAAAGGAAAAGAAATTTTGAATTTTGTCTGATTGAAGATGGGAATATTGGTCACATTCGTTTTATCTCTGCTCCAATGTTTCTTAGTCGTTGGTCAATATTTTGATACCCCCTGTCTATTTGTTCAATATTTTGAATCACGCTTCGTCCATCCGCACTCAATGCGGCAATCAACAATGCGACACCGGCACGGATATCGGGGCTACTCATGGTAATACCGCGCAACTTTTGTCCTCGTTCGAGGCCTATCACAACAGCCCTATGTGGGTCGCATAAAATTATCTGTGCGCCCATGTCAATCAGTTTGTCGACGAAGAACAGCCTGCTTTCAAACATTTTCTGATGAATAAGCACGCTTCCCTTCGCTTGAATAGCGGTTACCAAAACAATACTGAGCAGGTCAGGTGTAAAGCCTGGCCACGGATGATCGTAAATTGTCAACACGCCGCCATCAAGATAATGATGCACTTCGTAGCAGTCCTGTGCAGGGATATGCAAGTCGTCATTTATGAAATTCATTTGAATGCCTAGCTGTTGGAATTTTTCCGGGATGATTCCAATGTGATCCAGACCGGCGTTCTTGATTGTAATATCACTTTGTGTCATTGCCGCTAATCCAATAAATGATCCTACTTCAATCATATCAGGCAACATGCGGTGCTCGGTCCCGCCCAGATAATTAACTCCCTCGATTCGCAACAGGTTACTTCCAATGCCGTCGATCTTTGCTCCCATTTTGTTCAGCATATTGCACAGTTGCTGGATGTATGGCTCGCATGCCGCATTGTAAATGGTTGTTTTGCCTATCGCCAT
>AR_comb_assmDRAFT_10016491_pt1 | contig 14916 bp, 15 predicted proteins | sample ArasoioldDNA_FD_10543 | JGI IMG/M metagenome (IMG submission 10543) | reverse complement strand
TCGTCGAAGATGTAGGCGTCCTCGTCGAACGGCGAGCCGTGGCAGATCTCGACGACCTCGTCTATCAGTGCCGGCCCTGCTGGCATCGCGGCCAGCCACTGTCGATACTCCGGTATGAGTTCGGTGGCGGTCCAGCTGATGGCGTGACGGGCCAGATGGTTGAAGCTGTCCACCGTGTCGACGCCGGCGCCGACCTTGTCGTGATTCCCGCGAATCACGGTGGCATTGGGCAGCGACTGCACGCGTTCGATCACGGCGTTGGGATCCGCACCGTACCCGACGAGATCTCCGAGCACGAGCACAGCATCGCATTCACCGGCCGCTGCGATCGTGGCCTCCATCGCCTCGAGATTCGCGTGGATATCACTCAGGATCAGGTAGCGCATCTCGTCGCTCGCTAAAACTCGATCCAGGCCAGCAGCCGCTCGACGACTTCAGGAACCGGTCGCGTCGCGTCGATCCGGACGTGGGCATGCGCGTAGGCCAGTTGCCGCCGCGTGTACAACTGATCGAGCTGCGCCCGATCCGCTGCGAGCGGACGACGTCCGTCCGCCGGCACGCGATCGATCACCCGGGTCAGCGGGAGATCGAGCCACGCGACGGCGCCATCAGCCAACATCAATGCCCGGTTGTCGGCTTCGGCGAATGTGCCGCCGCCGGTTGCCACAATCGTATGTCGTTCGGGGAGCAACTCGCTGAGTGCCTGGCGTTCGAGCTGACGGAAGTACGGCTCGCCGTTCTGCGCGAAGATCGACGCAATCGACCGCCGCTCGCGCGCCTCGATCCGTTCGTCGATGTCCTCGACGCGCCATCCGGTGGCGCGCCCCATGGCACGGGCGACCGTGCTTTTTCCAGCACCCATGAATCCGACCAGATAGAGCTTGTCCGCCTTCACGCTCGCAGCGACTCGAGCACCGAAAAGAACTCCGGGTACGACACCGCCGCGGCCCCGGCGTCGTGAATCACCGTCGGTCCGGAGGCGCCGAGCGCCGCGACGGCAAACGCCATGGCCAGACGATGATCGTTCCGCGCATCCACCTCGCCTCCGCGGAGACGCTGATGGCCGCGGACGTGAAATCCATCGGGGAGCTCGTCGATGTCGGCGCCCATCCGGCGCAGCCCGTCGGCCAGCGCCGAGATCCGGTCGCTCTCCTTGACCCGCAGCTCCTGGGCGCCGGTCACTCGTAACTCACCACCGTGTGTCGCCAGTGCGCCAAGCACCGGCAGTTCATCGATGACCCCCGGCACTTCCGCCGGTTCAATGACCGCCGTTCCCAGGTGGCCATGACGTACCCGAATGGAACCGATCGGCTCGCCGACCTGACGCTCATCGCCCGATACCTGCACATCGGCACCCATCCGGCGCAGGACATCGATGATGCCCGTGCGTGTCGGATTCACCCCGACCGACTCGATCACGATTTCGGATCCTGGCAGCGAGGCAGCGGCCACCATCCAGAACGCCGCGGACGAGACATCACCCGGCACCTCCAGTGCCCGGGCGGTGAGTCGTTGGCCCCCCTTCACAGAGACAGAACGTCCGCTGGCCTCGACCCGCACACCGAACGCGTGCAACGCCCGCTCCGTATGATCCCGCGTGGCCAGGGGCTCGTGCACCGTCGTGGTCCCGTTTGCGTGCAAACCGGCCAGAAGAACTGCGGTTTTGACCTGGGCGCTGGGCACCTCGGGAGAAAACTCAATCGGCTGGATGGAGGCGGTGCCTTGAATCGAGAGCGGCGGTCGTCCGTCCTGCGAACCGATTCGGGCGCCCATGCGTTCGAGCGGCACGATGACCCGGCGCATCGGACGCCGCTGCAGCGAATCGTCGCCGGTCATGGTCGTGGCAAAGGGGTGCGCCGAGAGGATCCCGGCGAGCATACGCATGGTGCTGCCGGAATTGCCCGCATCGAGCAGACCGGTGGGAGGCTGAAGGCCGCCCAGACCACGCCCGGTAATCGACAGTTGCAGGCCGCTGGTATCACGTCCGGTTTCTTCGATGGTGACGCCCAACGCGCGAAGACAGCGTACCGTGGACGCGCAGTCACCGCCCGTTGAATAGCCCCGGATGTCGGACCGTCCGTCGGCCAATGCAGCAAGCAGTGCGTAACGGTGGGAAATCGCCTTGTCGCCCGGCGGCCGGACATGCCCTCGCATACCGCGCGGCGCGGGTTGTACCATGGCTGTTTGTGGCGCGGCCATCAACGCACTATAACAGGTGACTTATAATCCGTCAGACTGATGACCAACGGAAACAGCGTCCATCTCGAGTTCCACAGCACATACGAGATGCTCGATTTCGTGCAGGTTGCGAGCGATCATCTCGGGCGTCTCGCCGGGCTTGATGACGAGGCGTTGCACTGGGTCGGCGTTGCGGTCCGCGAGTCGGTCATCAACGCCATCAAGCATGGCAACAAGGGCGACGAGCACAAACATGTGCACGTCGAGTTCACGCCCCTCGACGCCGGCCGCCCCTCGGGCATCGTCATTCGCGTGCGCGATGAGGGACTCGGCTTCGACCCTGAGATGGTCGCCGATCCGCTGGCACCCGAGAACCTGCTTAGATCGAGTGGCCGCGGCATCTTTCTGATCCGCAGCTTCATGGACGAAATGGTGTTGCAGCGCGCACCGCAGGGCGGCATGGAAGTCGTCATGGTCAAGCGGGTCACGGCGTCGGCGCTGGGTCTGCAGAACGCTGAGTGACCGCTTCGACTCGCTCAGATCAGGGGCCGCCGGATCCAGTCTTTCTCGCCACCGCAGTCGAAATCGTCCTTCAGGCCGGCGCGATTCAACTCGCCCGGCGGGCATCGGGATTCCACGTCGACAAAAAGGGCACGATCGATCTCGTCACCGAGGTGGATCTCGAATGCGAGCTGATGTGCCGCGCGATTCTCGCCGAGCGTTTTCCCGATCACGACATCCTCGCTGAAGAGATGAGCCCCGATCCGCGGCAGCCCAGCACGTCCACATACCGCTGGGTGTACGACCCGCTCGACGGCACGACCAACTACGCACATGGACTGCCGATCTTCTGTTCCTCATTGGCACTACAGATCAATGGACGCACGGTGGTGGGCGCGATCTACGACCCGACGCGTGCCGAGCTGTTCACGGCCGAGCGCGGAGCGGGTGCATTTCTCAACGGTCAGCGTCTGCATGTGTCGGCGGCTGCCGAATTGATCGACGCGCTGCTCGTCACCGGGTTTCCATACGATGTTCACAAACAGACCGCTGATCTGGTGACGATGTTCGGGGCGTTTCTCGGCCGTGCGCGTGCGGTGCGACGCCTTGGATCGGCAGCGCTCGACTTGTGCTACGTCGCAGCCGGTCGCTTCGACGGTTATTGGGAACAGCATCTCTGGCCATGGGATGTTGCTGCCGGCGCGCTGGTCGTCACCGAAGCCGGCGGCTCCGTCACGGGGATGGATGGCTCGGAATTCGATCCTGCCGCTGCACACCTCGTCGCTTCGAACGGCCGAGTACACACGGCGATGCTGAACGTGATCAGTGAAGTCCGCCAGCGTGCTCTAAATCGGACGAACTGACGCCTGAACGCTACACGGTTGGTGGTTGGTGGTTCGTGCTTCGTGGTGAAGAACCACGAACTTCTATAAGAACCAACCACCAACCACCCACCACCAACCACGAACCAGCGACTGGCATTGCCCGTGCACTGTGGCGCTCCGACGTGGGGACGCGCGATGCCTGATGCCCTCCAGGGCGACGCATGCGTTGCCGCGACATTGGAGACGTCACAATGCTGAAGAACGGATTAATGAAGGGTGTGCTTGCCGCTGCGCTGCTCATGTGCGCCACCGTGGCGAGTGCACAGGACCTGGGGAAACAGACCGTGAATTTCACGCTGGGTTACTTCACGCCTCTTGGCTTCGACTCGCGCGACATCGATGACGTGTTGATTGCCAACAGCACGTTTCTGCAAACGCGCGGTCGCTCGTTTCTCGACCTCGACGAATTCAACGGAGCGTCAGTCGGCGGCGAGTGGCTGTTTCCTCTGGCACGTCACATCGAGGGCGGCATCGGCGTCAGCTACACCTCGCAAACCTCTCATACCGTCTACGCAGACTTCGTGGATCCCGATGGGACTGAGATCGACCAAGACCTGAAGCTGCGCCTCACGCCAATCGCGTTCACGGTGCGGCTGATTCCTGTCAGCCCGCGCTCACCGTTCCAGCCGTACGTCGGTGGCGGCATCGGTCTCATCAGCTGGAAATACACAGAGGTCGGTGAGTTCGTCGATTTCAACGCCGGGAGAGAGATCTTCAACGGAAACTTCGAAGACAGCGGCACCAACGTCGGCCCGGTGTTCCTCGGCGGAATCCGATTCGCTGGCGAGGCCTTCAGCACGGGCTTTGAGATTCGCTACCAGCATGCGAAAGGCGATCTCGGTTCGGATTTCGCCGCGCCGAAGATCGATCTGGGTGGGTGGACGTACAACTTTACCGCCGGTGTGCGGTTCTAATCACGGCGGTATAAGGACACACCACCGCCTTCGCACACCTTCGTCATCCCACGCGTGAACGTGTCGTGGCGACGGATTCGCTGAGCGAGTACGTCGCCACCTTCTGATTGCTCTTCGACCAGCATCCAGCCCGCATGCGGTGCGGGTCCCGTCTCGAGCGCCAGGTCCCACAACGCGCCGTTGCCTTCGTGAATGAAGTCGGCGATCGCAAAGCCCTCGTGCGAGAGCTCCTGCATGTAGTGGGCGAGTGAGCCCATGCTCGCAAGCACCTTCTCCCCGTGGTAGGCGGGCGCGAGACATGACGTCACCCGCTGCCGTGCCACGCCGTTTGAGGCATCGAGTTGCGCTTCAAGAAGCAGCGGACTTTGGCTGTTCCATGGGGGCGACTCGATGAGCGTCGCGCCGACGAGAACAGCAGCAAGAAGCCAGGCGATCGTCGGCGACGACGTAGGGCCGGTCCTTTGGGACCGGCCGGGCGTGAGAGCGCCAACCGCAACTCCGCAGAACAGCGCGCACGCCGTGACGACCGGCACCATGTAGCGGATCCGAAACGGATGCGCCTCGTAGAACGCATACGCCGGTAGCGCGGCGGCCGCGAAGAGGACGATCGCCACGAGATTCGCCGATCCGTCTGGGTGTCGCAACGCTCGCCACGAGACCCACGCGGCTGCCGTCAATCCGACGATCTCGATCACGTAACCGCTGAGACGATGCGTGCCCCACCAAATGGCAAGTAGTGATTTCACGAGCTGTGCGTCGTAGGTCGGATCGGGCTCGTAGAAACCCCCAGTGACGAACCACGCACCCACAGTCAATCGTCTGAGCACGAGAAAGAGGCCGACGGCGGCGGCTGGCCAGAGCGCGATTCGCCACGTTTGACGTACGACGAGTCGAAGAGCGTGCCCCTGCCGCCAGAGCACGAAGGCCGCAACGGCAATGGCGCCTGCAAGGATCGGCCACGCCTCATATCGCGTCCACGTCGTCAGGAAGAGTGCGCATCCGAGTGAATTCGGTACGCGTTCGGCTGACGAAGTGATCAGCCACTCGCGCAGCAAGAGCACCGACACAAGCGTTGCCGCGAGGAGCAGCGGCTCGGTCATCGGTGTGACGTGCACGTAGAGCAGGTTCGGATTCAGGACGATCAGCGCGGTTGAGACGAAAGCGCCCAGCATCGAGCCGGTCATCGACACGACAAGCCGCGACATCGCCCAGACAGAGACACCGAGGCAACCGACTGACAGTAGTGATCCGAACGCACCGCTGCGGTAGAGCACATCGATCTGCGTCGGCACGATCTGGATCAAATGGGGCAGCGGCAGCCAGACGGCGCCGATCTGCCGCCATCCGGGTGTCAGGCTATCGATCACGCGGCGCGCGACGACGAGATGTGCCTTGGCGTCGTAGTGGGCGAGGACGAGACCGTCGTTGAGGTAGACGATCCACGCGGCGAGCCCGGCAAGCAGCGCGACCGCGGCCAGCAGCCGCTCTGGATGTCGTGCGCGGGCTATAATCACGGGGCCGCGTCAAGCATAGCGGATCAACTACCACCTCAGTGCGTTCCTTCATTACCTGGCTACATGGCATCGCTCTTACGTTGGGTGGGCCAGGACTGTTTGTCGTCGCGTTTCTTGACTCGTCGTTTGTGTCGCTGCCGCAGATCAACGACATTCTGGTCGTGCTGATGGTCACCGAGCACAAGGAGCGCATGCTGTACTACGCCTTGATGGCGACGGCGGGATCGGTGCTCGGATGCCTGACCATCTACTACGTCGCCGAGAAGGGCGGGGAGACGTTCCTGCGCAAGCGGCTGCATGCCGGCCATATCGAACGCGCGCTGTCGTTGTATCGCCGGCACGGTATGCTCGCATTGATGGTGCCGGCACTGTTGCCGCCGCCCGCGCCGTTCAAGCTGTTCGTATTGGCAGCGGGGCTGGCCGAAGTGCGCGTGTGGCAGTTCGTGTGGGCGATCGCGATCGCGCGCGGGGCGCGGTATCTGGCGCTCGGCGTGCTCGCCATGTACTACGGCGACCGGGCGCTCGAGCTGATGCGCACACATGGCCAGGTTATCGCGATGTGGCTGGCCGGGCTAATCGTGCTCGGTGCGGTGCTGTGGTGGTTGCGCGGGAAGCGGCTCGCACGCACGAGGGCGGCTGATACCCCGTGAACGTGGAGCTGTCAGTCGTCATTCCGCTCTACAACGAGGAACTGAACGTCGCGCCTCTGCATGCGGAGCTGTCGGCCATCCTCAAATCGATGGCCGTGCCGCACGAGATCCTCCTCATCGACGACGGCAGTACGGATAATACGATCGAGGTCCTGCGGCGCATCCAGTCGAGCGATCCACACGTGCGGGTCGTCCGCTTCACGCGGAACTTCGGACAGACAGCAGGATTCGCCGCGGGGTTCGCGTATGCCCGCGGTCAATTCATCGCGACTTTTGACGGCGACCTGCAGAACGATCCGGTAGATATTCCCCGTATGCTCGAAATCGCGCGGAACTACGACGTGGTGTGCGGCTGGCGCAGGGATCGCAAGGACGACTTCCTGACGCGCTCTGTGCCATCTGTGATTGCCAGCCGGCTCATAGGGCTGGTCAGTGGCGTCAACGTGCACGACGTCGGCTGCTCGCTGAAGATCTTCCGGGCTGAAGTGGTGAAGCCATTGAAGCTCTCGCCCGGGATGCACCGGTATCTGCCGCAACTGGCCAGCCAGCTTGGCGACCGTGTGACGGAGGTCGTGGTCAATCACCGCCCGCGTCGTTTCGGGCAGTCCAAGTATGGGTTGTCTCGTACGTTCCGAGTCGCGTCTGATCTCGTCAAGCTGCGGCGGCTGATGCGCGAAGCTGTTGATCCCGCGACGCCTGCGCCACGACTGTATGAAGTCGCGGAAGTCCTCGAGTAAATCGCCGGCACCGCCTCCCGCGCTCGACGGGACGAGGCTGATCGCCTACGCCATTCTCGACACGTCGATTCCGTACGCGGGCCGCGGCAAGCATATTCGCCGGTGGTAAGGTCCTGGGACGAGTCCCTCGACTCGCTCTGACACGCTCGGGCGGAGAGACGTTCGTCGCCTACTGCAGCCAGGCATGGAACGTCCGTGCGTGACGCAGCGGCAGGTGGAAACGATGAGCGGCGAGTTCGCAGGCAAACCCCAGGTGAGAGCCTAAAGCCCAAAGCCTAGAGCCCAAAGCCGGTAGACTTATAGACGATGTCGTATCGAAGCTCCCTTGAGGCCCGCATTGCCAAGAAGACCACCAAGGCGATCACCGACTTCAACCTGATCGAAGACGGCGACCGGATCATGGTCGGTCTGTCAGGTGGCAAGGACAGCTGGGCTCTCTTGCAGACGCTCGACAACCTTCGGAAGCGCGCGCCGATCTCGTTCTCCCTGATCGCGGTCAATGTCGATTCGGGCTACAAGGATTACAAGCACGGCGTCATTGCGAAAACCTGCGAAGAGCGCGGCTGGGAGTACCGCATCGAGCACACGTCGATTGGCGACGTGATGGACGACATCCTCGACTCGGGGGCGACACCCTGTTCGCTCTGTGCCCGGTTGCGGCGTGGCGTGCTGTATCGGATCGCGACGGAAGTCGGCGCCACGAAGATCGCCCTGGGCCATCACCTCGACGACTTCATCGAGACGCTGTTGCTGAACCTGTTCTTTGCCGGCGCGCTTAAGGCGATGCCCGCGCGCCTCGTCTCCGACAACGGCGAGCACGTCGTCATCCGTCCGTTCGCTTACGTCGGTGAAGACGAGGCACGCCTGTATTGCAAGGAAGTCGAGCTCCCCATCATCGGCTGCTGCTGCCCGGCTTGCGGCGATCTCAGCCTGCAGCGCCAGCGCGTCAAGCGACTGATCATGGATCTCGAGGTGGAGCACCCGGGCGTCAAGCAGTCGATGCTCAAGGCGCTCGGCAATGTGATGCCGCGGCATCTGCTCGACACGCGCCTCAATCCGAGCGGGGAGCTCCGCGACAGCGCTGCACTGCGGCTCGAAGAAGCCACCGCGGGCCAGCTGATTCAAATCCAGTCGTAACCACGAGAGATGCGCGCTGTCATCCAGCGTGTAACCTCGGCGCGCGTGCGCGTCGGCGAACGCGTCACCGGCGAGATCGAGCGCGGACTCCTCGTGCTGCTTGGCGTCGGCAAAGGTGACTCGCAGGTCGATGTGCAGTACATCGCAGGCAAGATCCGCGATCTCCGTGTCTTCGAGAGCGATGAAGGTAAGCCGATGGATCGATCCGTGATCGACGTCGGTGGGGCAGTGTTGGTCGTCTCGCAGTTCACGCTATACGGCGACGTTCGCAAAGGCCGACGGCCGTCGTTCGACGACGCCGCTCCTCCGGCTGATGCCCGAAATCTCTACGAAGCGGTCGTGAGAGAATTGCGAGCAGCACAGGTGCCGGTATCCACCGGCGAATTCCAGGCCATGATGCACGTTGAACTGGTGAACGACGGGCCGGTCACCGTACTCGTGGACAGCAAACGGCAATTCTGATGAATCAACGGCTACTAATCGCAGCAGCGCTCATGCTGCTTCCACTCTCGGCGTCTGCCCAGCAGCGACCGCTCATCACCGAAGATCCCGAAACGATTGGCGGCGGCCGGATACTCACGGAGTTCGGCTTCGACTACGGTAAGGACGTCAGCTATCCGGCGTCCGGTCTCGAGGGCAACCTGCTGCGCCTGCCACTCATCGGCATCAGCGTCGGCGTGAGCTCGATCGCTGAAGTGCAGATCGACGGCGGCTTCTATAACCGGCTCTCGATCAGCGAGCGCAACGTCGCACCACTCTCGGACATGGTGACCGCCACAGGCGATTCGACCTCCGACGTCGAGGACTGGTCGATGGGCATGAAGGTGAGGCTCGTGTCGGAGACGGCCCGCCGCCCGGCATTTGGATTCCGGTTCGCGACAAAGCTGCCGAATGCGTCGAACGAAAGCGGACTCGGCCTCGATACGACGGACTTCTTTGGGTCGGTGCTTGGCGCCAAGACTGTGCAGTCGATTCGAGTTGTGGGCAACCTCGGTCTGGGGATCCTCGGTGACCCGACCCGAGGCGATCGCCAGAACGACGTGTTGACCTACGGTTTCTCGTTAGCGCGGGCACTCACGCAGGCAGCCGAGATCGTTGGTGAGATCAACGGCCAGATCGACACGGCCGAAGGCGTGGCGCCGCCCGGCACAGGATCGCGCGGTGAGGTACGTCTTGGCGCGCGCTACACCGTGGGCGGGTGGCGGGGCGATGTCGCCGTTCGACTGGGTGTGACATCGCGCGACCCGAGTATCGGCTTCGCGGCCGGGTTCACCTACGTCTTCAACGCGTTCACACTACCCTGATGCCCGCACGAGTGACGAAGGCGCACGCCTACGGGAACGACTTTCTCTTCGTCCCCTCGGGCGACGTGCGCGGCGACCTGCCGGATCTGGCCCGTCGCATGTGCCATCGCCATCATGGCGTCGGAGGCGACGGGCTGATCGTGTACGAGCTTCGACCCGGCGGTGCCACCATGCAGCTGCTGAACGCGGACGGCAGCGCATCGGAGCTGTCCGGCAACGGTTTACGTTGCCTCGCCGCGCTTGTCGCCCGCGCACAGAATCTGACTGCCGGGGCATCGGTCCTCGTCGATACCGACGCCGGAGCGAAGCGGCTGGAGCTGACGGGTCGCGAAGGGGAGCGCTACACCTTCAGGGCCGCGATGGGGGCGCCGGAGGATCTGCGAGAAGAGAACATCGCGGTCGCCGGAGAATCAATTCGGGCCAGCGTGCTTCGCATCGGCAATCCGCAGTGCATCGTGCTCGGTCCGCTGCCTGACGCCGAACGTTTTCACCGAATCGGGCCGCTCCTCTCAACGCATTCGATGTTCCCCGCGGGAACCAATGTGGAGTTTGCCCAGGTCGAAGCGCCGGACCGCGTGCGAATCCTGGTCTGGGAGCGTGGCGTTGGACCGACGTCCTCGTCTGGAACAGGTTCGTCGGCGTCAGCCGTGGCCGCAGCGGCGCATGGCGGCGCGGCTCGGGACGTTGACGTGATCGCGCCCGGTGGAACGCAACGCGTCGAGTGGCGTGATGATGGCGTCTATCTGACCGGCTGGGCCGAGATCGTCATAGAAGGCCAGTGGATCGTTTTCTGATCACGGCCGGATCAGTTCCTGATCCGGCGCCTACTTGCGACGTCGCGTAGATTGCGCGGCGGCGGTGTTCGGTGCGGCTGGCAATACCTTCTGCAGTCGCTCCTTCGTCGCGGTCAAAACCTTCTGCGCCCCCGCATAGTCCTCTGCCTGCATCGCTGAGCCCGCTTTTTGCACGTCCGCAGTACTCGTGGTGACGACCTGCTGCGCCGTGCGTCGAGTGCGCGGCGTGCGCGCGGCCGCCGGACTCGCGATCCACGCATTGACCTGCGTGATGAGCGCATTCACTTCTGCGATCGAACGCTCGACTTCGCCACGAACTTTGGCGCGTGTATCGGCAGCCACACGGGCGGCGTTCTGCGCCTGCTCGCGGCTGTCGATGGCGTGATTGAGCGCGAGCCGGTAGTCACCCTGAGCCACGGCATCGGTGGCGTTCTTGAGCGCCGTTGTGGCAGCTGAGAACTCTGTGGGTGCGTAGCGGTCGGCGCCAGCAGCGCGCGCGGCATCGATCGCGCCCTGGGCCTGATCCATTTCCTTGTTGGGGGGAGATGTGCACGCGGTGGCGAGCACGACCAGGAGGCACGCCAGATAAGCGCGGCACCAGAGACGCATGAAGGATTGAGTATAGATGAAAGGTGTCGCACCGCACGACCGCCCACGCGAGAAACTGGAGCGCCTCGGACCGACAGGACTCGGCGACAACGAGCTGATGGCCGTCGTCCTCGGAGGTGGTGTCCGCGGTCACAGCGCGCTCGATCTGGCCAATCGCCTGCTCGAGCACGCCGGCGGCCTCCATGGGTTTACGCGTCTGAGCGTCAGTGCCTTGTGCCATGTCGCGGGAATCGGGCGCGCACGCGCCGCACAGGTGATTGCCGCGATCGAGCTCGGACGCCGCACCCTCGTCCGGGACATGATCGAACGTCCGCGGCTCCTCACACCTCGCCAGGTCGCGGCGTATTTGCTACCCGAGTATGGGTCGAGCGCGGTCGAGCAGTTCGGCATTCTGATGCTCGACTCGAAGAATCGGGTGCTGCGAATCAAGCTGCTGTCCGTCGGATCCTTGAACAGCACCGTCGTCCATCCGCGCGAGGTCTTCAGAGAAGCAGCGGCGGCGGCAGCGGCGGCCATCATCCTGTTTCACAACCATCCGTCAGGGGATCCGAGTCCCAGCCGCGACGACTTTCAGCTGACCGATCGGATGTTGGAAGCGGGAGAGATCATGGGCATCGATGTCGTCGACCATCTCATCCTGGCTGACCAGACCTACTACTCGATGACGGAGTCGGGCCACATTCGACCGCGAAGGTCGGAGTAAGAAGTACAATCGACAGGTTGTGAAGGTCCTGTACTTCGACTGCTTTGCGGGTGCGGCTGGAGACATGGTCCTCGGCGCGCTGATCGACGCCGGCGTAACGCTCGAGGAGGTCCGCCGGGCGCTCGGCAGCCTCGCGATTTCGCCGGCCACTGTCTGGACCGAGCGGGTCACGCGGACCGGCATTGCGGCCACAAAGTTCTGCGTCAAGGGAGAGCACGGACCGCTGGACCACGCCCACGACGACAGTCGTGGCCACGACGACAGTCGCGACCATGAACACGATCATGGCCATCATCACCCGGGCCATCGTCATGTCCACACGGAGCCGCGCGAGGAAAAGCATCACCACGTGCACCGGACGCTCAATGACATCAACCGTCTGATTGACGGTTCGGCGTTGAGCCAGACGGGAAAGGATCGCGCGAAGGAACTGTTTGCCAGGTTGGGTGAAGCCGAGGCAGCCGTACATGGGACATCACTTGCGCAGGTGCACCTGCACGAAGTGGGGGCGCTCGACTCGATCATCGACATCGTCGGGACGGTGTTCGCCATGGAAACGCTCGGAGCGGAGCGCATCGTGGCGTCGCCGTTGAATGTCGGCAGTGGCACCGTTCGCACCGCACATGGGGTGTATCCGGTGCCCGCGCCGGCGACTGCACGGTTGTTGAAGGACGCACCTATCTACGCGGGGGCGCAGAAGGTCGAGATGGTGACACCGACCGGTGCGTTGCTGATCACGGGCTACGCTCAGGAGTTTGGTCCGGTACCGCCGATGCGCGTGGCGCAGATTGGCTATGGAGCGGGCAACCGCGATTTCGCCGATATGCCCAACGTGCTACGGGTGCTGATCGGTGAAATGGATGCCGCGGCGACGAGCCACACAGTCGTGGTCATCGAGGCCGAGATCGACGACATGAACCCGCAGATTTTCGGGGTGCTGATGGACCGTCTGCTGGCTCAAGGCGCGCTCGATGTGTTCTACACGCCGATTCAGATGAAGAAGAACCGGCCGGGCACGTTGCTCAGCGTCATTGCGGCGCCGGACAAGCGCGAGGTGATGACCGGAACGATTTTCCGCGAGACGACGACGATCGGCGTGCGCTATCGGGAAATGAGCCGCGAGTGTCTCGATCGACGAACCGTGACCGTGACAACGAGCGTCGGAGATGTACGAATCAAGGTGGCGGCGCGGGACGGACAAATTCTTAATGCCGCGCCGGAGTTCGAGGACTGCGTGCGCCTGGCTGGACAGCACAACCTGCCCGCCAAGACTGTTCAGGCGCTGGCAATGAAGGCCTGGCTCGATGCCGGGAATCGGGAGTTATGAGCGCGTCGTTTATCACCACGCCGATCTACTACATCAACGCTCAACCGCACGTCGGCCACGCCTATACAACGATGCTGGCCGATGCGATCGCACGATCGCAGCGGTTGATGGGGGAGGACGTGTTCTTCCTCACCGGCACCGACGAGCACGGGCAGAAGGTCGCCCGTGCGGCGCAGAAGGCCGGCAAGGAGACGAAGAAGTTCGCGGACGAGGTTGCGGGGGCGTTCCGGCAGATGACTGTGGATCTGTCGATCTCGAACGACGACTTCATCCGGACCACTGAGCCGCGTCACTACGCGGCCGCCCAAGAGATCTGGAATCGCGTCCTGAAGGCCGGCGACATCTACAAAGGCGAGTACGAGGGCTGGTACTGCACGGTGGACGAGATCTTCGTTCCCGAGGCCCAGCTCGTGGACGACAAGTGTCCGACCTGCGGATCGAAGGTCGAGCGACTGAAGGAAGAGAGTTATTACTTCCGGTTGTCCAAGTATCAACAGCCGTTGCTCGATTGGTATCGCGAGCATCCGGATTTCGTGCAGCCCGAGTTCCGATTGAACGAGGTCAAGGCGTTCGTCGAGGCTGGGTTACAGGATCTCAGCATCAGCCGCACGTCGTTCACATGGGGCATTCCGGTCCCTGGCGATCCGAAGCACGTGATGTATGTGTGGTTCGATGCGCTGACGAACTATCTCACCGCGCTCGGCTTCGGTTCGGGTTCGCCTGAGGCTGAAGCACGCATGGCGAAGTATTGGCCGACCGTGACGCACTTCGTCGGCAAGGAGATCGTCCGTCAGCACGCGCTGTACTGGCCGGCGTTCCTCATGTCCGCGGGCTTCACGCCGCCGCGCCGCATCATCGCGCACGGTTTCTGGATGATGGGCGGCGCCAAGATGTCGAAGTCGCTCGGCAACGTGGCCCGATATCAGGAGTATCAACAGATCTTCGGGCTCGACGGCCTGCGCTACTTCGCGTTGCGCGAGATGCCGCTTGGTCAGGATGCGAACTTCTCAGACGAAGCCATCCTGACGCGCTTCAACGCCGACCTCGCCAACGATCTCGGCAACCTGGTCAGCCGCGCGACGACGATGGTGCATCGCTATCGCGATGGTGTGATTCCAGAGGCTCCACAGGAGCGGGCGCAGCAGCTGGATCGCGATCTCGAGGCGGCAGTGGGCGCGGCGATCGACGCGGTGAAGGCGAACTTCAAGGCGTACCAGGTGAGTCTTGCGCTCCAGGACGCCTGGACGCTCGTCCGGCACGTGAACAAGTACATCGTCGAGCGCGAGCCCTGGAAGCTGGCGAAGGACGTAACGAACACGGACGTGCTGAACCAGACGCTGTATCGCGGCGCAGACGCGCTTCGTGTGATCGCTGCGCTTGTCGATCCGGTCATGCCCGACGCCGCTGGCCGTATCCGTCGGATGCTTGGCGTCACCAGCGAGCCGTGGACGACGCTGCGGGCGGGTACGCTCGCGCCGGGGACAAAACTCGGAGACGTCGAGCCTCTGTTCCCGAGAATCGAAAAGAACCTGGAGGAACTGCGTACCATGAGCACGGGCAACGAGTCCGCTCCCACACCCGCGGCCGCACCAGCGGCTGCGGCGCCGCAACCGGCTCCAGCCGCCGCGCCAGCCGCTCCGGCGACGTCGCCGGCAACTGTAGGG
>AR_comb_assmDRAFT_10982825_pt1 | contig 14920 bp, 12 predicted proteins | sample ArasoioldDNA_FD_10543 | JGI IMG/M metagenome (IMG submission 10543) | reverse complement strand
TGATTTTTTTTCTTTTGTTAATGGCATCTTTGAATTTTTTAATAAATCTCCAAAGGAGTTCCTTTGGGGCATCCCATTGTATCCGATTATTTGTGGCGGCAAAGGTAAGGCTTGCTGGCCTAATGACAAAGCTTTTGTTGCCGGTTGCTCGTTACTGGTTTCTGGTTATTAGGTGTCTATGGGGTATAGCCGGCTTACCAGCAAGGAGCGATCAGTAACCAGAAACGGTACTTTTGCTCATGGAGTTTTCCCAGGACACAAAAAATATTCTTGGATTACAATTACCGACTGACCCAAGATGGGTGAATCTGGCGGAGAAATCCCTGGGAGACATTCTCACGGATCACGCATATTGTGAACAAAAGGCCGCTACTTCCTGCATTTCGCTTATTCAACGGTACAGCGACAAAGAAAAATTAGTAGACGAACTATCACCGGTTGTCACCGAAGAGTGGGGTCACTTCCGATTAGTATTAGCTGAATTGCAGAAAAGGAAGTTAAGGCTGGGCAGACAGCGACGAGACGATTATGTAAACGAACTGTTGAAATTTGAGATCAAGGGTGGCAGCGAGGACGACAGGCTGTTAGACAAATTGCTTATTTGCGCCCTTATCGAAGCCAGAAGTTGTGAGCGCTTCAAACGGTTAAGTGAAGGTTTGAATGATGATTACTTGCGCAGTTTTTACCGTCGCTTTATGGAAAGTGAAGCGGGCCATTACACTCTATTCCTTGAATTGGCCGAAACTTATATTGACAAGGAAAAGGTCAGAAGGCGCTGGAAAGAATGGTTACAACACGAAGCAAAAGTAATTGAACAATTAACGGTTCGCGGTGACAGGATGCACTGACGCCTCGGTAGAAATCTCTCTCACCCCGTCTCCTACCTCAGAAGCAAACGTAGTCGGTTTGTATCCAATTTTATCAGTGTAATATTCGGAAAGCCTGGTGATAAAGATATCCAGCTCAGTCTTTTTCAAAAGCGCAATAGCGCAACCACCGAAACCCGCGCCAGTCATTCTTGCTCCAAGGCAATCATTATCATTTTTGCAAAACTCAACGATAGTGTCCAGCTCAATCCCGGACACTTCATAAAGTTGTTGCAATGATTCGTGAGAAGCATACATCAATTGACCAAATTCTTCTAACCTCCCTGCCTGTAGGGCGCTTGCAGCCTCATTCACCCGGGCATTTTCTGATATTACATGAAAAGCTCTTTTCTCTAATACAGGATCATTGATTAAATGCTTTCGTGTTTGGAAAGTCTCTATATCGATATCACACAGATTATTTACTTTGATTTCCTTTTTTAGTGCCTTCAAGGCCGAGCCACATTCTGCAAAGCGTTCATTGTATTTTGAATCCGACAATGTCCTCGATTTATTCGTATTGATTATCGCAAGCACATAATCACCCGTATTAAATGGCAGCAAGTCGTAGTCAAGGGTATCACAATTCAATAGGATGGCTTTGTTCTTGTCCCCAAATGTTACAGCAAATTGATCCATGATTCCGCAGTTGACGCCGATGAATTCATTCTCCACCTTCTTTGACAACACCGCAATTTCAATTTGTGGGATGTTTAGTTCAAATAGCTTATTCAAAGCAAAAGCCGTCAACACTTCGATAGATGCCGACGACGATAGGCCCGCACCTATCGGAAGATTGCCGTAAAACAGCATGTCAAGCCCGGAAATTGAGTGGCCCTCTTTTATAATATAATCGATCACACCCAGCGGGTAATTAAACCATTCTTTACCTGATCTTGAATAAGAATTTTGCAAATGGAGATCCGCCTTCTCAGGAAAATTAAGACATCGGAAGCGAAAGATTTTTTCTGTGTTTTTTGAAACGGCAAGATATGTTCCAAGACTGATAGCGCAGGGCATCACTCTGCCACCATTGTAATCAATATGCTCGCCAATTAAATTCACCCGGCCCGGACTAAAAAAAATGTTACCTGGTTTTCTGCCAAATTGTTTTTTGAATTCTTCTTTTAGATCGGCCATTGTTTTTAAAATTCGTTATTTTGATAGTATGGAAAAAGCCGGGCAGTATTGTTTCACGCATTCGTCGGGTAAAGATATTTATTTGTACAGTTTGCGCAATATAAATGGAACCGAGGTATTCGTCACGAATTATGGTGCGACGCTCATGGCCTACAAAATTCCGATGCCCGACAAAAGTATCGCAGATATTGTTCTTGGCTTTGACAATGTACAGGATTACGTGAGCGCCGGCTCCCTCAAGGCCCAGCCGTTCATGGGTGCCGTCATTGGCCGGTACGCAAATCGAATAAAACACGCCAGTTTCAATATCGATGGACATGAGTATCTGGTTTCAAAAAACTGGGGAGCCGATCAGCTGCATGGAGGTTTTGAAGGATTTGATAAGAAGACCTGGGATTTTGTTTCTCTTGATGAAAAATGCAATATCCTACACCTAAGATATTGTAGCCCGAGTGGAGAAGAAGGTTTCCCCGGGAATCTCGAAGTAAATATTTGCTACGAATTAAATGATGAAAACGATTTAATTTATACTTATAGCGCTACGAGTGACGAAGCCACTCCGGTCAATCTTACGCACCACAGTTATTTTAACTTAAATGGTGGCAACGGAGACATCACAGATCATGAAATAAAGATTTATTCAGACAAAATCCTCGAACAGGATGAAGACCTGGTTACAACTGGCAACTATATCGCTGTTGAAAACACCCGGTATGATTTTTCTGAGTTTCGAAAGATTGGTGAGAACTTGAACGGTGGCTACGATCAGAGCTATGTCATTGATAAAAAAATCGGCCACCTTGGCATGGTGGCGGAGGCTTTGTCAATAAAAACGGGTTTAAGATTGCAAATATTAACAACAGAACCAATAGTACATTTATACACCGGCCAGGGGTTACCAACACTCAGAGGCAAGAACAATGTCGAGTATGGACCGTTCTCAGGATTCTGTCTTGAAACGCAGAAGCATCCTAATGCAGTTAACATTTCCAAATTTCCAAACACAATCGTTCGGCCGGGTGAAAAATATCACCAGGAAAACGTTTATAAGGTTTGTCTGCCTTCGGCAAAATAATTGAGCTCGTCCTGCAAATTCAAGAAAGGATATTCAGCACTCATCGCCTTTGCTTTCCTTAAATATGATTCTAAGAATTGCTGGTGTGCTTTCGTCTCAGGTTGAAACGCCTTATGCTTCCGTGCAATGACAATACTCTTCACTTCATTCATAGTTTTTTGAGTGTCTTCATCAATACATGCTTCTGCAAATTTTTCAAGAACAAATTCCGTTGCCATGTAATTAGGGTGAACAAGGTCAATATCATAAAAACGATAATCTCTTAATACATCAATAACCAACTCATAAGACGGAAAATAATATACCTTGTCTAGCCGGCGCACAAGCTCATGAACAGATTCAATCAGCCTTGCTTTGCTCCTGTTATTCTCCACCACTCCATCGCGAATGTGGCGGACGGGGCTTACAGTAAGAATCACATTAAGCCTGGGATTAAATTCAAATAATTTTCTCATACATCCATCCAGCGAAGAAATGATTTCTTGCGTTGTCATTAAATACTTATCAAACCACTGTGCAGGGGCACGATGACAATTCGAAACGCCTTCTCCCAGTTTCTCCGAAGGATTTGCTTTAGAGGCTACTTCAGTCAGCCTGTACGAAAATGAAGATCCCAGGGTGATGATAATCCAGTCAGCATCCTTCAAAAACTTACGAGCTCTTTCTTGTGACTGATTCACAACTCGGACGGCCTCATTCAAATTCGTATTTGAGAATCGGCTGTGGTGCTTCCAGCTATGCCAGATCTCGTTGAGTTGAAAAAAATCTTTTGTTGCATATTGCCTTCCTTCGATATAGGACAGCAAACTGTATGATACACTGTACGGGTCAAAAAGAATACCGTTAGGGTTCTGCAGCACCCGGAATTTTAATTCCTCCAGAGAATTACCAATGTGCTCCGTAAAGCATGAGCCCACCAGCATGATTTTATCCTGGTAATTAATTTGCCTTGGGAGTCTTTTAATGTCAATGTTTACCATGAAGTCCATACCGCAGAAATTTCAAATACAGTCCGATGGCCATCGAACCCAAAACAGAATAGGTCCCCAACTAAACAAATATCTCATTCGCCATCTCCAGGCTCTTAGCAAGAGCTTGCTCATCCAGGCCATTTAATAAATTGTTTTTTCTAAAATAATCGATCATTAACTCTGTATTCATGTTGCCGACCAACTCATCGTTTGCCATCGGGCAGCCACCGACACCTTTTAACGCGCCATCAAAGCGTTTGCAACCCGCATTTAGAGCAGCTTCCAGTTTCTGCTTCCAGTTATCCAGCCTGGAGTGCAGATGAACGCCAATCTCGACGTCGCTCAGTTGATCAATAACATATTTAGTCATGGAAGCCACTTGTTGCGCAGTAGCGACGCCCACTGTATCGGCCAACGAAATAATTTTAACGTTGAGTGCTGCAATTTTGTTTACCCAGCCAAAAACAATCTCTTCAGAATATCGATCCCCGTATGGATTGCCAAAGGCCATTGAAATATATATTACCAACTGCTTGCCAGCCTGGATACAGATATTTTGTATGTCTTCTACTCTTTTCAAAGATTCCTGAATTGACGAATTTGTGTTTCGCAATTGAAAAGTTTCGGAAACAGAAAAAGGGAAGCCCAGATAGGTAATTTTATCGTAAACAACTGCTTCTTCTGCACCCCTTGCATTTGCGATTATCGCTAACAGTTTTGTTTTATTTCCTAATTCCAGGTTGCTGATTACTTCTTTTGTGTCCGCCATTTGAGGGATCGCTTTTGGAGAAACGAAACTTCCAAAATCAATTGTGTCAAATCCAACCTGCAGAAGCGCATTGATGTATTTAATTTTTTTTTCTGTGGGAATAAAATCTTTCCAACCCTGCATTGCGTCACGGGGGCATTCGATGAGTTGAATACCTGGCTTATCCATCATTAAGTAAAGGTAAACGGGCTGCCGATTTTATCGTTTCAAATTTTGTACTCTTTCTTTCAGCAGTCTGAAAAGTCTGTTCCTCTCCTTTTCTCCTGTGCCGCTAACCAGCGTCGAACGGCTCACCAGTGTTTGGAAATTATGGAAAGCGCTTTGATTAAAACGAGCATCCCTGGTAATCAAATAGCTAAAAACATTGTAAGGGATAAACGCAATTTTTGTATCATTTACCTCCGCAAGGATTGTGTTGTTTCCGATGACAACCTCATTAATATATAATTGTACAGGCGCTTTGTAGGCGACATCTGAACTCCCCGGCATAAACTTCACGCCTTTCTCTGCCTGGTATCTGAGGTGCTCAAGAGACTTATCAAAGGAGTCTATTACCAAGCCAATATCCGATTCATCTTTAAAAAAGCCGCCGTCAATGTAAAATTTAATCTGGCTAATCGTGCTATTAATCACTTCAAAGTTCCACAATTCCGTACTCGGCATTTGATTGTATTCATTTATCACTTGCTGGCCAAGCGCAAAACAATCGGCAAACGGAAAATCGGAAAGAGAGAATTGCTTATCCCGATACTCCGGCAAATTCTGAATGGTTTTCATCCAGAAAAATGTTTTGAATGCTCCAATCTCAGGAAAAAGATAAAAATGCCAGATCGGTAAATCCTTACATAAGTAGAGCATCTCTCTTTTCTGAAATGAATTCACATACCTTAGTTGAAATAAATAACTCTTCAGCATCTCAGAAAACGGAGCATGTTCTTTATCCATGTCTGGTGCCTTAAAAACGACCGTATCATTTTGGAGTTGCAGCACCTGGTCAAGAGAAATGTGATAATGATCACAAATATGCCTGAGCTCATTAAGAGCCAAAGGTTTTTCTCCACGGATTCGGCGATACACACTGTCATAGCTGAGCTTTAGCAGTTCCGTCAGTTCATCCACCATAGAAATATGGGGCGGCAAGCTCGACTTCAGGTGGCTAAAGAATTGTTGCTGGAGGTCGGTGGTGGCATTCATTAATCGAAAAATACGGATTTTCCGTAATAAAGGTCACCAGTTTTACGAATAATCAATTCTCTTTCCCCAGCACCCCTGAGACAAAAATGTTTTGCAATACCACTTTCCGGGTATTCATGGTTATTTATGGTTCATTGATGATCCGAAAAATTCGCAAGCATAAAGCCGTTATTGATGGTGTCATTGCCTTGGTAGGTTTGTGACAGAACAAAGCCATGAGTTATGCAAGCCATCCACCTAACTGTTCTTCTCAGCTGCACCTTGACAACTGCAGCAATAGCTCAAAAAAACACGCTGCCCGTTGTCGGACCTGAAATTATTCGACCGGATAGTCAGAATTTCGCTGACAAGTCAGGTATCCGGCGCTTAAATTTTTACGTTGTAAACAAGCCAAGGACCCTGGATCTTTTTAGTCGCCTTGTGATTGTCAGAGCACGCAAAAAAGGAATGACGCGACGCCATAAGTTTATTGTTATCGTTGCCAGTTCATCCAAAGAAGTCAAGGATAAAATACAGGATTATCTCGTGAAGAAAAATGCAATGGTCGGCAGTCTCTGGTTTGATTCGCACGGCCACTATGCGAATGGATATTCGTCTTTCGTTCTAGGCAAAGATGAGTTTAACTATAAATCGATAAATGATACGGCGCATACTAAAAATCTCCATGCTCTCGCTGCTTATTGTGATGAGTACTCCAAAATCGCTATCGGTTCATGCTATGGCGGCGCTACTTACGATAAACCTGCACACAATGGCTTAACCGCTTCGAGAATGAATGGAGACTCTTTGATGATTGGATTGGCAAATGTCTTACCCAATGCAACCGTTTATGGAACTGAAGGCTGGGTGATGACTAAGCCTGGAATTTTCAAAAAACACAGTTATGCTCTCGCGGGGTATCCGTTGCAAAAAAGATTTAAGGATGAGGTGTACAAACCAGTTTGGGAGCACATGGGTATCTGGCATTCATATTCCACGATCACAAAAAAATTTGAAACAATCAATACACTCTCTTTGACGAGGATGGGGACTATACACGTAAAGTCCGTCAGCTACCTGGAAAGAGAAAAAAGTAGGGATCGACAAAAGAAAAATATCGCAAAGTTGAAACCGGGTGTCTTGAAAACTTAAAGATGGTCCAGATAGTATCCTACATATTTGTTCACCTGAAATAATCACCATGAAACAATTGCTTATTTTAATCATTGTCTTAAGCTTCCTCACCGAAGCAAATGCACAAAAAAAGAAAAATAGATACTTTGGTATCTCAGGCTTCACTACGCAATCTGCGATGCCATTTGGAAAATTTGTAGGATTGGTTACCGACCAGTTTCATCCCGGCATTGAAGCAGAATACGGAACTAATCTTTCGTCCACAAAAAACCATGACTGGTTCCTGGAGCTCAGACTAGGCTATTTTTATCATCGTTATGTACAACATGGCATTCCCTTCTACCTGAATTTTGGTTACCGGCATAAAATCGGCAACAACCTTTCCGCAGAAACTTCCTTGGGAGCTGGATATATGCACTCGATCCCTGCGACCGGAAAATACAAGTTAAATAACGAGGGAGAATATGTAAACAATAAAGGCATCGGCCGAATGCAGGCTATGGCAACTTTTGGTTTGGGACTAGGATACACCTTGCAGCCCTCAAATGCAAAGCCACTAACTATAGTCACAAGCTATCAGCAACGTGCGCAATTGCCGTTTGTAAAATCGTACGTGCCGATGTTGCCCTACAATAGTTTGATGATTGGCTTTCGAAAAATCATTTGACTACTATTTCGGATTAGAAATGATGCTATAAGTAAAACTGAGAAATTAATTCGCGTTCGCTTAAAAAAAAAAGACACATGAAAAACTTAGTAGCTACAATTTGGACGATTGCAGTAATTAGCGCCTCTTGCAGCAAACCACAAGTACTCCAAACCCGCGTTATTGGAGAACAAGCGCCATGGACTGATTCCAGTAGCAAGCACCCGAAAAACGCTGCATTTCAAGCACTGCTGGAGAAATACAAAAACAAAGGCTTGCCAGGAATTTCTCTCCTGGTCAATGACCACAATGGCACCTGGATAGGCGCAGTTGGAAAGGCAGATATCGCTAACAACATCGACTTTGTTCCGGGAACCATTTCCAAAGCAGCGAGCATCACAAAATTTTTTGTGGGTACCCTCGTGTTTAAATTAATGGAAGACTCTGCAAAAACGGGCTTAGGATATAATGCATTGAACACAAAAATCACCCATTGGATACCCGCCTCTATCACCAATAAGTTACCGAACGGAAACCTGATAACTCTTGGTCAATGCATGAAACACGAAACAGGACTTCCTGATGTAATTGAACAGGATAAATTTTACCTGGCTGTTCTAAACGACCCAAACAAAAAATGGCAACCTGAGGAACTACTGGAATTTATCTATGACAAAACTCCGCAGTTTTCTCCAGGCGATACCGCCATCTATTCAAATACAAATACTATCCTGGTGACGATGGTAATTGAAGCGCAAACGGGAAGGAAACATTCAGATCTTTTGAAAGAATATATACTGAACCCCCTGGGTTTATCTCACACGTACTATCAACCGCATGATCAATTGCCCAATTCAGTAGCGCAGGGTTATTTTGATCTATATAACAACAACAGCATCGTGAATGTTTCGAACCTTGTTACAGGCAGCGGCAATGGTTACGGCGGTATGTATTCGAATGCCTTTGATTTGTTCAATTTTATTAAGGCAATTTTTGTCGAGAAAACATTGCTGAGCACAAAGTCATTGGCAATTATGCAGACGTACGGCAAAAAGGATGATCCCAATTATTATGGATATGGAATTCAAAAAACATTTCTTGACCATGGAGACAATTACGGCATCGGTCACAAAGGGAGGGACCTCGGTTATACAGCTAACCTTTTTTATTTCCCAAACAAAGGAGTGATACATGTCTTCTTCGTCAACTATGGAACAGATAGCAAATCAAATCTGAGGCAAGTATTCTATGATTTCCAGGAAGAGCTTTTGGATTTGACTTTGCAGTAAGCTGTGCTAAAAGAGATTAAGATATTGAGTTTATCTCCGTTTTCCATTAAAAAAACAAACTGTGGAATATGAAAAAGATAAAGTTTCAAATTGGAAGTTCCTCCGCATTTTTTAGTTCACTTAACAGCGATGTTGAGCGCTTACTGGCAAAAACCAGGCTGCTCGCAAAAGCGAAAAGACTTTTATGGTTCAAAATGATTTTTTATTTTCTGCTTCATATATGCTCATATCTAACTCTCTTTTTATTTCCTCATGGACAGACAGTAAGCTTGATTTCCAGCTATGTGTTTATTGGTCTTACGGGAATGTTGTTGGCGTTTAATGTATCACACGATGCCTGTCACGAAACGTTTTCAAAAAACAAAAAGGTCAACAACTTGCTGTATCATGTATCATTCAATATGCAAGGTCCCAATGCGTATTTATGGAAAATACGTCATACAGCGTCTCATCATCTTTTTCCAAATGTCGATGGTTGTGACGCTGATATCGATAACAATCCCCTCATCCGATTGTCTCCGCAGCATCCATTGCGGCCGTATCAGCGCTATCAGCACCTGTACTCGTTTTTTGTTTATTGTTTTTATACCCTCCATTGGTTCTTGTTTAAAGATTTTCTGTATCTCTCTAAAAAGAAAGTTGCAAATCTTCAACACAAAAAACATCCTTTAAAACAATATCTGCTGTTTTTCACATGGAAGGCGTTATACTTGTTTGCGGTGGTGGGTTTGCCAATATGGACGGGCTATCCCATCGGAGCTATTCTGGTTGCGTTCTTTATTATGCACGTCACGTCGGCATTGTTCTTTATCCACGTTTTGATTGCTACGCATTTATCTATGGAAACACAGTTTCCGAAAATGGATAAAACCGGATGTCTGCCGAATGACTATTACGTTCATCAATTAATCACATCGCTGGATTATTTTCCGACAAGCAAAGTCTGCAACTGGTTTTTAGGTGGATTTAATTCACACGCGGCTCACCACCTATATCCGAAATTACCCCACACGATCTATCCCGTGATCTCTCGCATTATCGAGCGAAAAGCAAAGGAATTCAATGTCCCTTACCATAAACTAAGCCTTGTTGATGCGATTCGATCACACTACAAATACCTGAGGGTAATGGGAAACAAAAGAAATCAAGATTGATACCGCACGGTCCCGTCGAAGGATTGTTACCCGGCCCCCTTTAAGGAGCGACTAATTAGATGCTGTACCCCGGGGAGCTGAAGGGCAGTTTTTGCAGGAACTGCAGAACGAAGGGTCACTTCTGGGAATTACCCGAAAAAGCACCATGGAGGTCTCCGTTTTAATAGCCGATTTGCACAAACTGCAAATTGAAAGTCTGTAACCGCAAAGATCAATTATAGCGGGGCAGGTTAGGTGTCTATGTTTGACCAGGAATTATTAGAAACCTAAATCTAGCCGCCCATTCTTAAAAAAAACTTTTATGAAACAAATAACTAACTGCATGAACCGGACAATCAGCGGTCTTTTCTTCTCCTTGTTATTGTCTGCAACCTGCCTTGGCCAGGCGAAAGAAGGAGCAATAAAGAAAATTTACCTCCAAATGGGAGGTGGCGTAGCAAGCCATAACGGAAACTTTGGAGAAATCGGAATTCAGGCCCTCCTAAAGCATAATTGGGTGGCTACTTTTTCCTTTCATGGGGTTGATATGGACCCAAAAAATCTCCCATCGGATTATGACCCCGGTTATGGGTATTTTCTCTTTATCCCTTTGCCAGAAAGCACACCCAGTGTCGACTTAAAACTGTACAGCCTTACCGCAGGCAAGTATTTTAAAACTGGAAGAAATACCTGGTTTACAACGGAGGCCGGCTTATCGGTTGCATCGGGCAAGAAAATAAGCTTTACCCGCAACACAGGTGATTTGTCAGCATGGAATTACTTACTCATCGCAGGCAAGCCCTCCAACTATGTTACTAATGAAGAAAAGCAATCTGGCATCGGCGGAATGCTTAAGGCTGATATGAACTGGGCATTTTCACGTATTGCCGGCCTCGGCGCAGGCGTCTTTGCAAATATCAATTCTATTCAGTCTACGGCAGGTCTAGAGGTAAAACTCACTTGTGGTTGGATGAATCGCACGAGAAAACACTAAACTAAGAATATTTAATCAAGGTCCTGACTGTTAGCATTCCATTAAACGCACTCAATGTAAACTACCATTCTTTCACCTTAAATCGTCTGAGTATGAAAAAGAAAACCCTGTTTATTACCACACTGTTGCTTGCGTCTGTTTCATCAATTATGGCGCAGAATATTCCCGTCACGGGTATCGTCAGGAACAATGTCACTGGCGAAGTATTGCCGAATGCATCCGTTACCATGAAAGGTTCTTCAACTAAGGGAAATCTAACTGACTCGACCGGGCGCTTCAAATTAACCGTTGGTGCCCTACCGGTCACGTTGCTGATTTCACACACGACTTTTGACAAAAAGGAAATAATAGTGAATGATGCAGGCGACGTGGCGGTCAATCTGAACCCAGGATCAGTGCTGTTAGAAGGCATTGTGTTGACGTCAAAGGGCATTCCCACGAGAATAATCGATGCCCCGTTTTCTGTAGAATATATGGGACCCGCGGCCATTCGTCAGTTACCCAGCCCATCGATATACGACGGTCTCGCGGCAAAGAAAGGTGTGGGACAAACAACCTCAAGCCTTACGTTTAAAACGCCGAGTACGCGTGGCTTTAATGGCAGCGGCAGTACCCGTGTTAACCAGATTGTGGATGGCATGGACAACCAGGCACCCGGGCTCAATTTTTTTGTTGGAAACTTTGTTGGCCTTACTGACCTGGACATTGAAAACGTGGAATTATTACCTGGCGCTTCTTCTGCCTTGTATGGTCCCGGTGGAATGAACGGAACAGTTTTGATGAATTCAAAAAATCCTTTTAAATACCCAGGGTTGAGTATCGAGATTAAGCCGGGCATCATGCAGCTAGGAAAGAGTCCCCGCGGTACTTCATCGATGTACAATGATTATTCATTGCGATGGGCGAAAAATTTCAATAACAAATTTGCCATTAAAATCGGAGCGCAATATATCGGTGCGAAAGATTGGCTTGCCAGCGACACAACCAACTATTTGCGCGCAGGAACTTCCGGAAAATTAATTCCCGGTACCCGCGCAACTGACCCCAACTACGATGGAGTGAATGTATATGGTGACGAGACTAGTATCAATATGCAAGGTGTAGCTCAGGCCGTGCAGGAGGGTTACCGTGCGGGGATTGACCACGGTTCTGGAGGGCAGATTCCTGATATAGTCTCGTTGTTGAATGGAATAATTCCCGCCAACGCCAGCTATACCCAGGGCCTGTCCATTGTAGACGCCGCCTTCGGTACACTCCCTCAGGAACTCAGAAAAGCAGTCGGGGAAATGTTTCCTTTTTACTGGGGCCTGAGGAACAATCTCGTTCCGAATCAAAACGTATCAAGAACTGGCTATTACGAAAAAGATGTGATCGATCCCGAAACGAAAAACATAAAATTGTCGGGTGCTGTTCACTATAAGATTACGAATAAGATTGAAGCGCAGCTGATGGGATATTGGTCAACGGGCAACACTGTCTACACTGACGACAATCGGTATGCGTTGAAAGGAATCAAAATCGGACAATACAAGTTCGAACTAAGGCATAAGAACTGGTTTATTAGAACTTACACAACTCAGGAAGATGCCGGTGAAGCGTATAGTGCTACTGTCGCGACGCAATACTTCAATGAGGCATGGAAACCCAGCCAAAAGTGGTATCCCCAATATATCGGTGCATACCTGGGTGCAATATACCAGGGAGCACCACCTGCACAAGCTCATTCCGCTGCGCGCAACTATGCAGACATCGGTCGCCCTGAGGCCGGCTCTGAACAATTCAACCAGATTTTTGACCAGGTGAGAAAGACTCCCATTCCCGATGGCGGAATGTTCAAGGAGAAGTCACAACTTTGGATGACAGAGGGACAATACACCTTCGGTGATGCCACAAAAAATGCCCAGGTAATCGTAGGTGGAAATTATAAAAGATACATTCTTAATTCGGGTGGTACCTTATTCATCGACACATTAAAGCCAATTAGTGTTGACGAAGTAGGAGGCTATGCCCAGGTCACAAAAAAGTTATTAAGTGACAAACTTACTCTAACAGCATCCGGGCGATTTGATAAAAATGAAAATTTTGCAGCACAATTTACCCCACGCTTTGCCGCCTTGTTCAGCGTTGCAAAAAACAATAACCTGCGCATGTCTTACCAAACAGCGTATCGCTTTCCGGGAAATCTTTCACAGTGGATACGACTTGACGTGGGCGGCGATTATTTATTGCTTGGTGGACTCCCCTGGGTAATGGATTACATGCAGGCAGGAAAGCATCCGGTTCATCAAATCAGGGATAATGGAACTATTGATCCAAATCCATATGCTTACAAGGAGTTTAAACCCGAAACCATGCGCTCATTTGAGTTTGGTTACAAAGGACTCATTGCAAAAAAACTGTTGATCGATGCTTACTCCTATTTCGGGAAGTATGAAGATTTCATTGGCAGAATTGGTTTGTATCAACCATCTACAGACAACGCCTATTCGATTGTGGTTAACAGCACGAATAATGTAAAGACGCATGGGTTCGGATTCGGGATGGATTACAGCATGAAGAAGAATTTCTCCACGTTCATCAATCTATGTTCGGATGTAATCACCGATGTGCCTTCAGGATTCAAAGCGTATTTTAATTCTCCTAAATATCGCCTGAATGCTGGCTTCGCTAATTCCGGCATGGGAAAGAGTGAAAGAATAGGATTTAATGTAACGATGCATTGGCAGGACGCTTTTATGTGGGAGGGAGAATTAGCAAACGGACCTGTCAACGCGTTTGCGACTTTAGATGCGCAGGTAAATTACAAATTCCCGAAAATTGCATCCATGATCAAGGTGGGTGGCACCAATGTTTTGAATCATTACTATAAAAATGCCTATGGCAATCCGGAAGTAGGTGCACTTTGCTATGTGAGCTTTGCTTACAACGTTTTTGCAAAAAAATAAATTCGCTTAAGAAATAACCATGTCCGTACCCTAAGTTTGGAAAACCCAGGTAAAAAATTTATTTTGTTCAATCACCTTAGGGCTGCGTCTCCAACTGATAGCCAATCCTTCCACTTGAAACCGCCGTGCTCTTCCAGAAAACCGAACCTAATTTCATCACCATTTAAAAAGAATCAAATGAAAGCATTCTTAAAATGTTTATTGTTCTTTGTCATGCTTTGTAGTACGATTTTACCAGGATGTAAAAAAGATATTACGAGCACAAACGATCGCGAGGAAAGCTTAGCCAACACCTCACGCCGATCTCCTGACATCGTTGTGCACCCAGGCAGTTCAATCCAGGCTGCAATAGATGCGGCGGAAAACGGTTCTATTATCCAAATAGAATCAGGAATATACCATGAAGCGATCACGGTTAATAAACCAGGCATCCAGCTAATCGGTGTGGGCGATGGAGTAGTTATTGAAAATCCAGGCGACGAAGAAAATGGTATTACTGTTCGGAGCGCCGGAGACGGTTTCGTCCTGAGAAATGTCACCATTCAAAATTTTGAAGAAAATGGCGTCTTCATGATTCGCGTGGACAATTTTGTTTTGTCGCATGTCAGAACAATTAACAATGGCGAATATGGGTTGTTTCCTCTTTTTTGTAGCAACGGCGTTATTGAGCATTGTACTGCTACGGGTCACTCGGACACAGGCATCTATGTTGGTCAATCCAATGATATTGAAATGAACTTCAATACCGCTTATGCCAATGTGAATGGTTTGGAAATTGAGAACTG
>AR_comb_assmDRAFT_10157143_pt1 | contig 14938 bp, 14 predicted proteins | sample ArasoioldDNA_FD_10543 | JGI IMG/M metagenome (IMG submission 10543) | reverse complement strand
TTCGAGCGCTTCAGCCGCGGCGAGGCCGGCCGGCGCGGGCCGGCGGGAACCGGCCTCGGCCTGCCGATCGCCCGCGAGCTGACCCGCCAGTGGGGCGGCGACGTCGTGCTCGCAAACCGTCCCGAGGGCGGCCTGCGGGCGAGCATCGAGCTGCCGGCAGGGGTGGGTGAGCCGGCGCGATGATCTCGGCCGCGACCCTGCGCCTGATCGCCCTCGCGATCGTCGGCATCCTGATCGCCGCCGGCGTCGCCGCGGTCGCCAGCAACCTGGCCTCGCGGCAGATCGGGCTCGCCTCCGAACCGATCTCGGCCGGCGACGAGCTCGCCCCGCCGGGCGCCCGCACGCACGGCACGGGCGGCAGCGAGGGCCGCAAGCAGCAAGCCGGAGACGGCAGCTCCTCGCCCGAATCCTCCGGCGGCGCGCCGCCGTCGAGCGACGAAGGGTCAGAACCGCCGGTCGCGGAAGGCTCGCCCGGGGACGACTACGGCGAACCCGCCGGCGGCGGGGGCGGGGGCGGCGGAGAGACCGGCGGCGGAGAAGGGGGCGACGACTGAGCCGAGGCTCAGTCGTCGACCGGCGTCAGCGGGCCCGCGGCGCCGCCGCTCGCGCGGGTGACTATCGGGGCCCGCCCGGCCGACGGGCTCGTCGACCCCGGGGTCGCGGCCGCGCCGCTGGCCTGGGTGACGATCCCGCTCGAGGCGATGCCCGCGCTGCCAGCCGGGAGGCCGTGATTGCTCTCGATCGCAACCCCGGCCAGACCGCCCAGCCCGAGGACCGTGGCGGTCGCCATGACTTTCGCTCGTCTGCTTATCAACGCGTGCCTCCTTTCCCGTGGATCGTGATCCCCGTCGCGCAAGCGTCGGGAAAAGGAAGGGCAAAGCGACGGTCAAATCTCCACGGGATACCCGCACGAGGACGTGGGGTTTTTCCCGATGGCCGCGTGCCTGGCACGCCATAGCTTGGGCGCATGCCGACTCTTCTCCAGGCAAGCGGGCTCGTGCGGGCCTTCGGCAGCGGCGCCTCCGCCGTGCGGGCGCTGCGCGGCGTCGACCTCTCCGTCGCCGACGGGGAGATGGTCTCGATCATGGGCCCGTCGGGCTCGGGCAAGAGCACCCTGCTGCACATCCTCGGCGCCCTCGACCGGCCGGACTCGGGCTCGGTCGAGATCGACGGCCGCCGCTACGACGACCTCGACGACCGCGAGCTGACGAAGCTGCGCGGCGAGGAGTTCGGCTTCGTCTTCCAGTTCTTCAACCTCCTCCCCACCCTCTCCGCCGCCGAGAACGTGCTCGTGCCGGCCCTGGTCAACGGCGAGCGACCCGGGAAGTACGCGGAGCGGGTGGCGGAGCTGCTCGGCAAGGTCGGACTCGCCGACCGCGCCGCCCACCTGCCCACCGAGCTCTCCGGCGGCGAGCAGCAGCGGGTGGCGATCGCCCGCGCGCTGCTGCGCAAGCCGCGCCTGATCCTCGCCGACGAGCCGACCGGCAACCTCGACTCCCAGGCCGGCCAGGCCGTCATGGGGCTGCTGCGCGCGGTGGTCGAGGAAGGCCGCTCGGTGGTGATTGTGACGCACGATCCCGGCGCCGCCGCGATGGGCGACCGGGTCGTCTTCCTGCGCGACGGAGCGATCGTGCGCGAGGTCGCCGGCGGGGAGACGGGAGCGGTGATCGACGCCTTCCGCGAAGTCGAGGCCGGCGGCGGCAAGCTGCAGCGGGCCCTCGCATGAGCCGCGGCCCCGACGCCGCCGGCATCCGCATCCACGGTTTCGCTGAGATCGGCGCGCGCTCGCTGCGGACGCGCCCGCTGCGCTCCGTCCTCACCGCCTCCGGGATCGCGCTCGGCGTCGGCATGGTCTTCGGCGTGCTGATCCTGGTCACGACGATCCACTCCAGCTTCACCAACCTCTTCGACGCGATCTACGGCAACACCAGCGTGATCGTCTCCGGCAAGTCGGCGATCGGCTCGGTGCCGGCCGACACGGTCGAGCGGGTCGGCGCGGTCGACGGCGTCGAGTCGGCCGTCGGCAGCGTCAACGGCATCTTCCGCCTGGTCGAATCAGGCGAGGCGCAGACCGGCCGCAGCGACACCCTCTTCGTCAAGGGCGTCGACTTCGCCCAGCCCGACCCGACCGGCAGCGAGGTGGTCGAAGGGCACGAGCCCTCCCGCCCCCGCCAGATCGAGCTCGAGCAGGGCTGGGCTCAGTCCAAGGGCATCGCGGTTGGAGACCGCCTGCGGATGGCGACGCCGGCGGGGCCGGCCGAGCTGACCGTGACCGGCATCGTCAAGTTCCAGACCAGCCTCGACCTGGGCGGCTACGGGACCGGCGCGATCCCGATCGGCGCGGCCCGCGCCCTGACCGGAAAACACCGGGTGTGGGACGAGGTCGACGTGATCGGGGCCGACGGCGTCTCGCCGCAGGCGCTGGAGCGCCGGATCGCCGCCGTCGTCGGGCCGGGGGTCGAAGTCACCAGCCCGACCGAACGCGGACAGGAAGTGAGCGACCAGCTCTCCAGCCTCGACATCGTCCTCTACTTCTTCTCCGGGATGGCGATCTTCGTCGGCGCCTTCCTGATCCTCAACTCGTTCAACATGACCGTCCTGCAGCGCATGCGCGAGATCGGCACCCTGCGCGCGCTCGGCGCCTCGCAGCGCAGGATCGCGACCTCGGTGGTCGGCGAAGCGCTGGTCCTGACCCTCGCCGGCTCGCTGCTCGGCCTCGGCCTCGGCCTGCTGCTGGCCGAACTTCTGGCGGCGGCGATGCGCTCCTCCTTCGGGCTCCCGATCGCGGCGCTCGAAGTGACCGCCGTCGCGGTCCTCGTCGCCGTCCTGGTCGGCGCCCTGGCGACGATCGCCGGCTCGCTCTACCCGGCGCTGCGGGCCGCCCGGCTGGCCCCGATCCGCGCCCTCACCGGGGGCGGGGAGGCCAACCGGCCCCCGGGGCTTCGGCGCCTGCTGCTCGGGGTCCTCCTCTTCCTCCCCGGCCTCGCGATCGGCGGCCTCTTCTGGTTCAGCAACCAGAGCGGCGGCCTGCTCGCCGGGCTGGTCGGCATCGGCTCGACGATGACGATGTTCGTCGGCATGGTGCTGCTCGCGCCCTTCGTCGTGATGCCGCTGGTGCGGGCGCTCGCGCGGCCCGCCCGCTCGCTGATGCCGGCCGAGGGCCGCCTCGCGGCCGACTCCCTGCGGGCCAACCCGCTGCGCACCTCCGCCACCGCGGCGGCGCTGGTGGTCACGATCTCGGTCGTCGTCGTCAACTCGATCCTCAGCTCGAGCTTCATCGGGTCGATCAACGAGGAGCTCGACGCGCGCTTCGCCCGCGACCTCACCGTGCAGCCGGTCGGCTACAGCGAGTACGGGCCGCCGAGCGGCGGCATCGACGTCTCCCTGCAGCGCCGGCTCGCCGCGCTGCCGACTGCCGGCGTCGTCACCCCGCGGCGCATCGTGTACACGACGCACCTGCCGGGAACCGACGAACCCGGGCTGCTGACCGCGGTCGACCCGCGCCGCTGGCCCGAGGTCGACCGCAGCGCCTACGAAGGCGCGAGCACCGCGGAGGCGATGGCGGGCCTGAGAGCCGGCGGCGCCGTGGTCGGCAGGGGCTTCGCCGAAGACGCCGGGCTGGCGGTCGGCGACACCCTGCCGCTGCAGGGGCCCTCGGGGTCCAGGAGGGCGCCGATCGTCGCCACCGTCGACACGCTCGAAGCCAACGGCAACCTGGTGACGCTCTCGCTGGCGACGATGAAGCGGGTGTACGGGATCGACTCGGACTCGGTCCTCGCGGTCAACGCCGCCTCCCCCGGTGAGCGCGAACTGCTCACCACCGAAGTCTCGCGCCTGCTCGGCAATGACTACCCGGGCTTCGAGGCGGTCTCCAACGAGGAATTCAAGCAGCAGTACGAAGACCAGATAAACCAGCAGTTCGCCTTCTTCAACGCGATCATCGGGATCGCGATCGTGGTCGGTCTGCTGGGGATCGTCAACACGCTCTCGATGTCGGTGCTGGAGCGCACGCGCGAGATCGGCGTGCTGCGCGCGCTCGGCGGATCGCGCTGGCGGATCCGGCGCACGATGCTCGACGAGAGCCTGCTGATCTCCCTCGCCGGCAGCCTCGCCGGGATCGGCGCGGGCCTCTTCGTCGGCGCCGTCTGGGTCTTCTCGATCCGCGAAAGCACCCTGGTCGGCCTCGACCTTCGCCTGCCGAGCACGATGCTGATCGCGATCGCCTGCCTCGGCGTCGCGATCGGGGTCCTCGCCGCGGTGCTGCCGGCGCGTCGCGCGGCGCGGCTCGATCCCCTCCGCGCGCTCACCTACGAGTAGGGACGCGGCGCGCGCTCGGGACCTCAGGCCGAGGCGACCGGCGCCGGGATGCCGAGCGGGGCGATCAGGATCGGGCAGCTCGCCGCCTCCATCATCGCCGCCGTGACGCTGTGGTGCAGCAGGCGCCGCACCGGCCCGCCGGCCCTCGATCCGAGCACCAGGAGGTCCACCCCGGCCTCGGTCGCGCCGACCAGCTCCGGCACCGGGAACCCGCGCACGAAGACGGGCAGCGCCCGCACTTCGGGCGGCAGGTCGCGGACGGCGCGGTGCAGGCTCTCGTTCAGCGCCGCCGCTTCGGCCGGCACGGCGGCGGCGCCGCTGCTCGCCGCCACCGCCGGGACCTGCGGGTTCTTGGCGGCGATCGCGTAGACGCGCAGCGCGGCGCCGTTGGCGAGGGCCAGGTCGACGGCGATCTTCAGCGCCTCCTCGGCCGCGCGCGAGCCGTCGTAGCCGACACCGATCACCCGCATCTCCGCTCCCTCGGCCTCGCTGCCAAGGGGACGCCAGCCGGTGTCCCCTTCGACGGCGGTGCCGGCGAAGCCGGGAGGGGCGACGGCGACCGCGCAGGGCGGGTCGCCGAGCAGCCGTTCGACCGTGGCGCCGGGCACGACCCGACCGAGCGGGCCGCGATGGGTGGAGCCGAGCACGACCAGGCCAGCGCGGTGAAGGCGCGCCAGCGCCGCCAGGTCCCTGCCCTCGTCGTCGGGCGCGGTGACGACGACCATCTCGGCCCCGGCCGCGCGGGCGAGGATCCGGCCCAGGGCGAGCGCGTCGCGGCCGCGCTCGGTGTCGACGTAACCGACGAGGACGCGGTCGAACACGTCAGACCCGTCGGTCGTGGGGAACGACGAGCACCGGGCAGGGGGCCTCGCCGATCAGGTGCCTGGTGACCGAGCCGAGCAGGAAGCGCTCCAGCGGCCGGCGCGCGCCGGCGACCAGGAGGTCGACGTCCGGCCCGCAGGCATCGGCCAAACCGGTGGCGATCGTGCCCACGACCTGCCTCCAGCCCGGGTCGATCTTCTTGCCGGTCGGGTGCAGCGCCGGGTCGACCGAGGCGATCGCCGCCTCGAGCACGGCCGCCGCCGAACGCGGCGCCTCGGGTGGGAATTCGGCTTCCAGGCCGCTCACGACGGGGTCCTCGGCGACCAGGATCTCGATCCTCGCGCCGGCCTCGCGGGCGATGTCCTCGGCGCGGGTGAGGGCGACCTTGGAGTCCTCGGTGCCGTCCACCGCAACCGCGATCTTCTCCCAGCCCTCGTGGCGGGCGGCGGCGTAGCCGCGGGGCGCGACGACGACCTCGCAGGGCGCGTGGCCGAGGGCGTGCTCGGCGACGCTGCCGAGCAGGGCCCGGCCGACCTTGCCGCGGTGGGGAGAGCCGACCACCAGGGTGCCGGCGCCCTCGCGCGCGGCGCGCTCGACCAGCGCGCTCGCCGCGGAGCCGGCGCCCTCCATGTGGACCTCGATGCAATCGGTCCCCCGGACCGAGGCCAGCAGGCGGCCAAGCTCGAGCGCGTCGCGCCCGCCCTCGCTGCCGTCGCTGCCGACCATCACCGGGGCGACGGCGGTCGGCGAGGTGAACCTCCTGCCACTGCTTGCGTCCTTGGTCGTTGCCACCTCTTCATCCCCTTTTCGGCGCGGTGAAACCGGTCAAGTCTGCTCTGCTCAAGCTACGGCCGGGGCGCCGGGCGGAGATCCGCAGAACGCCGCACCGATCGCGTGGCGGTGCCCCGAGACGCGGCCGCGACGTTCGGACGCCCGTTCCTGTAAGCATCCGCGCGATGACGGTGATCGAGGCGGAGGGCCTGACCAAGCTCTACGGCAACCAGCGCGGCATCGAGGACGCGACCTTCTCCGTGCAGGCGGGCGAGGTCTTCGGCTTCCTCGGGCCCAACGGCGCCGGCAAGACGACCACGATCCGGACCCTGCTCGACCTGATCCACCCCACCCGCGGCTCGGCCCGGCTGTTCGGCCTCGACAGCCGGCGCGACAGCGTCGCGATCAGAGCCCGGCTCGGCAACCTCCCCGGCGACTTCGGGTACGGGCGCGAGGCGAGCGGGCGCGAGGCGCTGCACCTGCTGGCCGGGCTGCGCGGCCTCGATGGGCTCGGCCGCGCGGAGGAGCTCGCACGCCGCTTCCGCGCCGACCTCGACCGCCCGCTGGGAGAGCTCTCCCGCGGCAACCGGCAGAAGGTCGGGCTGATCCTCGCGACCTTCCACGAGCCGGAGCTGCTGATCCTCGACGAGCCGACCGGCGGCCTCGACCCGCTGATGCAGGAGGAGTTCCTGAACCTCGTGAGCGAGGAGCGCGAGCGCGGCTGCGCGGTCTTCGTCTCCTCGCACGAGCTCGACGAGGTGCAGCGCGTCTGCGACCGGGTCGGGATCGTCCGCAGCGGCCGGCTGATCGCGGTCGAGCGCATGGAGGACCTGCTCGGCAAGGCGCGCCGGCTGGTCACCGTCCGGGTCGCCGACCCGGCGGGCCTCGAGCGGCTCGCCTCGGTGCCCGGGGTGAGCGACCTCCAGGTCGAGGACGGCCGCGCGACCTTCAGCGCCTCCGGGGACCTGGACGCAGCCGTGAAGGAGCTCGCCGCCCACCGCGTGCTCGACCTCGAGGTCGTTCACCCGAGCCTCGAGCAGGTCTTCCTCGGCTATTACCAGGAGGAGGGGGAGGCACCGCGGTGAGCGCGCAGGTCGGAGCCCTCCTCGCCGCCCACCTGCGCGACCGCCGGCGCTCGCTCCTCGCCTGGGGCCTGCCGCTGGGGCTGATGTCGGCGTTCATCGTCGCGATCTTCCCCTCGGTGGAAGAGTCGCTTACCAAGGCGATCCAGGGCTATCCCGAAGGGCTCAAGGAAGCGTTCGGGATCGGCGAGCTCTCCAACGTCGAGCAGTACCTCCACGCGGAGATGCTGAGCCTGATCGTGCCCCTGGCGGTCGGTTACCTGGCCGTCCGCGCGGTCGCCAGCGGCCTCGCCGGGGCGGCGGAAACGGGCCGCCTGGACGTGCTCCTCTCGGCGCCCGTCTCGCGCCGGCGCCTCTGCGCCGCGGGCTTCCTGGCGAGCGCCGTGGAGGTGATCGAGGTCCTCGCCCTGACCGCGGCGCTCGCCCTGCTCGGCAGCGTGCTCGCCGGCGCCGGGCTGCGCGCCGGCCCGGCCTGCGCGGGCTTTGCGAGCGTCCTGCCGCTCGCCCTGCTCGCGGCGGGGCTCGGGATCCTGGTCTGCGGGGTGTCCCTGCGCACCAGCATCGTCACCGGCTCGGTGGCCGGGGCGCTGGTCGCGATGTACGTGCTCGACCTGATCGGCAAGCTCGACAGCGGCCTCTCATGGGTCCGCTTCCTCTCGGTGTTCAAGTACTACGGCAACGCGATCGAAGACGGGATCGAACCGCTCGCGTTCTGCGGCGTCACCGCCGTCGCGATCCTGCTCGCCGCCGTGGGGGCGCTCCTGTTCGAGCGCCGCGACATCTCGGGTTGAGCAGGGAGCTCGAGCAGGAGTTGGCACCCTTCGGCGCTCGGAAGTGGAAACATGGAAACATGAATCCTCCTGACCGGGCTCAGGAAGGCTTTGGGGAGGATCGCTTCCGGCGTTTGATCGACGTCGGCACCAGCCTCCTCTCCGAACTGGACCTGGAGTCCGTCCTCAGCTCCGTGGTCGAGGCCGCGCGCGAGCTGACCGCGGCGCGGTACGCGGCCCTCGGCGTCCTCGACCGGGACGGAAAAGAGCTCGAGCGCTTCATCTACCTCGGCATCGACGAGGAGACGAGGCGGGAGATCGGGCCGCTGCCGCGGGGACGGGGCGTCCTCGGCGAGCTGATCCGCGAGCCGACGCCGCTGCGCTTGCACGACGTCGACCAGCACCCGCACGCCTACGGCTTCCCCCCGGGCCACCCGCCGATGCACACCTTCCTCGGCGTGCCGATCTCGATCCGCGGCGAGGTCTACGGCAACCTCTACATGACGGAGAAAGGGGACGGCGCCGACTTCGACCAAGCCGACCAGGAAGCGGCGATCACGCTCGCCACCTGGGCCGGGATCGCGATCGAGAACGCGCGCCTGTACACGGAACTGAGCGAACGCGAGGCCGACGCCGAGCAGGCGCTGCGGCAGGCGGAAACCTCCGTCGACATCGCCCGCACGGTCGGCGGGGAGACCGACGTCCAGCGCGTCCTCGACCTGATCGTGAAGCGCGCCCGGGCACTGGTCGAGGCGCGGACCCTGCTGGTGCTCCTGCGCAAGGGAGAGCGGTTGGGGGTCGCCGCCCAGGCCGGCGAGATCGGCATCGACCTGGACCAGCTGACGATCCCGACCGACGACGGCGTCTTCCAGGCCGCGATGCAGGAGCGCGTCGCGCAGCACCTCAAACGCGGCTCGCCGCCCTCGGAGGCGCGGCTGCGGGAGCGGCTCGGCGCCGACGCCGCCCTGGTCGTCCCGCTGCTCTTCCGCGGGCGCGCGGTCGGCGCGCTCGTCGCGCTCGACCGCGTGGCGGGCGGCGAGGAATTCGACGAGGAGGACCTGCGGCTGCTGCAGGCGTTCGCCGCCAGCGCGGCGACCGCCGTCGCCACCGCGCAGACGGTCGAGTCCGAACGGCTCCAGCAGCAGGTCGAGGTCGGCGAGCAGGAGCGCCGGCGCTGGGCGCGCGAGCTGCACGACGAGACCCTGCAGGGGCTGGCGGCGATCCGGATCACGCTCGCCGCCGCGCTGCAGAGCGACGCGCCCGACCGCGCCGAGCGGATCGCGCAGGCGGCCGAGGAGACGATCCACCGGCTCGAGGGTCAGATCAACGAGCTGAGCCGGCTGATCAACGACCTGCGCCCGGCCTCGCTCGAGCGCCTCGGGCTCTCCGGCGCGCTCGAGGCCCTGGCCGACGAGAGCGCCCGGCGCGGCGGCTTCCGCGTCACCGCCGAGATCGAGCTCGAGGGGGAGCTGGCCCGGGAGGAGGAGCGGATCGCCTACCGCCTCGCCCAGGAGGCCCTGAACAACGTGGTCAAGCACGCCGGCGCCGGCGAGGTGGCGTTCAGCGCCAGGCTGGCCGAGGGCGAGCTGCTGATCGCGGTGAGGGACGACGGCGCCGGGTTCGACCCTGCGGCCCAGGGGGAGAGCCGCGGGCTGACCGGCATGCGCGAGCGCGTGACCCTGATCGGCGGCCAGCTCGACGTCCGCTCCGAGGAGGCGGCGGGAACCGAGGTCGTCGCCCGCCTGCCGGTCGGCGGCTGAGGCTCAGTCCCCGGGCTCGCCGGAGGCGATCACGCCGTTGGCGATGGCGAACCGGACCAGCTCCGGGCGCGACTCCAACCCGAGCTTCTCGAGCAGCTTCGAGCGGTTCACCTCGATCGCCCTGACGCTGAGGTACAGCGCTTCGCCGATCTCCCGGTTGGTGTGGCCGAGGGCGATCAGCCGCAGCAGCTCCAGCTCGCGCTCGCTCAGGTCCTCGAGCGGGTCGGACTCGAGCCTGGCGAGCTCGCCCCCAAGCTCAGGGTCGATGAAGGAGCCACCCGCCGCGACGGCGCGGATCGCATCCCGCAGGCGGCGGTCGGCAGCCTGCTTCAGCACGTAGCCGGCGGCGCCGGCCCGCATCAGGTCGCGCGCGGCGCGCGGGTCGTTCTTCATCGTCAGCACGAGGATCGCGGTCTCCGGGGCGCTCTCCCGCAGCCGCGGCACGTCCTCGCGCGGCTCGGCACCCGGCATCTGCAGGTCGAGCACGAGCACGTCGGGCCGCCGGTCGGCGACCATCTTCGCCGCCAGCCTGGCGTCGGCGGCCTCGCCGATCACCCTGATGTCGCTCTCGGCTTCGAGCATGCTGCGCAGCCCGGCCCGGATCACGTTGTGGTCGTCGGCGAGGACGACGGTCGTCTGCTTCGTCTGCTCGTTCACGGGCGTTCGGGCTGGAGTTTGCCAGCGCTGACGGAGCACGGACCCGTCCCCAATGACTATGTGGGAAAGCCCCGATGGAGGAACGGCCTTCGCGGGCCAGGCTTCGCCCATGCGGATCCTGATGGCCCTGGGCGGAAACGCCCTCCTGCGACGGGGGGAGGAGGACAACGTCGAGCTCGCCGCCGGCCTGCTGGCGGAGATCGCCGCCGAGCACGAGCTGATCCTCACCCATGGCAGCGGCCCGCAGGGGGCGCTCGGCCACGCGCTCGAGCTCGCCCTGCGCAACGCGCTGCCCGACCGCGATCTGCTCACCGTGCTGACCGAGGTCGTGGTCGACGGGAGCGACCCCGAGCCGCGGGCGATCCTCGAGCTGCGCAGCCTGCGCACGCTGATCGACGCGGGCGTGCTGTTGATCTGCGCGGCCGGCGGCGAGTCCCCGGTGACGGTGCAGGCCGACGGCGCGATCCGCAGTGCCGATGCAGCCGTCGACCCGGACCTGACCGCTTCCCTGCTGGCCCGGCGGCTGGAGGCCGAGATGCTGGTGCTGCTGACCGACGTCGACGCGGTCCACCTCGGCTGGGGAGGCGAGACGGAGGTGCCGCTGCGCACCGCCACGCCGCCCGGGCTGCGCGAGCACGACTTCGAACCGGGGTCGATGGGCCCGAAGGTGGAGGCGGCCTGCCGGTTCGTCGAATCCACCGGCCAGCCCGCCGCGATCGGATCGCTCGAGGACGCGCCGGCGATCGTGCGCGGCGAGGCGGGGACGCTGATCTCGGTGACCGTCGCCGCTAGGCAGGCGTGATCAGCGTCGCGCAGGGTGCCGAGCGGGTCACTTGCGTGGCGACGCTGCCGAGGAAGACGCGGCGCACGCGGCCGTAGTGACCGCGGGAGCCGATCACGAGCAGATCGACGCCCTGCGCAGCGACCTTGGGCAGCACCCGGTGGGGCGGGCCGTGCAGGAGTCGGGTCTCGACCGCCAGGGAGTCCGGCAGCGAGCGGCGCGCTTTCTCCAGCGCCCGCAGCATCCGCGTGTCGTCGATGCTCTCCACCGCGCCGCGCACCAGGTCGTGAGCGCCGGGCTCGATCTCCACCGCACCGAGCACCGCGAGCGGGGCACCGGCCTCCGCGGCGAGCGCCGCCGCCAGGTGCAGGGCGACGTCGGCCTGCATGCTGCCGTCGTAGCCGACCGCGAGCCGGCGCAGCTGAAAGCCGGAGTCGGCGAGCCCGCGCGGCGCGATCGCGACCGCGCAGGGAGCGTTGTTGAGGACCCGCTCGCCGACGCTGCCGGGCAGCACCCGGCCGAGCTTGCCGCGGTGCGTGGACCCGATCACGAGCAGGTCCGCCTCCTCGGCGACGGCGATTTCCTTGAGGCCGCCGGTTTCGTGGCCGCCGGCGATCACGTGGGTCGAGAAGGGGTGGGAGCCGAGAGCCTTCTTGGCTTCGCGCGCGAGCCAGGCTTCGTCCTCCGCCACGGCCTGCGCGTAGTTCTCGGGCCCGATCAGTTCCGGCCAGTAGGCGCGGACCGAGGCGAGGATCACCTCCGCCCCGGCGCGCTCGCCGAGCGCCCTGGCGAGGGCCAGCGCGTCGCGCGAGGCCGGGCGCTCGTCGAACCCGACCAGAATGCGCTCGGGTCCTGCAAGCAGCTTGGCGTCGGCATCCTCGGCGGCTCGCGCCGCTACCCCGCCACCCGGAAAGCTCGGCTTGCTCATGGGGTCAAGGTAGGCGCGGGGCGGCGAGGCTCCATCCGCAGAGGACCACACCCCGGCGAGTGGTCGTTCCACGCCGCTACCCTCCAGCCCGTGGACGAGGAGACGCAGCCCGAGCGCATCACCGTCGCGCTGGCCGACGACCACGCCGTCGTGCGCGGCGCGCTGCGGGCGCTGCTCGAAGGGCACGAGGACCTGGAGATCGTGGCCGAGGTCGGCGACCTCGCCTCGGCCCGCAGCGCCGTCGCCGAGCACGGCCCGCGCGTGCTGATCCTCGACGTCAGCCTGCCGGACGGGCTCGGCGTCGACGAGGTGGCGGAGCTGCGCCGGACCGCCCCCTCGACCCAGATCGTGCTGCTGACGATGGAGCGCGACATGACCCTCGCGCGCAAGGCGCTCGACGACGGCGCGCTCGGGTACCTGTTCAAGGATGCCGCGCACCTGGAGCTGATCGAGGCGGTGCGCGCCGCCGCCGCCGGCCGCGAGTACCTGCCCGCGGCGGTCGCAGCCGGGCTCGCCGGGCAGCCCGAGGCCGCGCGCCAGCCGCTCTCCCCGCGCGAGACCGACGTCCTGCGCCTGATGGCCCTCGGCCACACCAACCGGGAGATCGCCGAGCAGCTCGAGCTCAGCGTCCGCACCGTCGAGACCCACCGCTCCCACATCCAGCAGAAGCTCGGCCTCACCACCCGTCCGCAGCTGACCCGCTACGCGCTCGAGCACCACCTGATCGACGCCTAGCGCGGGCGGAGCGCTCGTTCGACCTCCGCGAACCGGGCCGCGTACTCGGCCAGCCTGGTGACGCACAGGTAGTGGTCGCGCACGCGCTCGCAGGCGGCCTTGCCGAGCGCCGCGGCGCGGGCGGGATCGGTGGCGATCGAGTCGATCGCGCGGGCCAGCTCCGCGCCGTCGCGGGGGTCGACCAGGACGCCGCTGGCCCCGTCGACGATCTGGTCCTGGATCCCGCCGACCCGGGCGCCGACGACCGGCCGCTGCTTCCACATCGCCTCGGCGACCGTGAGGCCGAAGCCCTCGGCCAGGCTGTTCTGCACGACGACGTCGGCGCGCCGCTGGATCGCGTTCACGATCGCCCCGTTCTCTTCCAGGTCGGTCATCGGCAGGTTGGCCAGGTGGACCCGACGGCGCACCCCCTCGGGAAGGGCCCGCCAGGCCGTCCGGATTTCCTCCCAGACCGCGGGCCCCTCGGGGTCGTCGGCGACCGCCTTGCACGCCGGCCCGGCCAGGAGCAGGCGCAGCTCGCCCGCGGCGAAGAAGCGCTCGAAGCAGGCGAGGACCTCGCGATGGCCCTTCAGCCGGTCCCAGCGCGAAACCTGGACGACGAGCTTGGCCTCGTCGGGAATCCGCTCTTCCTGCAGCACTTCGGCGCTGCGCTCGACCCGGCCCGGCGTGCCGTCCGCGCGGGTGAAGACCGGCGCCGCCGGCGGCGAGTGGTCGCGCACGTCGATCGCCGTCAGGATCGACTCGACCGTCTCGGAGTCCATCTCCTGGTTCTTCGGCGAGAAGGGGTCGAGCGAAGGCGGCATCGCCCAGGTGCGCCCGTGGTCGAGCCCCTGCCAGACGTACTGCCTGCGCGAGAAGACGATCGCGTCGACGGCGTGCAGGTAGTGGCGCAGGAAGTCCTGGGCCCGCAGGGCGAGCGCATTGGGCTCGTCGACCCCGACGTGACAGCGCCAGACCACCGCCGCCCCCGCCGCCTTCGCCTGCGCCGCGAGCCCGGCGGTCTGGGGATCGTGGAGGAAGACGACGTCGCCGGGCCGGACCAGGCCGGCGACGTGCCCGGCGCTGGCCGCCAGCGCCCCCTCGTAGAGGGCGTGCTCGGCCTCGCCGAGCGGACCGCCGTCGCCGGGGTCGCCGTGCAGGTTGTTGTGGATGCGCTTGGTCAGCGTGAAGAACTCGGGGCTCTCGCGCAGCACGACCCAGCGCGTGTCGATGCCGGCGCCGCGGACGTAGGGGAGCAGCGTGTAGAGCAGCTCGGCGACCCCGCCGCCGCGCAGGGTCGAGTTGAAGTGCCACATGGCGCGGCCGCGGAAGAGCTCCCTGGCGGCGCTCGCCGCCGCCTGCACCTGCGCGTAATCGTCCCCGAGCAGGGGCTCGAACCGCTCCAGCGAGTGCGCCGGGATCGCGATGAACTTGGGCCGCGCCACCGCTCAGAGCGACCAGTAGGGGGCTGCCTGGGCGGCGGCCCGCGGGGTGAGGACCTGCTCCGCGGCGATCGGGGTCGCCTCTCCCTCCCCCGCGAACGCCCCCAGCGTCGCGATCAGCGAGGCGACCAGGGACTCGACGTGGTAGCCGCCCTCCAGGACGGCGCCGAGAGGCACGCCGAGCCGGGTCGCAAGGTCACGGACGAGACAGGCCATCCGCGCGAAGGAGGAGGTCTCCAGCTCGCAGCCGGCGAGCGGATCGTTGCGATGGGCGTCGAACCCGGCGGAGACCAGGATCAGCTGGGGGGCGAACTCGGTCGCGACCGGGATCGCGACGTGCTCGAGCAGCGAGAGCCAGACCTCCTCGCCGGAGCCGGGCGGCACCGGGAGGTTGATCGTGTACCCCTCCCCCGCCCCGGAGCCGAGGTCGTCCGCCGCCCCGGTGCCCGGATACAGATGGTGCTGATGGAGGCTGACGAAGAGCACGTCGGAGCGGCTGCGGAAGGCCTCCGCGGTCCCGTTCCCGTGGTGCACGTCCCAATCGAGGACGAAGACCCGCTCGAGGCCCAGCTCGTCGATCGCCATCGCCGCCGCGACCGCGACGTTGTTGAAGAGGCAGAAGCCCATCGCGCGCTCGGGCTCGGCGTGGTGGCCGGAGGGGCGCACCGCGCAGAACCCGACCCGGTCCTCGCCGCCGACCAGGGCGCGGGTCATCTCGCAGGCGCCGCCCGCGGCGTGCAGCGCCGCCGCCCAGGAGGCCTCGCCGACGAAGGTGTCGGGATCGATCGCGCCCCCGCCGGCCCGGCAGAGCTCGCGGATCGACTCGACGTGGCGCGGGGTGTGGACGAGCTCCAGCTCGCGCTCGCCGGCGGCGGGCGCCGGCCGCGTCTCCCA
>AR_comb_assmDRAFT_10150925_pt1 | contig 14938 bp, 13 predicted proteins | sample ArasoioldDNA_FD_10543 | JGI IMG/M metagenome (IMG submission 10543) | reverse complement strand
GAGCTGCGGCTGGACATCCTCGGCTTTCCCGAAGCCGAGTTGAAGCGCTTCCGGAAGTACATCGCCGAACCGTACGGCATGGTCCTGGTTACCGGCCCCACGGGCAGCGGCAAGACGACGACCTTGTACGCGGCACTGTCGGAGATCAAGTCGGTCGAAGACAAGATCATCACGATTGAGGACCCGGTCGAATACCAGCTGAAGGGCATCACGCAGATTCCGATCAACGAAAAGAAAGGGCTGACGTTCGCGCGGGGCCTGCGATCCATCCTTCGTCACGACCCGGACAAGATCATGGTCGGCGAGATCCGCGACGCCGAGACCGCGCAGATCGCCATCAATTCGGCGCTGACTGGCCACCTCGTTTTCACGACCGTTCACGCGAACAACGTGCTCGACGTGCTGGGCCGGTTCCTCAACATGGGCGTCGAGGCCTATCAATTCGTTTCCGCGCTCAACTGCGTGCTGGCGCAGCGCCTCGTCCGCAACATCTGCCACCACTGCAAGCGGCCGGCGCGGGTTACACCAGCGCTGCTGGAGGAGTCCGGGCTTGACCCCGCGGCCATGGAGCGCCAGGTCTTCTATGAAGGGCTCGGCTGCATCGAGTGCGGCGGAACCGGCTACAAGGGGCGGACGGCCATCTGCGAATTACTCGATCTCTCGGACCGGATTCGCGAGATGATTCTCGAGAAGCGGCCGACCTCGGAGATCAAGAAGGCGGCACGGGACGAGGGGATGCGCTTCCTGCGCGAATCGGCCGTCGAGCAGGTGCTCGCCGGCGTGACGACACTGCGGGAGATCAACAAGGTGACCTTCGTCGAATGAGCAGCTTGTTTTCGGTCACCGACGCCGCCGCCCCCGATGTGGCCGTGGAGATTGGTGCCTCCCGCGTCGCCGCCGCCTCCATCGACCGGCGGGGTAGCCAGGCGGTCATCGCAGCCTATACCATCGAGCCGCTGCCGCCATCTGCGCTTGTCCCCTCGTTGACCTCGGCCAACGTTGCCGACAGGGCCGCGGTGCTGACGGCGCTCAACCGGACGCTCGAGCGTGTTGGACGGCCCGGGCGCGTTGCGCTCGTCGTCCCGGACAGCGTCGCGCGTGTTTCGCTGGTCCGGTTCGAAACCGTACCGTCGCGCGCGTCCGACCTGGATCAGTTGATTCGCTGGCAGGTGAAGAAGACGGCGCCGTTTCCGATTGAAGAAGCGCAGGTCAGCTACGTGCGCGGGCTCAGGAGCGACGACGGCCAGGAATTCGTCGTCAGTGTGGCGCGGAGGGCCGTCATCGAGGAGTACGAAGGCTTGTGCGGCGAGGCGGGCGCCCACGCGGGCATCGTCGATCTGTCGACGTTCGGCGTCATCAACGCGCTGCTCGCGAGCGGCGTGGCGCCCGCCGGCGACTGGATGTTGATCAATATCGCGCCCGATTCGGCGTCGATCGCGATCATGCGGGGAAGCGATTTGATCCTCCTCCGCAGCCGATCGGCAGATGCCGGCGGCAGCGCCGTGGACCTGATGCATCAGACCGCGGTGTACTACGAGGATCGGTTGAAGGGAACCGGGTTCGACCGCGCCTTCGTGGTCGGCATCGCGTACGCGCGTGGCGACGTCGATCAAGTACGTCACAGCCTTGAAGAACGTATCGGCACGAGCATCGAGAGCGTCGACCCACGCCAGGTCGCGACGCTGACCGACCGGATTTCCGCCCCCGCAGCGGTACTGGACGCGCTGACGCCGCTCGTCGGCGTCATGCTGCGCGACGCGCCCGAAGGGGTCAAGGTCTGACGCCGTGATCCGCACGAACCTTTCCACCCGGCCGTTCTACAACGAGCGTGCGGTCCACACCTGGCTGCTGCTCGCGGCAATGATCGTCGCCGTCGCGACGGTCTTCAACGTGACGCGAATCTTCCGGTATTCACAGAGCGACACGCAGCTGGCCGGCGAGGCGTCGCGCGACGAAACGCGCTCAGGGCAGCTGCGCCAGCAGGCGGCACAGCTGCGCTCGACGGTCGACCCGAAACAAATCGACTTCGCACGGACAGAAGCGCGGCAGGCCAACGAGCTGATCGATCGCCGCACGTTTTCCTGGACCGAGCTGTTCAACAAGTTCGAGACGACGATGCCCGACGAGGTCAGAATCACGTCGGTGCGGCCGCTCATCGACAAGCAGCGCGGCATCGTCGTCACGATCACCGTGGTCGCGCGCGGGTTCGACGATATCAAGACGTTCATGGAGCGGCTGCAGGCCACCGGCGCGTTCAAGGCGCTCGGGCCGGTCGAGGAGCACTACGACGAGAGCGGCTTGCTGCTGTCGTCGCTCGAGGCGATCTATGTCCCCGAAGCCGGCCGCCCGGCGGGACACCAGGGAGCGACGCGACGATGAACGTCCCGCTGTGGAAACGAATCATCGCGGAGAAGCGCGCGCTGGTCCTGCCGATCCTGATCGCCGCGATCGTCAACCTGCTCGTGTACGCACTCGTCGTGTACCCGCTCGGGGTCAAGTCGGCGGGCGCCGCGAATCGCGCGGCCAATGCCGCCACGTCACTGGCCGCGGCCGAACAGGATTTCGGCGCGGCGCGCGCGCTCGTCGAAGGAAAATCGCGCGCCGAAGAGGAACTGACGACGTTCTATGGCAAGGTGCTTCCAGGCGATCAGATGGCGGCGGTGCAGCTGACGTACGTGCCGCTGCCCAACATCGCACGCAAGGCGAACGTCCGTGTCGTAGGCCGCCGATGGACGCCGGAGCCCATCGAGAAGGATTCGCGCCTTGGCCGGCTGCACATCGTGGCCTCCCTGCAAGGCGATTACGAGGCCTTCCGCCAGTTCATCTACGAACTCGAGACGGCACCCGAGTTCGTGATCATCGATGATGTGACCCTGATGCAGGGCGAAGTCGGCAAACCGCTGACGTTCACCCTCGAACTGTCCACCTACTACGCATTGAACAAGAATGGGAACTGACCGGGGCAAGCAAATCCTGCTCGGCGTCCTGGTCATCGCGCTGGGCGTTGTCGCGTACCGGACGTTCGTCACGTCCCCTGCGCCCTCTGCGTCGTCTAATCCGGCAAGGTCCGGCGGCCCCGGCGGACGTGGCGCTCGAAGCAACGCGGTGACGGCGCCGGATGTGCATTTAAATGCACTGAATGGTGAGCGCCCCAAACCGGTCGGACCGGAACGAAACCTGTTCCGGTTCAGGGAAAAACCAGCGCCGGCGCCACCGCCGCCCGCGCGCGGAACGGGGCCAGTCGAAGCGCCACCACCGGCGCCATCGGGACCACCGCAACCGCCGCCTATCACGCTAAAGTTCATCGGCACGGTCCAGGCGGATGGCGGCCGGACGACGTTCGCGGTATTGACCGACGGTCAGGGGCCGCCGATGTCGGGCAAGGAAGGTGACACGATCGCGGGGCGCTATCGCATTATTCGCATCGGTGTCGAGTCGGTGGAGATGTCGTACCTGGACGGCCGCGGGCGTCAGACCATTCGGATCAACACAGGATCTTGAGATCCATGAGATTGCAGATGGCAGATTGCAGATTGCAGATCGGCGAGTGGCGCGCCGCCATCGTCATCGCGTCGCTCGTCGCCGCAGGCTGCACCGCCGGCAACGCGTTCAAGGCCGGCGACCAGGCGACGAAAGCCGGCAACCTCGACGAAGCGGTTGTCGAGTATCGCAAGGCTGTTCAGGCGTCGCCCGACAACGCCAACTACAAGATTGCGCTCGAACGCGCGCAGCTTGCGGCTTCGCGCTCCCACCTGGACAAGGCCAAGGACTTCGAATCGAAGGGCCAGCTCGAGGCAGCGCTCGGCGAATACAAACAAGCCAGCGAGTACGATCCGACCAACCGTCAGGCCACTGCCAAGGTGGCCGAGCTGGATCGGAAGGTACGCGAGCAGATCGAAGCGTCGCGTCCGCGACCAGCGATCGAGCAGATGCGGGAACGCGCACGCGCCGCGTCCGCGCCGCCGATGCTCAATCCGGCCTCGCGCGAGCCAATCCGCGTCGTATTCAACAACGCGAGCCTTCGAGACATCCTGAACAGCATCGGCGGGATGACCGGGATCAACATCACGTACGACCGCGACGTCCAGGATCGATCGACGACAGTGCAGCTCGATGGTGTGACGCTCGAGCAGGCGCTCAACCAGCTGATGACGATGAACCAGTTGTCGTACAAGGTCGTCAGCGATCGCTCGATCTTCGTGTTTCCCGACACGAACGTGAAGCACGCGCAGTACGACGAACAGGTCATCCGGACCTTCTACCTGTCGCACGCGGACGCGACCGAGGTGTCGCAGATCCTCAGCTCCGTCGTTCGCCTGCCGGGCATCGCCGTGCAGCCGATCATGGTCGCCAACAAGACGGCGAACACGCTGACGGTGCGCGGCACGGCCTCGATGGTCCAGATTCTCGAAAAGATCATCCAGGCGAACGACAAGCCGCGGGCGGAGATCGTCATCGACGTGGAATTCATCGAAGTCGATCGCACGCGCGCCAAGCAATACGGGCTGCAGCTGTCCGACTACGCTATCGGCGGCATCTTCTCGCCGGAGGTGAATCCCAACGGCACCGGCGGCGGTACCGGTGGAGGCGGCACCGGCGGAGGCACGGGCGGGGGCACCACCAACACCGGGGGCTCCACGGGACCGAGCGGCGTCCGCCCGCCGCCGCCGTTCAACCTGAACACCATTTCGCGAGGCGTCAGCTCGGCCGACTTCTACATGGCCGTGCCGACGGCGATCGTCCGCTTTCTCGAAAGCGATACGCGCAACAAGGTCATCGCCAAGCCACAGCTGCGCGGGGCCGAGGGCGCCAAGCTGTCGCTCAAACTTGGCGATCAGATCCCGATCATCTCGACCAGCTACACGCCCATCGCGACGGGCGGCGCCGGCGTCAATCCGCTCAGCTCGTATCAATACAAGGACATCGGCGTCCTCGTGGACATGACACCGACCGTGACGCTCGAGGGCGATATTCGGCTCGATCTGACGCTCACGCTCAGCACGCGCAAGGCCGACGTCATCATCGCCGGCGTCAACATCCCCTCGTTTGGTAATCGCGAGGTCACGACGCGCATCCGGCTGCGGGACGGCGAATCGAACCTGCTCGCCGGCCTGCTGCAGGAAACCGAGCGCAAGGCCTTGAGTGGCTTCCCGGGCGCGATTCACGTCCCCGTGCTCAGCCAGCTGTTTTCGGCCAACGACCAGCAGATCGATCAGACCGACATCGTGATGCTGCTCACGCCGCACATCATCCGGACGCACGAAATCACCGAAGACGATCTGAAGCCGATCTACATCGGCTCACAGCAGAATCTCGGACTGAACGGTCCGCCTCCGCTCATCGCACCGCCGGCCGAGCCGCCGGTGGTAGGCGCCGCGCCCGCGCCAAATGCGCCGGCGACGACCGGTGTTCCTTCGCAGCCAAACCCGCTGCGGCAGCAGCCCGCGGTCATGCCGCCGCCCGGCACGACACCGGTGCCAGGCACGGTGCCCGCGCCAACGCCGCCGCCTCAGGCGGCGCCGGCGGTCACCACACCGGTACCGCCCGAGCCACCGCCGGCAGCGCAGCCGACCGCGGTGCCAACGCCACCGGAGCCAGCGCCCGCGACGCCGACGCCGCAGCCCACACCGCCGGCGCCCGCAGTGCCGAACACATCGACCGGCGTCGGGTCGACGCAGATCATCATCTCGCCGCCGAGCACGCCGCTTCGCGTGGGCGGCGGACCGTATACCTTCGCGCTGTCGGTGACCGACGCTTCGCGCCTGTCCACCGTGACGCTGACGCTCATCTTCGATCCAACAAAGTTTCGCGTGACGCGTGTGCAGGAAGGCAGCTTCATGCGGATGGGTGGAACGAGCGTGACGTTCACGCAGCAGGTCACTGGCAACCGCATCGACATCACGATCGTCCGGTCTTCCGACGCTACGGGCGCGTCGGGCACGGGCGTTCTTGCCGCCATCCTGTTCGAGGCGATCGCTGCTGGTCCCTCGCAGCTGTCACTGAGCGGGACGGCCACTGGCCCCGGCGGGACGGCGATGGGCCTCCGGATGACGCCGATCAACGTGACGGTGCAGCAATAGGTTCGCGGCCGTGAAGCTCAGGTCTTGGTACGTCGATCGGCGGCGGGGATCCGAGGGATACACGTTCGTCGAGATGCTGGTCGTCGCGACGATCCTGCTGATCCTCGCCGCCGGCATCATGCCACTCGCCAAGGTCACGGCACAGCGATCGCGTGAGGCGGAGCTGCGGCGGGCGCTCCGCGAGATGCGAACGGCGATTGACAAGTTCAAGGACGCCGCCGACACTGGACAAATCGGGTCGCTCGACATCAAGGTCGGCAGCGAGAACTATCCGCCGGATCTCCAGACGCTCGTCGACGGCGTCAACGCTGCTAACGATGCGACGGGGCGGAAATTGAAGTTCCTGCGACGCGTTCCGACCGATCCGATGACGCGCGGGAGCGAGTGGGGACTGCGGTCGTACCAGGACAAGCCCGATTCCACGCGGTGGGGCGGCCAGAACGTCTTTGACGTCCACACGACGTTCGATGGCAAGGCGCTCGATGGTTCGAAATATCGCGACTGGTAAGAGTGTTGAAATGGTTCCAAACAATCACCAGATCACCAGATCACCCAATCACCAGATTCAATGGGGCTTTACGCTCATCGAACTGCTCGTCGTGCTCACGCTGATCACGACGCTGTCGGCGATCGGCATGGCGCAGTACTCGAGGAGCATTACCTATTCGAAGGAAGCGGTGCTCAAGGAAGATCTGTTCCGCATGCGGGACGCGATCGATCAGTACTACGCGGATAAGAATCAGTATCCCGCGACGCTCGACGCGCTCGTGACCGAAGGCTACTTGCGGAAGATTCCAGAAGATCCGTTCACCAAGAGCGCGTCCACTTGGCAGACCGTGCCCGCGGAACCCGACCCGGCAAACCCTGCGGCTGAAGTTGGAATCTACGACGTGAAGAGCGGGGCAGAGCAGACCGCCCTCGACGGGCGGCCTTATACCGAGTGGTAGATAGCCAGGCCGGCCCTTTCTCTTCCTTGCGGCGCAGCTTTCACCGGTAGTTCAGACGTCTGCTCCGCCGCGCGCTGTCCCAAAGCACGACCCGGTACAACGAAAGGGCGGCGCTCGTCTTTGCGACCGCCGCCCGGTAAAGCTACTCGAAATGAATCGCCGAACTGCTACGGCGTAATGGCGATCTGAGTCTGCGTCGACTGACCCGTGGTCGTCGTCACCGTCAGAGTGACCGTACGCGTGCCCGAGCCAGTCGGGAACGTCTGAACGACTTGATTGCCGGTCGTCAGCCTCGGCGGAATACCCGGTCCGAAATCCCACGAGTAGCTTGCAACCGTGGCGGTCGCCGGAGTGACCGTCGCGCTAAACGTGACAGTTGTCGTGGTGCCAGACGTCGTTTGCGACGAAAGAATCGAGGCGCTCAACGGCGGCTCTGGCAATACGACGACGCGTGTTGCGGCGGAGACAGTGGTGTTGAGTGTATCGATCGCCGTCACGCGAACGGTGTAGTTGCCGGCGGCGCGGAACGAGTACTGAACGGGAATGTTGGTGCCGGACACCGCTCCAAGATCGATTGCGGTGGTGCCGTCGCCAAAATCAACACTGACATCCTTGATTTGAGCGGTGCTGTTGGTACCTGGCTGGACGGAAATCGTGAAGGAGATCGGTGAGCCGGCCGTGAATGTGCCGCTCGCACCAGTGGATCCTCCAACTGAAATGGAGACGACCGGCAACGGGCTGACGTTCACGGTCACAGTCGCGGTCGCCTGACCGGACGTCGATCCGCCGCTGCCCGTGCCACCACCACCAGTGCCACCTCCGCCGCCTGTGCCTCCGCCGCCTGTGCCCGACTGGAATCCGACGTTCGCTGTGACCGTCGCGGTCACCGGCGTCTGCAGGATCGTCTGAGCGGTTCCAGACGCGTCAGTGTTGACGACCGCGGCGCTGAGAGAACCAGCGGACGTCGCAAAATTCACGGCGGACCCCGCGAGAGGACTGCCGTTCACGTCGACGACGTTTGCGATGATCGTGGCTTGCCCACCGACCGCGGCAATAGTGGTCGGATTTGCCGTCAGGCTCACTCGACCGACTGCGGCGGTGCCGATAGCGATCTTGACGGCGTTCGTGGGGGTGCTTGACGTGCTCGAAGAGCCCGTCCCCGTCCCTGTCGACGGGGCAGCCCCGACGCCGCCCGACGTCGCGGTAATCGTCGCGGTTCCATTCGCGGTGCCGGCATCGAAGATCGCGAGCACGCGCCCGTTGATGTCCGTATCGCCTTCGGGCGGCTTTACGGAGCCGAGCGTCGTCGTAAAGATCACATGCGTTCCCGAGTGCGGCGGCGTTCCAGCGGGCTCGATGACTTGCGCGATCAATTGCGCGGTGCCGTTCACCGACAGCGCAGTGGTCGACGCCGTGAGCGTGATGGTGGAACCCGTAGGCGCCAGCAGGGGCAACCGTTCGCAGCTGACCGTCGCCAGGCCCACGAGCGCCAGGCACACCACGATGGCCCTCAGGCGTGCTATATTCAAGATTCTAAGCATCTTAGACTCATGTCGTCAGCTGGTCAAGCGCGTCGCGACGACGGATACGCCATGGCGGCATTGCTCGTCAGCCTGAGCATCGTCGCCATCATGATGACCGCGGTCATGCCTGTCTGGAAGCAGATGGCGCGGCGCGAGAAGGAAGAGGAGCTGATCTTCCGCGGCCAGCAATACGCGCGCGCGCTCCGTCTGTTCGGAACGAAGTACGCGAACGCCAGCCCTCCCAATCTCGACGTGCTCGTGGAACAGCGGTTTATCCGCAAGAAGTACAAGGACCCCATCACTAACGACGATTTCCAGCCAATCCTGGCCGGGCAGGCAATGCCCGGAAATCCTACGTCGCCTCAGCAAAATCAAAATCAGGGGCGAGGTGTCGGCAATCAGGGCCGAGGTGCCACAGATCAGGGCCGGAGTGGCGGCGCGCCAACCAGTCCTTTCGCTCCGAGTTCGTCGAATCCATTCGCCGGGATGGGCATCAATCCACAGGCGGGGGCTCAGCCGGCTCAACCCGGCACAACCGGGCGTGGAATTTCACCGATTGGCACACCAGGGGCGGGAGCGACAGGCGGAGTGATTGGCGTCGTCAGCAAGAGCAAGGACACCTCGATCCGTCTGTACAACGGCCGGAACCATTACAACGAGTGGGCGTTCGTCAATACCGTCCAAGTCCAGGCGCCGGGCGTCGGTGGAGCGCGGGGCGCGGGACCGGGCAGAGGCGGACCAGGCACGGGTCCCGGCGGCACGCCGCCTAGCCCATTCGGTAACAATCCGTTCGGACCGGGACGAGGGACATCACCGAGCCCCGGCGGACCGCCGAACGGTCCGGGCCGCGGAAATCCGACGACCTCGCCCTTCGGACCAGCGCGACCAATTCAGCCGCCGCCAACACGGCCGCGATAATAACCGGCGGCGATCGACCTACACACTGGCAGATGCGCCGAGGTCAATCGCCCTGATGTTCCGCGCGATTGCGGCGGCGCTCATCGCCGACAGGCCGAGCAGCATCGTCCCGACCAACGCGCTGCCAAGCAGGAGCTCGCCTACGCCAAAGAGCGCCGCGTACACGAGGACGCAACCCAGAAACGCGTTCGCGAGATCGCGAGTGAGCGATCCCGGCGGCGTGCGCCCTCCGTTGAGTCTCGCAATCGACGTCCATCCCGGACCGTACGGACGCACGCGTTCGTAGAAGCGGCGCAGCGTCTCTTCCGATTCCGGCGGCGTCATCAACGTCACGGCAAGCCACACGACGGTGGTGACGCCCACGGTGATCAACATGATGTATGCGAACTCGCGCGGTTTGTCGCTGTCCCATCCGAGCGCGAGCTGCAGATAGAGCGACACCACGGCTGCGGCCACCATCGCGGCGACCTCGGACCACGCGTTGATCCGCCACCAGAACCATCGCAGCAGCAGCACCGTGCCGGTGCCGGCGCCGGTAACGATGAGCAGCTTCCACGCCTGCTCGATCGACGCAAGGTGCAGCGTCACGTAGATCGAGATCAACATCAGTCCGACGGTCACCACCTGCGAGGCGCCGACGTACTCGCCCTCCGATCGTGCCGGCCTGATGAACCGGCGGTAGAAATCGTTGACGACATACGAGGCGCCCCAATTGAGTTGCGTCCCGATGGTCGACATGTACGCTGCGGCGAACGCGGCCAGCATGATGCCGCGGAGTGCCGGCGGAAACACGACCGGATCCATCAATGTCCGCACGTACCCGGATTCTTTGTCCGCGAGCGACGGGTAAAGGACGAGCGACGCCAGCGCGGTCAGAATCCACGGCCACGGGCGGACGGCGTAATTTGCGATGTTGAACCACAGCGTGGCAAACAGTCCGTGGCGCTCGTCACGCGCAGAAAAGATGCGTTGCGCCACGTACCCGCCGCCGCCCGGCTCCGCAGCCGGGTACCAGCTGGCCCACCAGTTGACGCCGAGATAGACGAAGAACGTAATCGCGGGCATCCACGCCGAATCGCGCGACGGAAAGAACGCGAGCCGCGAGCCCGCGCCTTCAGCCTGGTCGAGCGCGCGAATCTGCGTCTCGAGCGCATCGAGTCCGCCGACCGCGCGCACGGCGAAGTACGCGAGGGCGATGACCATCCCCATCTTGAGCACGAACTGCACGAGGTCCGTTACAAGGACGCCCCACAGCCCGGCAATCGTCGTATAGAACGCCGTGAACACGAGGATGGCCAGCAGCGCCCACAGCGCGCCGGATTGGTCGAGCCCCAGCGTGACCTGAAGGATTTTCATCATTGCCAGGTTGACCCAGCCGATGATGATGCAGTTGATGGGGATTCCGAGATACAGCGCACGGAAGCCCCGCAGGAACGCCGCGGCGCCGCCCGAGTACCGCAGCTCCGCAAACTCGACGTCGGTCATGACGCCGGCGCGTCGCCAGAGCCGCGCGTAGACGAACACGGTCAGCATGCCGCTCGCCGCCATGTTCCACCAGAGCCAGTTGCCGGCAATCCCGTTCCTCGCGACCATCCCAGTGACGACGAGCGGGGTGTCCGCCGCAAACGTCGTCGCCACCATCGACGTGCCCGCCAGCCACCACGGCACCTCGCGGCCCGAAAGGAAGAATTCGGATGTGCTGCCGCGTGCGCGTCGCGCGTAGTAGACGCCAATGCCGAGGTTCAGCAGGAAGTACGCGGCGATGACGAACCAGTCTGTGAGGGTGAGCGTCATGAAAGAGCGGAACTCACGCCGCTATACGTCCCCGAGCGCATCATGAAATGCCCGCCGCACGTTGCGCATCGCATCCAGCGTACCGCCGCCGCACGCGCGATTGGTCAGCAGGACGAAATAGCGGTCCCGCGGCGGATCGATCCACAGGGACGTCCCGGTGTAGCCGACGTGGCCGAAGGCCACTGCGGACATACGTGTGCCGCATGAGGAGGTGGACAGCATTGTGTCCCATCCAACCGCGCGAGAGCTGCCAGACACCGTCGACTTCTCTGAAAACCGCGTCATGAGAGCCGGAGAGAACGGCGGAGGTCCGTCGGATCCGCGGGCGGCTCGGAGAACGGTTCTCGCAAACCTGCCGACTGCGCCTACGTCGCCAAACAAACCGGCGTGCCCGGCCACGCCTCCCAGGCGCGCGGCGTAGCTGTCGTGAACCACGCCCGTCAGCCTGCGGCCGCGGCGAGGGTCGTCTCCCAACGGAATCGTCGGCGCTGCACGCTGTTTCGCCTCGGCGGGCAGATCGAACGTCAGGGCGCGATCGGACCACACCTGCTCGAACTGTGTGGCGAGCGACGCGTTCCCGATCTGCTCGAGTCCGAAGCCGAGGAGGATGAAGCCCAGGTCGCTGTACACAGACCGCTCGCGAACCTTGTACTCGAGCTCGATCGAGCAGATGTCGTGGAGGAACTCGCGCGCAGTGTGCGGCGGCGCGTCGACGAACCGGGCGGGAAGGCCCGAGGCGTGCTCGAACAGATCTCTGACAGTTGCCGCAAGGCGATCAGCGCGTGACCATTCTGGAAACATTCCGTCAAGCGGCGCTTCAAGAGTCATCGCACCAGCATGAACGAGCTGCATGCCGACGGTGGTCGTCGCGATGACCTTGGTCAGCGACGCGAGATCGTACGGCGTCGTGAGATCGACCGACGTGGAAGTCTCGAACGTTCGAGTGCCGACGGCGTCGTTCCAGATGACAGCGGAAGAATCTCCGATCTCGGCAGTCGCCGACGGGAAGACGTGGCCGTCATGCGCGTCCACGAGCACGCGATGGGCTGCGTCTGGGCCCGCCATCACACTGGCCGGGTGGCGCCCGCGAGCGGACGTGCGCGGGATGTCAGCCACGCGACTATCACGGTCGTGAACGCGCCGATGAACACGAACCACGTAAAGGCAATGGCCGTCCAGCCCCACACAATCGTCATCACCGCCAGACCGGCGAGCATACCGATGAACGTCGCGCTTTCATCAATCGATGGAATGAGCGTCCCAATCAAGAAGGCCCCAAGTACCGACCCCGACGCGTACGAGAGCACGGCCAGGCCCGCGTCGAGTACCGATCGCTGCATACCCTGCGCGCCGAGCGCGACGACGATCTGTACAACACCCCATACGACGGTCGCCGTTTTCGAGACGCGCATCAGCGTCGCCTCGTCAGCGTCGGGCCGGACGTACTTCACATAGAAATCGTTGACGGTCGTCGCCGCCATTGCGTTGAGCGATGGTGACAGCGCGGCCGCCACGATCGCCGCGACGATGAATCCGGCCGCGCCGTGCGATAACGCTGTGACGATGAAGGTCGGTAGCAGCTCGTCGTTCCGCCCGACTTCACGCGGGAGCGGAACGTGGCGGTAGTAAGTGAAAAGCATCACACCAATCACGAGGAAAAGAACGAACTGCGCAAAGACCAGGAACCCGCTGAGAATGAGGCCACGCGCGGCTTCCTTTGACGACCGTGCCGCCAGCAGGCGCTGGACCAGGAACTGATCCGTTCCGTGGGTCGAAAGCGTCAGCGCAACGCCGCCGATGACTCCGGCCCATAACGTGTAGGGCTCGGAGAGGAGGGTGCTGAGATTGAACATCCGGAACTTGCCCTCGGCCAGTCCCGTTCGCGCAACTTCGGCCCACCCGCCGGGAATGAGCGTCAGCAGCGACACGAAGACAACCGCCGCGCCGGCGATGTACACGAAGAGCTGGATCACGTCGGTCCAGATCACCGCGGACGCACCGCCCCGAACCGTGTACACGATCATCGCGCCGCCGATGATCGTCACAGCCGCCCACACCGGCACATTCGTCACGACGGAGATCACGAGCGCCGTTGCGAAAAGTCGGATGCCATCGGCGAGCGCGCGGGTCATCAGGAAAATGGCGGCTGACAGATTTTTTACCCGAGGGCCGAACCGCCGCTGCAGCAGTTCGTACGAGGTCATTAGATCGCCGCGAAAGTACGCAGGGATGAACAGCGCGCTGATGATCAGGCGGCCGATGATGTAGCCGATGACGAGCTGGAGGAACGTGAAATCGCCGGCGTAGGCAGTCGCCGGCACGCTAATGAACGTCAGCGTGCTGGTTTCAGTCGCGACAATCGTGAAGCAGATCGCCCACCACGGAACGGAGTGTCCCGACAGGAAGTAGTCGCGCGTGGTCTTCTGAAATCTGGCGAAATAGGATCCGAAGACGGTGATGCCAGCGAGGTAGCCGCAGATCACGACGTAGTCGAGCCACGTCAGTACCATCGACTGAAGACGACCCGCCCGTGCATCGGTGGCGGCAGAGTAACATAGAACGTAATCTCCCATGCACGTTCTGGGCATCGACGCCGGCGGCACGAAGACGGTGTGTCTGCTTGCCGACGAGCGCGGCGCGATCGTCGCGGAAGCGCGAGGGCCCGGCGCCAACCTTCACGCCGCCGGCGAGCTCGGCGTCGAAAAAGTCCTGCACGAGGTCATCGAGGGCGCGATCGCCGAGCGCGGCATCACACCGGCGGCGGTGTGCGTCGGCATCGCAGGCGTCGATCGCGACGACGAAGCGCAGACGATTCGCGCCATCATGCGGCGCATCGGCTACCGATCGCATGCTGTGGTCGTCAACGACGCGCTGATCGCGCTGGTCGCGGCCGCGGGAGATTCGCCCGGCGTCGTCATCATCGCTGGAACGGGATCGATCGTGTACGGCCGCAACGCCGCTGGCGAGTCAGCCCGCGCCGGAGGCTGGGGCCACATGATCGGCGACGAGGGCAGTGGCTACTGGATCGGCCGCGAGGCGCTGGCGGCCGTGATGCGCGCCGCCGACGGCCGCGGACCGCAGACCGATCTGACGGCCGCGCTGCTCGGCGAGCTCGAGATTCACGACATCTCCCGCCTGCCGCGCATCGTGTACGACCGCGCGCAGCCCCGAATGGCTGTGGCAGCGCTCGGCCCGCTCGTTCAGCGCGTCGGCGAAGCAGGCGACGCCGTCGCGGGGCGCATCTTGGAGCGGGCAGCCGAAGAGTTGGTGCTGGCGTCCCGATCGGTAACGACGCGCCTCGAGATGCGCGGGGAAGCGTTCGGATTCCATCTCGCGGGCAGCGTATTCCGCGTGGTGCCGTGGCTGGTGAGCGACTTGACGCGACGCCTCGCCGAAGTAGCGCCAAGGAGCGTCGTCTCGTTGCTGAACGTAGAGCCGGCGATGGGCGCCGTGCGCCTTGCGCTGGCGGAAGCCCGGGGCGGCGCGCAGATCCCTCGCTACAAGAGCTGACGCTCGCGTGCGATCAGCCGACCTTAAGCACCTGCTTGAGGCGCGCTTCGACGTCTTCGCCGATGGCGTCCTTGACGAAATCGTGCGCCCGCCGCAGCCGCGCCAGCGACTGCGTGTAGGTGAGCCCCGCCTTCTGCATGATGATGGCGGCTTTCACGTTCCAGTG
>AR_comb_assmDRAFT_10107158_pt1 | contig 14938 bp, 10 predicted proteins | sample ArasoioldDNA_FD_10543 | JGI IMG/M metagenome (IMG submission 10543) | reverse complement strand
GAAAGCTAAGAGCTCTCTTGCCGTTCAGGCTTTCAAGCTCTCGAGCTTTCAAGCTTTCAGGCTTTCGACCTTGACAATCGTCAGATGCCAGAACTCCCGGACCTCGAGCTCTACCTCCACGCGCTGCGCCCTCGACTGGTCGGGCAATCGATCGAGCGCGTGCGGATTGCCAGTCCGTTTCTGATTCGCACGGTCGAGCCGCCGATCGAGGCGGCCATCGGCCGCGCGATTCTCGATCTCAGCCGCCTCGGCAAGCGCATCGTCTGGCGCTTCGAAGGTGATCTCTTCTTCGTGTTTCACCTGATGATCGCCGGGCGGTTTCAATGGAAGGAGAAGGGGATCATGATTCCCGGCCGTCTGGGCCTGGCAGCGTTCGATTTACCGGCCGCGACGCTGTTGCTCACCGAAGCTGGCGCCAAGAAACGCGCGTCGCTCCATGTCGTGTCGGGCGCCGACGCGGTGGCGTCGCTCGATCCGGGCGGCGTCGAGGTCCTCGGGCTCGGCTTCGCGTCGTTCGACACGCGTCTTAGAAGCGAGAATCACACGCTGAAGCGAGCGCTCACGGATCCGACCCTGTTCAGCGGAATTGGCAACGCGTACTCGGATGAGATCCTGCACGCGGCCCGGCTGTCGCCGATGCAGCTGACCAGCCGTCTCGAGCCGGCCGAGGCGCAGCGGCTCTTCGACGCGACACAAGCCGTGCTGACGCGCTGGCGCGATCGACTGATCGCCGAGACCGGCGAGGCATTTCCGTCGAAGGTCACGGCGTTTCGCGACGGCATGGCCGCGCACGGCCGGTACGGCAAGCCGTGTCCGGTCTGCGGCACACCCATTCAGCGAATCCGCTACGCGTCGAACGAAGCGAACTACTGCCCGGCGTGCCAGACCGGCGGACGGCTGCTGGCCGATCGTTCGCTGTCGCGGCTGCTCAGGGACGATTGGCCGCGGACGCTCGAGGAGCTGGAGCGCCGGAAGACGGCGCGAACAGCTCCCAGTTCTCACCCTGAATCCATTGCTCCACGCGGCGATCGAGCACACTCGCCCCGTCGGCGTCGCCGGCCGTGACCCGCGCCTGATTCCACGGCGGCGGCTCGCGTCCCTGCAGATGATGCACGAAGAAATCGAACCGCTTGTGATCACCGTAGGCGCCGCCGTTCGTATGATCCGCGTTCGGGATGACGACCAGATCGAAGTCCTTGTTGGCGACAATCAGCGCGTTCACCACCTGCATCGTCGACGAAGGATCGACGTTGGTGTCCATTTCGCCGACGAGCAGCAGGAGCCGTCCCTGCAGGTTCGCCGCATGCTCGGTGTTCGACGAAGCGGCGTACTGCGGGCCGATCGGCCAGCTCATCCACTGCTCGTTCCACCAGATCTTGTCCATGCGGTTGTCGTGACAGCCGGCCGATGACGCCGCAGCCTTGTAGAACTCTGGATGGAACAGCATCGCCGCGAGCGCGTTCTGGCCGCCGGCGGACGTGCCGTAGATGCCCACGCGCGTGATGTCGTAGTACGCGTACTTCGCCGCGACGGCTTTGTGCCACAGGATGCGATCCGCGAAGCCGCCGTCGGCGAGATTCTTGAACGCGACGTCGTGAAACGCTTTCGACCGGTTGGCGGTTCCCATCCCGTCGATCTGCACGACGATGAATCCCAGCTCGGCCAGCGTCTGCATGTCGATCGTGCCGATGAGCCAGGCGGCGCCGGCTTCGGCGTTGAACGTCTTGGGCACGAACGAGCCGTGCGGCCCCCCGTAGATCGCCTCGACGACCGGATATTTGCGGCTCGGATCGAAGTTGGTGGGCCTGACAATGATGCCCCAGATGTCGGTGGTACTGTCACGACCCTTGGCGGAGAAAACCTCCGGCGCCCGCCACCCGGTCGCGAGCAAATCCGTCATGTCGCCTCGCGACAGCGTCGTGACGAGCGACTGGTCGCGCGTCCGATGCAGTTCGGCCACCTGCGGCTGATCGACGCGCGAGTACGTGTCGACGTAGTACTCGCGATTGGGCGACCACGTCAGCGTGTGTGTGCCGTTCGCCTTCGTGAACGCCGTCAGCCCGGTGCCGTCGAAGTTGATCCGGTACATGTGAAAGAAGTACGGATCCTGACCGGTGTTCATGCCGTTGGCGGTAAACCAGATCTGCCGCGCGGCCTCGTCGATCCGATCGACGTTGTGCACCGTCCATGCACCCTTCGTAATCTGGTTCTTCACCGCGCCGGTTACCCCGTCGTAGAGATAGAGATGACTCCAGCCGTCCCGCTCCGACATCCAGATGATTTCCTTGCCGTCGGCGACGTCGTAGCGATAGCGCCGTCCCGACCCGGTGAGTCCCGGTGACGCCGGCCGGTAGTCGATGAACGCCTGGCTCGTTTCGTCGATCACGGCGCGCGCCTGCCCCGAAGCAGCGTTCACCTCGATCACGCGATAGACCTGGTGCCCGCGCTGGTTGTACTCGAACGTGAAGGCGCGGCTGTCAGTCCGCCATTGCGGCCGGGAGATGTCGTACGGATTGGGGAAGAGCGCGGTGTCGACAACGAACTGACGCCCCGATGGGACGTCGAACAGCACGGGCTGGTTTCGATCGACGTCATCGCCGGGCTTGCGATAGACACGGGTCGACGCTTTCGGCTGCAGCTGGTCGGGCGGCGACGATTGGACGTAGGTGACGATCCGCTGATATCCCGGACGACGCCGGAACGCAACGAGTTTGGTCGAGTCGGGTGACCAGACGATTGACGTGAGCACATACGCGTCGCCTTCCGCGCCGTCGCTGCTCAGCGCCTTCGCCTCGTCGGGACGACCGGTGGCGGGCCTGCCCGCCGTAGCCTCGGCGAAGGCGGGCCTGACGAAAAGATTGAAGTTGCGAATGAACGCCGCGGTCTTGCCGTCCGGCGACACCTGAACATCCGAGGCGCCCGCGTTCGCCGCACCTGCGCCTTGCGCACCTCCGCGGCCGCCACCGCGCCCGCCCTGGCCGCCTCCGCCGGGATTCGGCGCGACGTTCGACGCCGGCAAACGCTCGCACTGGTTGTCGGTAAGCGTGCAGCGCCAGCGGGGCAGCGCGGACTGGGCGCCGCGCCCGCGGCCAGCCGGCGCAGCGCCGACGCCGAACTCAATCGCCTGCATGCCATTCGTGAACGTAAACGTCTCGAAGGGCAGCGTCACCGCGGTGTAGCTCGCTCCGGCAGCGGAGCCGAGCGCTGCCGCGAGCTTTGCATGATCGAACGCCGGCTGCGTCGATCCGGTCGCGGCGTCCACGAGGACGAATTCGCTTCCGCCCTTGACGGATTTCCGAAACCAGAGATGGGAGTCGTCAATCCACGTCGGCGAGTCGGGAACGCCGTACACCTTTCCCGCCATACGCGTTCGCAGGGTGCTGGCGCGATCGTAATCGGCCTTGACGTCCTCCGACTGGGCCTGCAGGAGCAGCCGCGGGAGGCCGAGACCAAGACCGATCGCGGCAAGGAGCATGAAATAGCGAATCTTGGGAACCGTCATCAGCGTCTCCAGAGTGGCAACGCTAAGTCTATGGCCGTTGACCCTCCATCGAATCGGGGCGTATTGTCGAACGTAACGGTCATCGGAGCGCGATCATGAGGCAAATGAGAACCACTCTCGCGTGCGGGTTCGTTGTCGCGTCGCTCACTGGGTTCGCTGTGCTCAGCGCGCGTCAGGGCGACGCGGTGCCGATCGATGACAACGACATCGGCGGCGTGGTCACCGGACCGCGCGGTCCCGAAGCCGGCGTGTGGGTCATCGCCGAGACAACGGCGACTCAAACACCTTTCGCCAGAATCGTCGTCACCGACGATCGCGGGCGCTATGTCGTGCCAGACCTTCCGAAAGTCGACTTCCGGGTCTGGGTGCGCGGTTACGGGCTGATCGATTCGGAGAAAGTTCCGGCAAAGCCCGGGCAGCACGTCAACCTGAAGGCAATCGCCGCGCCGACACCGAGGGCAGCGGCGGAGATTTATCCGGCCGGCTACTGGTTCTCGCTCATGCAGATTCCGGGCAAGAACGAGTTTCCAGGTACTGGACCCACGGGAAACGGCATCGCGACGGGCATGGCGAGTCAGGCCCAGTGGCTGCGAAGTCTCAAGTCCGGCGGTTGTACGGCGTGTCACCAGCTCGGCACGAAGGGCACGCGAGAAATCCCCAAGGCGCTCGGCAGTTTTCCGACGTCCGTGGCGACGTGGGAGCGGCGGTTGCAGTCCGGTCAGGCCGGCAGTCAGATGATCAACGCGTTGAACAGTTGGGGACGCGATCGTGCGCTGGCGATGTTCGCGGACTGGACGGATCGGATCGCGTCCGGCGAAGTGCCGCCGGCGCCGCCCCGCCCGCAGGGGCTCGAACGCAACGTCGTAATCACTGAATGGGACTGGGCCGATCCCAAAGCGTACCTGCACGACGAAGTGTCGACCGATCGCCGCAACCCGACGCTGAACGGCAACGGCTTGATCTACGGCTCACTCGAGTTGAGCGCCGACTATCTGCCGGTCCTCGATCCCGTCGAGCATGCGATTCGTCAGGTAAAGCTGACGGTGCGCGATCCGGCGACGCCAGCGGCCAGTCCGGCGGCCATGCCTCAGCCGTCGCCGTATTGGGGCACGGAGCCGATCTGGACCAGCAAGAACAACGTCCACAATCCGATGTTCGATGAGCGCGGCCGCGTCTGGATCACCTCAGCGGTGCGGCCGTCGGCGAATCCTGACTTCTGCAAGGCGGGCTCCGACCATCCGTCGGCAAAGCTCTTCCCGCTTGAGACTGCGTCCCGGCACCTCGCGGTCTACGACCCGAAGACGCAGCGGCTCACGCACATCAGCACGTGCTTCGGCACGCACCATCTCATGTTCGCCGAGGACGCGAACGACACGCTCTGGACCAGCGGCGGTGGTCCCGTCGTCGGCTGGCTGAACACGAAGATGTTCGACGAGACGAAGGACGAAGCGCGATCGCAGGGCTGGACCGCGCTCATTCTCGACACCAACGGCAACGGCAAGCGCGACGCCTACGTCGAGCCGAACCAGCCGGTCGATCCCGCCAAGGACAAGCGCATCGCCGGCGGTTTGTATTCGGTCGCGCCGGCGCCGGATGGATCCGTCTGGGGAACGGTGCTGGGATTTCCGGGCGCCATCGTGCGCCTGTCTCCCGGATCCCATCCGCCGGAGACCGCGCTGGCGGAAATCTTCGAGCCGCCCTTCAATGATCCGGCGGCGAAAATCTCCGGTTTCTCCCCGCGGGGCGGTGACGTCGATCGCAACGGCGTGATGTGGGCCGCGCTCGCGAGCGGACATCTGGCGAGCTTCGACCGCCGCAAGTGCAAGGGACCGCTCAACGGTCCCAACGCCACGGGCCGGCATTGCCCCGAAGGCTGGACGCTGTATCCGGAGCCGCTGCCGCAGTTCAAAGGCGTGACAGATTCTGGCAGTGTCGAGGCCAGCTACTACACGTGGGTCGATCAGTTCGACACGCTCGGGCTGGGCGCCAACGTACCCATCAACACGGGCAACGCGTCCGAAGGGCTGCTGGTGCTCAAGGACGGCAAGTGGGTCGTGCTTCGCGTGCCATACCCGACTGGCTACTACACGAAGTGGCTCGACGGCCGGATTGACGATCCGAAGGCGGGCTGGAAAGGCCGTGGTCTTTGGTCCACGGTGAGCACGCGTGCGCCGTTCCACATGGAAACCGGGAAAGGCACGACAAGCAAGGTCGTCAGATTCCAGTTGAGACCCGACCCGCTCGCCAAATAGTGACAAGGCCTACACGACGAACGTTTCTCCTTGGTTGTGGCTCGGCGTTCGCCGCCGCCGCGGGAACGGGTCTGTACGCGTGGCGATGGGAACCGCACTGGTTGGAGTTCGTGCCGCATCGGCTGGCAGTGCGAGGATTGCCCGCGTCGCTCGCCGGCAAGACGCTGATGCAGATCAGCGACGTCCACGTCGGGACTCGCGTCGACGATGACTATGTGAGGGACGTGTTCCGGCGCGCGTCGGCGCTTGCGCCCGACATTGTCGCCTTCACCGGCGACTTCATCTCGTACCACGGGGCCGTCGATTCGCAGGCGGCTGGGTTGTATCGCGATTTCCCGCGCGGACGTCTCGCCACGATCGCGGTGCTTGGCAATCACGACTACGGGCCCGGCTGGTCGCACCCGGAAATTGCCGATCGGGTGATCCGGATTGTGGCGGATGCCGGCGTGACGGTATTACGCAATGAAACGGCGGTGATTGACGGTTTGCATATCGCCGGGCTCGACGACTGGTGGGCGCGTCGGTTCGATGCGAAATCGGTGCTTGCGAAACTCTCGCCTGAAATCCCGGCGCTCGTGCTGAGCCACAATCCCGATACCGCAGACCAGCCAGTGTGGTCTGGATACCGTGGATGGATTCTGTCGGGCCACACGCATGGCGGCCAGTGCAAGCCGCCGTTTCTGCCGCCTCCGGTGCTGCCCGTTCAGAACACGCGATACACGGCTGGTGAGTTCGATCTCTCAGGCGGCCGTCGCATGTACATCAACCGCGGCGTCGGCCACCTCTGGCGAGTTCGATTCAACGTGCGGCCGGAGATCACGCTTCACGAATTGGCGATCGATCTGTAGGCCGGGCTTCAGCCCCGGCACCTGGCAGACTCAGGCCTTCGCAGTTGTCGCCGGCTCACGCGTCTCGCGGCGGTGCGCCTGCTTTATCTCGGCAAGGTACAGACGGTTGCCGTCGGCATCCTGAAAGTCCGCGAGGAACAGCTGACCGTCGTCGATGACGTCGCTGAGGAAGACGACGCCCCGGCTCTTCAGCGTGGCGACGCTGTCGCGGATGGGGTCGCTGGACATGAAGCCGAGCGTGATCGATCCCGATCGTCCAGCCGGATTGTTCGCGGAAGCGGGATGAAGGCCAATCGTTACCCCTTGTCCCGCGTCGATCGACGCGAAGTGCGGGCCGTACTGTTGAATCAGCCTCAATCCAAGCGTTTCGGTGTAGAACCGGACTGCGGCGTCGATGTCGCTCACGAAGATCGTGGGCATGCCTCCAGAGATGATCATGAGAGGACTCCTTCTGTATCGCGAATCATGTAACGTAGCCGCTCAGCGGACACAAGAGCCATTTTGCCCATGAAGCGCGCGGCCAGACTTCCGTCCTTTCCGGTGCGGATCGTTCGAGGCGCCAGGACTCCGCTATGGCGTCAACTCACGACGGGCATCCGGTTCGCGATTGCCGCGGGACGATTGCCCCGCGGTGCGCGACTACCCTCGACTCGAGCGCTGGCTCGGCAGCTTGCCGTCTCTCGCAATACCGTCTCGATGGCCTACGACGAGTTGGCCGCCAGTGGTCTCCTGAGCGGCGCCGTGGGACGAGGATCCTTTGTGACGACGGCCGTGACCTATCCGCGCGTTCGCCGATGCCTGCGCGATGTGTCGGGGAACACGCTGGGGCTCATCACGTTGTCGGCACGGCCTCGAAACCCGCTCCCCTTGGCCCGCCCTGGCAGCTGTCCTCCCGGCGCGCCGCGCGTCCCGCGTGAATCCGGCGATTACGCTCCGCTGAGCCGATTCGCCAGGGCGCGCGCGACGTTCTCGAGCAGCGCTTTGTCGCGACTGTCGAACGCTGCCGGCTGATCGCTGTCGATGTCGATTTCCCCGAAGACCTGCCCGTCTTTCATGATCGGCACGACGATTTCCGACTTCGTCTCGAGGCTGCATGCGAGATACCGCGGATCGCTGTTCACGTCGTCGACGATGATCGTCTGTTGCTGGCTCGCGGCGGCGCCGCAAATGCCGCGGTTCAGCGGAATCCGGGTGTGCGGCGACGGCTTGCCGACGAACGGTCCGAGGACGAGCTCGTTCCCTTCGAGGAGGTAGATGCCCACCCAGGTGTAGTGTGGAACCTGCGCCTTGAGTTGTTCGACGGCAACCCGTATTGAGGTGCGCGGATCCGGTGCGTGCGCGATGGCCTCGAGCAGCGTGCGGGCATCAACGGTGGATCGTGCGGATTCTGTCCTAGCCATCCTTCATCTCCATCCAGACGAGTCCGGCGCCGGCGACGAGTGTCGCGATCAGGAGCGCCGTCGAGGTGCCGTGCAGGCGGGAGAATTCGGCTTTCGACGCGTCACCATCCGGAAGGTTGGCGATCGGTCCCGGCGTCGCGGCCCGCAGCGCGTCGATGCGCGGCGCGATCCAGAGTCCGGCGATCAGGCTCATCGCGAGCATCGTCGCCGCGGTCCACATCCGCAGCCCGAGACGCCGCGGCCGCGGCCCGAGCGCCGCGCGCGCACCGAGCAGGCCGAGCAGCAGCCCGCCCAGCACCCATGAGACGTGATGAAACCGTGCGAAGATCGCGCCGAAGACGAGGCCTGCCAGGGCGCGTCCGCCTTCCGGATCGCGCGCTTCGAGCACGCTGAAGATCGTGGAGGCCCCGACGAAACCGAGCGCTGCGAGTCCGCCGATCCACAGCACCAGGATCAGCAGCGACAGGTAGCGCAGCACCGACATCAAATCGATTGTACGTCAACGTTGACGCCGCTCATGCGGTCGACACTGCGAACTCCCGTACAGTAGACTGGCCGAGCGACGGCATGTCCGCTCCATCACTCGCAGTTCTCCACAATCTCGCGACCCAACTTCGGATCGATTCGGTGCGATCGACGAGCGCGGCCGGATCGGGCCACCCGACCACGTGTCTGTCGGCCGCCGACATCATGGCGGCGTTGTTCTTCGCCGAGATGCGATTCGATCCGCAGGACCCGCATCACCCGGAAGCCGATCGCTTCGTGTTGTCCAAGGGCCACGGCGCGCCGATCCTGTACGCGGCGTGGGCGGCCGCCGGCGCGTTTCCCCGTGACCAACTGCTCAACCTTCGCAAGTTTTCGTCCGATCTCGAAGGCCATCCGACGCCGAGGCTGCCGTTCGTCGATGTCGCCACCGGATCGCTCGGCCAGGGACTCTGCGCCGCGGTAGGCATGGCGCTGAACGCACGGCGCATCCAGTCCGACTACCGCACCTACGCGCTCATGGGCGACGGCGAAACCGCCGAAGGTGCGATCTGGGAAGCGGCGCAAGCAGCCGTGTTCCACAAGCTCGACAATCTCTGCGGCATCACGGACGTCAACGGCCTCGGTCAGAGCCGGCCCACACAGTGGGATCACGACATGCAGGCGTTCGTGTCGCGCTGGACGGCGTTTGGCTGGCACACGATCTCAATCGACGGGCACGACATGGCCGCGGTTCTGGGTGCCTTTGCCGAGGCTCGCCGCACAACCGGCCGGCCGACGATGATCGTCGCGAAAACGCTCAAAGGAAAAGGCGTCAGCCTCTTCGAGGGGAAGGACCACTGGCACGGCAAGGCGCTGAAGCCGGGTCCCGAAACCGATCACGCGATCGCCGAGCTCGAGCAACAGTACGTGAAGACGTCCGACCCGGCGCCGGTGATTCCCAAACCCGGGCGCCGGCTGGCCGAGCCGCCGGTTCCGGATTTGAAGACGGCGCTCGCCGCGCCGGCCTATCACGCCGGCGATCAGGTGGCGACGCGCGAAGCCTACGGCGCCGCGCTCGTCGCGCTCGGCCGCGCCGACAGCCGGATCGTCGCGCTCGACGCCGACGTGAAGAACTCGACGTACAGCGAGAAGTTCGAAAAAGAGTTTCCCGATCGCTTCTACCAGATGTTCATCGCCGAGCAGGTGATGGTCGGCGCGGCGATGGGCCTGGCCAGCCGCGGCGCGATTCCGTTTCCGTCGACGTTCGCCTGCTTTCTCGAGCGCGCGAGCGACTTCATCAGAGTCGCCGGCATCTCGCAGTCGAACGTCAAGCTCGCCGGTTCGCATTGCGGCGTGTCGATCGGCGAGGACGGTCCGTCGCAGATGGCGCTCGAAGATCTCGCGATGATGCGCGGCGTGCCCGACTGTACCGTGCTGTATCCCTGCGACGGCGTCAGCGCCGAGCGGTTGATGGCGCTGGCGGCCTCGACCCCCGGCCTCGTGTACCTCCGGATGAGTCGTCCGAAGACCGACGTCATTTACGACTCGAGCGCGTCGTTCGTGATCGGGGGATCGACCGCATTGCGCTCGAGCGCGAACGATGCGGCGACCGTCGTCGCGGCGGGCATCACCGTCTTCGAAGCGCTCGGGGCGCACAAGACGCTCGCGGCTGAAGGAATCGCGATTCGCGTCATCGACGCGTATTCGGTCCAGCCGATCGACCGTGACGGGCTCATCGCGGCGGGAAAGGCGACGCGCGGCCGGATCGTGACGGTCGAGGATCACTACGCGCATGGCGGTCTGGGCGACGCCGTCAGCGAAGCGGTCTGGGATCAGGCGTTTCGGGTCCGCCGCCTGGCCGTGCGCGAAATTCCACGGAGCGGAACGCCGCAGGAACTCATCGACCACTACGGCATCTCTGCCAGGGCAATCGTCGACGCAGTCAAGGCGCTGGTGAAAATGTGAGCCATCGCCGAGTTGCCGTCGGAGTTCTTGCCGCCGGCATGTTCGTCGCCGGCGTGTTTGTTCCCGGCGTGAGCACCTCTGCCAGTCAGCAGGAAAAACCCGAGACGAGCCTCGCAACCGGCGTGCGCGAAGCGGCGTGGTCGCCCGACGGCAGGCGCCTGGCGGCGACCTGGTTCGAGGCGATCTGGACGCTGACACCGGATGGCCGCGATCCGAAGCGGCTCGTGTCGAAGCCCGAAGGGTGGGCCGCGGAACGGGACCCGGCCTGGTCCCCTGACGGACGATCGATCGCGTTCAGCGCGAGCACCAACGGACAATTCGATCTCTGGATCGCGCCGGCAACAAGTGGAACGCCGCGTCGCGTGACGTCGATGCCCGGCGACGAACGCTGGCCTTCGTGGACGCGGGATGGGCGTATCGTGTTTTCGCATCGCGATCCCAGGGGCCGCTGGCAATTGTTTGCCGCGAATCCGGACGCCGCCGCCAGTCCGGTGAAGCTGACGCCTGACGCCGCCGCCGAATGGCAGGGACGCGTCTCGCCGGACGGCAAGCTCGTCGTCTTCGTCTCCGATCGCGAACCCGACACGAGCAACAACGACGCTGACCTGTGGGTGCGTGAGTTGCCGCAAAGCGGCGCGACGTCAACGTCGACCGCGCGAGTCTTGCGGGTCACGCGGGCGCCCGGCGTCGAGAGTTTCCCTGCGTGGGCGCCGGACAACGCGCGTGTGGCATTTGCCGCTCCGCGCGGCGCGCAGAATTTCGTCTGGGTCGCAGCCGTACCGTCATTCGACGATGCGGCGGCCCAGACCGGACGTGGCGCAGCCGGCGCGCCGGGTCGCGGAGGACGCGCCTTCGGCGCGGGACCTGGCACCCCGGCTGCGTCAGACTCGGTCGGAACGGTGCTCGCGTCGCGGCATGGCGGCGTGCCGGCCTGGTCGCCCGATGGCCAGACGCTCGTGATCGCCACATTTACGACCGAGGGCGCCGGATACAACGGCGATCCGAACCGCAACGACGACGACCCGCCCGCAGCGCTGACATCGGGCGCGCAGTATGCACTCTGGCGCGTCGCCGCACCGCGGGCCGTCGACGAAGGCGCGACCGCGCTCGCGGTGACGGCAGGCGACAGCTCGCGCTGGTCCTCCGCGTTCGATCAGGTCTGGCAGACGCTGAGATCGATGTACTACCCGGCCGGTGAATCGCTCACGGCGTGGGAAGCGCTTCGCGAGAAATACGGGCGGGACGCGGCGAAAGCCCCGGACGCCGCCTCGGCTGAAGCGATCATCGATCGCATGATCGCCGAGCAGCCGCTGATCAAGCCCGCCGTCGAATCGTCGCGCGCGGTCGTGGCGTCCGGTCATCCGCTGGCGTCAGCCGCCGGCGCCGCGATGCTCGAGCGAGGCGGCAACGTCGTCGATGCCGGCATCGCGGTCGCGTTCGCGCTCGGGGTTGTCGAACCGGACGCGTCGAGCGTCGGCGGCGACGGGCAGGCGATTCTGTTCCTGAAAGGAATGGCCGAGCCGATCGTTGTCGAGTACAAGGACATGTCGCCGAGCCACGCGACGTCGGACAACGCGAAAATCTTCACGGCGTCCGGCGCGCGGACGGCCAACGACGGGCCGACCGTCGCCAATATTCCCGGCGTCGTCGCCGGACTCGATCTCCTGTATCAGAAGTACGGCAGCGGGAAAGTGCAGTGGGCGGATCTGGTCGCGCCGGCGATCAAGATCGCCGACGAAGGGTTCGTCCTCGACGAAGCGCTGCCGACAACGGTCGCGGAGGGTCGCGCGTCGTTCGCGAAGTATCCGGAGTCCGCGAAGATCTTCCTCCCGGGTGGACGGCCGCTCGCGCCGGGAGATCGATTCGTGAACAAGGACTACGCGGAAACGCTGCGCACCATCGCCAAGGAAGGCGGCCAGTCGTTTTACCGCGGGTCGATCGCGCGCCGCATCGCCGCCGACATGGCCGAAAACGGCGGCATCATCACCGCCGAGGATCTTGCGCAATACCGCGCGATGGAGCGCAAGCCCCTCGTTGGACGGTACCGGAATCATCTCGTCTACTCGGTGCCGGCCCCCGTGTCGACCGGTCTGCAGCTGGTCGAGACGCTCCAGATTCTGGACAACTACAAGCCGAATCCGGGCGCCACGATCACGACGGACGCGGACTATCTGCACTACGTGATTGATGCCTGGCGGGTCCGGGACGGCGGGGCCCGAATCGCGGATCCCGAGCGGTGGCCGGTCGATTTGGGCAATCACCTCGACCCGGCGCACGCCCTCGAACGTTTCAAGCTCATTGATCCGAAAAAGGTATATGTGGCCCAGGGTGGTGGACGAGGTGGCGGACCTGCAGGACCTGAAGGTCCCGGAGGACCCGAAGGGCCTGGCGACGGTCCCGGGGCGCCGGCCGGCCCCGGCGGGCGAGTGCAATCGGGCACGACCGCGTTCGTCGTCGCGGATGCCGACGGCAACATGATTGCCTTCACGCAGACGCTGTCCACCTGGGGTGGCAACTACTACGTCTCGAAGGGGTTGGGGTTCTTGTACAACGATCACTTCCGCGGCGGACGCGGCGGCACGGGCTTCGGGTCGATGGTGCCGCTGATGCGGTCGTCGACGACGAGCGTCCCGACGCTGGTCTTCGCCCCGGCGCAGGGTGAGGCGGGCCGGTCGGGCGTCGCCGGTTACACGCCGCGGCTGGCGGTCGGCTGTGCGGGGAACGCGTGGATCCCAGCCTCCGTCTACAGCATCATCCTGAACGTGGTGGACGGCGGTATGCCGGCCCAGCGCGCGATCGAAGCGCCGCGGCTGCTCATCGGCGGCGGCGAGGGCGGGCGCTCCCGGGTCCAGATCGAGGATCGGCTGCCGCGGCCGCTCCTTGCCGACCTCGAGGCGCGAGGCCACAGCTTTTCGAAGGTCGGACGCAAAGGCGAAGTGAAATACGGCTACGCGGCCCTCGCGGTCGTCAATACCGCCAAGGCAACCGTGCAGGGTGGCGCCGAACCGCGCCGTTCGCACGCGACGGCCGCACCAGGGAAATAGGAACAGGAGATCACATGATCCGCCAGGGACGTCGGGACGCGGGATTCACGCTCATCGAGCTGCTGATTGTCGTCGCAATCATCAGCATCATCGCGGCGATTGCCGTGCCGGGACTGCTGAAGTCGAAGATGACCGCCAACGAAACCTCAGCGGCCATCACGCTCCGGACGACTGCCACGGCGCAGGTCCTCTATTCGACGACGTGCGGCCAGGGCGGATACGCGTCGAGTTATCTGATCCTCGGCACGCCGCCGCCCGGCGGCACCGATCCATTCGTGGGTGCCGAGCTGGGCACCTCGGCAACGCCGCAGAAGTCCGGCTACACCTTCACGATCAGCCCCGGCGCCAACTCGATCGCCGGTCCGAATGACTGCAACGGCGCGGCGACGATCACGAACTACTACGCGTCGGCTGTGCCTCTGACATTCGGGACTTCCGGCGGGCGCTCGTTTGCGGTGAACAGCGGCAATACCGTGTGGCAGCTGTACGCGGCAACGGCGCCGACCGAGCCGTTCGGACCACCTGCGGAAACTGTGAAGTGATTCTTGTAACTCAGAACTTAGAACTTTGAACTCAGAACTTAAGATCTCGGTTCCAAGGTTCAAGTTCTAAGTTCAGAGTTCTAAGTTCTAAGTTCTTCTTAAGTCGGTCCCACCGGCGGCATCGCCCGCTTGTGTTCGGAGACCTTTCGCAGTTTATCGATGCGTTCGGCGACCTTGGACGGAACGGCTGACGGCCCCTTGGCGAGGTACGCCTCGAGCGTGTCGTAGGTAAAGCCCATCTCTTCCTCGTCGGTCTGACCCATCCAGAGACCGGCTGTGGGCGGCTTCTCGATCACCGGATCCGGCACGCCCAGTTCGCGGCCGAGCGCGCGGACTTCGCTCTTGACCAGTCCGCCGATGGGGAGCAGATCGACGCCGCCGTCGCCGTACTTCGTGAAGTAGCCCAGCGCCAGCTCGCTGCGGTTGCCGGTGCCGACGACGAGATAGTTCAGCGAGTTGGCGATGAAGTAGAGCGAGGCCATCCGGAGCCGCGGCTTGACGTTCGCTTCCGGCATCTGCTGCTTGATGTCGAGCGAATCGACGTGCGTCGGCAGACCCTTGATCGCCTTGTGCAGCGCTCCAGTCAGCGCGTCGAAGGTGTCGCCGAGATCGACGCGCACGACCGGAATCCCGAACGTCGTCGCAACGAGCCGCGCGTCCTCCTCGTCCTGCGGATGGCTGTAGCACGGCAGCAGCACACCGAGGACGCGCTGCGGCGCGGCTATCTGACACAATCGTGCGACGACGGCAGAGTCGATCCCGCCGCTCAACCCGAAGACGAATCCACGAGCACCCGCCTGTTCGGCGCGCCCACGCAACCACCCGGCGATTCTCTCAGCGCGATCGGACATCGTTGCACTATATGACAAGGGCAAAGGGCAGAGGGCAGAGGTCAAAGGAAAGGGCAGAGGGAAAAAAAA
>AR_comb_assmDRAFT_10960241_pt1 | contig 14946 bp, 9 predicted proteins | sample ArasoioldDNA_FD_10543 | JGI IMG/M metagenome (IMG submission 10543) | reverse complement strand
TTGGCTTCGATCGGCTCGGCGGGCTGCTGATGCACGCCGTGAAGACGTCCCACGAGGCGCTGGCTCTTGTAGTACAGCGAGCGAGCTTCGTCTCGGATCGTCGTGAGCAGCGGATACTTCGACATGTAGAGCCAGGGCACGACGTAGGGCTCGACGCCGTACTTCTCCTTGTAAGTTCCGCCGCCTCCCCAGTCGAACAGTTTCACGCCGCGCGCCTTCCAATAGCGCAAGGCGTACCAGTGCAGGAATTCATTGGGGCGCCAGTGCTGCTCCGTGCGCCAGCTCGCGTTCCCCCAGAAGAACGCGGTGCCGTTCATGCCGGGATAGAGGCTGGTGGCGATGCAGCGTCCGTCCGGATTGCGCGCGCGTACTGCGAGCAGACGCCCCGTCGGCAGCATGTGCTTGATCAGGCTGCGCACGCGCTCGAGACTGTAGGTCGGTACCTTGCCCTGCTTCGCGAAGACGTCTTTCAGCTGCTCGTAGTACTCGTCGGCAAACGACGGGTCGTCTGCTTGTTCGATCACCACGCCGCTCTTTTCGGCCTTGCGAATGCATCGACGGCACGCGCTCTCCATGCCCTTGAAGAGATCGTCTTCACTGCGGGTGAGGTCCGACTTGTAGGTCTCGTACGTCGAGCGCTTCAATCGGCCGTTCCGCGCGTCGTCGCGCGCGAAGTTCGGATCCGAGACTTCCAGGTGCACGCAGCCGAGGTCGCGGAACGCCCACCGTGTCAGGTCGTCCAGCATGTCGGCGCGGCCGTACTCCCGGTGCAGGTTGAAGCCGATGTACGGCGTCGTCCAACCGGGGAACGAGCTGCCGAGAATTCTCAGCCCGAACTTCTTCACGACCATGCCGGAGAAGTACCCCGCCACGGTGCGGCCGTCCTGAATTTCCGCGACGACCGGCTGGCCGCCTTGGCTCTCGGCCAGGAAGTTCAACCATTCGCGCGTTTGAAAGACGACCCGATCTTCGAAGGCGTCGAGGGCGTCCCACGGAATCTTGTCCGGTGAGAGTTGGTGAAAGCGAAACATCATGAGGTCCCGCGAAAAGTCTTTTCCCAGAGCCAGCGGGCTTCGAGCGAGCGCCGCTGCGTATCGGTGAGCACGGTCGTCGATCGCTGCTGCGCAAGGTAGTCGAGCAGCGTGGCGACCGGCACGAACCAGCCGTTTCGGCGGCTGAGCGATGTCATCACGCGAACGAACGTCGGATCCAGCTTGCCGTTCTCGTCGAACCCGTGTCCGAAGTGCGTGTACATGATGCAGGCGCCTCCGTGCTCCTCGAGGCGATCCTGGTTGGCTTCGGCCAGCGTCGCGGTGAACCGCGACACGTTCGATCCTTCAGCCGACGCATACCACGCGCCGACGAACGGCCGTAACGGATCATAGTAGGGCATCCACGGACACGCCGCGAGCGTGTCGATGTCTGCATAGACGAAGTTGCGGCAATAGCCGACCCGCTGACGGCAGATGTCTCCCCAGAACGACGGATGACCTTCGATATGCCCGAAAAAGGAATTCGACGTCCGGCCGAGCGTGGCCATGCTGTACAGCGTGCGGATCGGCGGCGTGACCCGGGCCTCTCCCCAGTAGATCGCTTCGGCGTTGTAGTGATTCGCCATGGTCCGCGGATCGTGGCCGAAGTAGCGCTGGAACGCGTCCAGTCCGCGCGCGATTTCCTCACGCGTCGACGAGTGCGGCGTCGTGTTGTGGTAACCCACCTCGAAGCCGCGCGACTGCAGGTCGAGCGTCTGATCGAGATACCTGCCGTTGGCGCACGTTTCGCCGCCGGAGTTCGGCGTGCGCACGACCGGTCCAGGCCAGACGCCGCGCGTCGTCCGGAAGCCGAGATCGGCGAGGAACGAGTACACCAGGCCGCCGCCATCGACGGTTTGCGCATCGGGGTCGTCGAACACGGTAAAGGCAAACGATTTTCCGTCCGGCCAGCGCACCGGCGGTGAAGCGTTACCGGGCGCGGTTGGTCGCATGAACTTCTGGGACCATCGCCTGCGCGGGCGTCGTCGACGTCCGCACGGCCGAGTGCTCGGTTGAACCCTTCGCGACGCGCGTCAGCGCCCGATCGAGATCGCCGGCAACCGCCGCCCAATCGTAGTGCTCGACGACGAGCTTCCGGGCGGAGGCTTCGAGCGCTCGGCGTCTGTCGTCGTCGCGGAGCAGCTCGACGACCGCCGATGCGAAGCTGTCTGAATCGTCCGCGAGCAATAGATGCTCACCGTCGTGCACAGGCAATCCTTCGGCGCCGACGGTTGTCGAGACGACGGCTTTGCCCATCGCCATCGCCTCGAAGATCTTGAGGCGCGTACCGCCGCCAATGCGCAGCGGCACGACGTACACGGCGCTCTCTGCCATGTACGGCCGGACGTCGTCGACGCGACCCGTGACCGAGACCCCCGATTCCTGCGCCAGACGAGCGACTGCCGGTGTCGGCGCGCGTCCGACGATCGAGAGCGCGACCTGAGGCTCCTGCGCGCGGATGCGGGGCAGCACATCACGGCAGAAGTACAGCATTGCGTCCTCGTTGGGCAGCCAGTCCATCGATCCCGTGAACACGAGCGACCGTGACCCGGCAGGTGTCGGCGCCGGGTCGAAGAACTCGGTGTCGACACCGGTCTGAACGACGTGAACCGGACCGTGAATCGCATCGGGATAGATCCGCGTCAGCGTGTCGCGATCGGTTGCCGACACCGCGAGGACGCCTTCGAACCGCTCCAGGGCGTGACGCTCGAAGCGCAGCATGCGCTTGTACTGCGCCGTGTAGAGCGGACGCGTGAAGCCGGACGCTGTCTCGGCATGCCGCCGCCAGATCTCCGATTCGACATTGTGCGTGAACACGACGCTGGGACAGGGCAGCCGGGCGGGGAGATTCACGGCGGGCAGGATGAAATCGCTGACGACCAGATCGAAGCCGCCGGTGCCAAGCAGCGACTGCACGCGCTGCCGATAAGCACGCGATCGATAGGTCCCAACCGCGTACGGCAGCGGATCCGCAATGCGCATGGCGGCTCGCGCGTAAAAACCGACCGACCCTTTGCGCGTCTCCGAACGCGGGATGACGTGCACCTCGCGCGCGATCTCACTCATCCCTTCGATATTCGCCTTGGGCTCGTTCGGCGATGCGAACGCGACGTAGGTGATGTCGTGGCGCCGCGCGAGCTGACGGAGGAGATGCCAGGTTCGAAGCTTGCCGCCTTTGTCCAGGGGTAGCAGGAGATCCGACTTCAGCCACAAAATGCGCACGGGACAACCGGAAGAGCAAGCAAGGTGCCACGGTCGTGCCTGCACGATCGCAGGAGCACGCACCTATCTGATGCGCAGAAGCACTGAAAAACTTCCCACTAGGCAACGCATTACCGTACGGCTGAGCCGACTGCGACGGTCGAGCGTGCAGCTGAGGCGTGGCACAGCACTTGAAGCTCGATGCCAAGTATTCCCAACTGTCGAGTTGCTGGTTGAGCTGATCACACCATGAAGACGATCGCAATCGTGGCCCTGTCGACCGCCGTTCTCGCGGTTACCGCCACGGTGCAGACGCCCGGACAAATCATCGCGTTACCGGCCGGCGGCGATTTGCAGGACGCTATCAATCGTGCCCAGCCCGGAGACACGATCACGCTCGAGGCTGGCGCCACCTACTCGGGTAACTTCGTGCTGTCCGCGAAGGATGGCAATACGTTCATCACGATCAGGACCGCCGACAACGAGGGACTCCCCGGGCCCGACACGCGCATCGATCCGAGCAACGCGTCGTCGCTCGCGAAGCTGAGGTCGCCAAACAGCCAGGCCGTGATGCGGACCGACCCGAACGCGCATCACTGGCGGCTCGAGCTGCTCGAATTCCAGGCCAACGCGAATGGCACCGGCGACATCCTGCTGCTCGGCGACGGCAGCACCGCGCAGCGCGACCTCGACATCGTCCCGCGTAATCTCGTGGTCGATCGCATTTACATGCACGGCGATCCGGATCGCGGGACGAAGCGCGGCATCGCGCTCAACAGCGCGTCGACCAACATCGTCAATTCGTACATCTCCGACATCAAAGCCGCCGGGCAGGACTCGCAGGCGCTCGGCGGATGGAACGGTCCGGGCCCCTATCTGATCGACAACAACTACCTCGAGGCGTCAGGCGAAAACTTCATGATGGGAGGGTCCGACGCGCTCATCCCGAACCTCGTGCCCTCCGACATCACGTTTCGCAGGAACCATCTCGCGAAACCGCTCGACTGGCGTCGCTCCAAGTGGACCGTGAAGAATCTCTTCGAGCTGAAAAACGCGCGGCGCGTCCTCGTCGAGAACAACGTGCTCGAGTACAACTGGCAGGCCGCCCAGCCCGGTTACGCCATCGTTCTCACACCGCGCAACTCGAACGGCAACTCTCCGTGGTCGACCGTCGAGGACATCACGTTCCGTTCGAACGTCGTCCGGCACGTGTCGGCGGTGTTCAACATCCTGGGCACTGACGATGCGAGGCCGTCGGGGCCGGCGCGGCGCATCAATGTGCAGAACAATCTGTTCTTCGACGTCGATCAGAGCGCCTGGGGCGGCAACGGCGTGTTCATGCAGCTCGGCGAAGGACCGGCCGACGTGACCGTCGACCACAACACGATCCTGCACACGGGCAACCTGATCTCGGCTTACGGCGGCACCAAGGACAAGCCGACCCCGATCGTCGGCTTCGACTTCGAGAACAACGTCGCGCGGCACAACACCTACGGTGTGTTCGGCGCCGGGCGATCGCCGGGGATGGATACGCTCTCGACGTTTTTTCCCGGCGCGATCTTCACGCACAACGTGCTCGCGGGCGGCAACGCCGCGCGCTACCCGGGCGGAAACCTCTTTCCAAGCGTGGCGGACTTCGACCGGCAGTTCACCGATTTGAAGGACGGGGACTTTCACTTGATCCCGTCGAGCAACTGGAGAGGAGCGGCGTCGGACGGCAATGATCTGGGTGCCAACATCGATGCGCTCGGGCAGATACTCGGTAACCTTGGTTTCCGGGAGCGTCCGGATCGCCCGCGCCCTGGGCGCGGCCGCGGCGGCATTCAGGAATGAAAGGGGAGCGGCGCGCGCGCGCGGCGGCCATCGCGTGCGTCGAGCTCGGTCAGCAGAATGTCGGTGAAGCCTTTTACCATGCTGCGGATCGTGTAGCGTTCGACCACGCTGTGGCGAGCGGCCGCACCAAGGCTGAGCGCAGCGTCGCGGTCGGCGGTGAGTTGCGCGATCGCATTTGACAGCCCTGCCGCATCGCCCGGCGGCACGAGCAGGCCGGTGACGCCGTCATCGATGAGCTCGCAGATGCCGCCGGTGCGCGAGGCGATGACCGGAAGCCCGGCCGCCATGGCTTCGAGCACGCTGTTCGGAAAGGCTTCGGTTCTCGACGGCAGGATAAAGAAGTCGGCCGTCCGCAGCAGATCCGGAATGTCGTGACGCTCGCCCAGGAAGCGGACGCGATCGGCAACGCCTCGGTCACGTGCCCTCTGCTCGAGCGCCGAGCGACATGGCCCGTCCCCCGCGAAGTCGAGCTGAATCGCGCCAAGGTCTGGCCGCATCGCCAGGGCGTCGATCAGAACGTCGTGTCCCTTCTCGGCGCGCAGGTTGGCGACCGTGAGCGCTCGCCGCAGCGGGCGGCACTCGCGTGCGTCGACTTCGGGAATCTCGATGCCGTTGGGCACGATGCGGATGGCGTCCTCGCGGATATGCTCGCTCCGCAGCGCGTCGGCGGCGGCGCGCGAGTTGGCGACGACCCGATGCGCCAGCCCATATGCGGCCCGTTGCAGTGCCAGCTTGGCCGCGCTCTTGTCGGTATTAATCTCCCGGCGCCCCCCGATCCGGACGGGCACCCCGGCGAGCGCGGCACCGATGAGCCCGAAGACGTTCGTGTAGAAGTCCGACGCGATGATCGCGGCGATGCGGTTAGCGCGGCACCAGCGCGAATAGCGGGCGATCTGCTTCCAGGTATCGGGTCGCCGGAAGTCCTGGAAATAGAACTCGACCAGCGACGCGGAGCGTTCGCGCGCCGCCTCGAGCCACGGACCGCGCGCGGCGAAGCAGAGCGCGTGCACCGTGAAGACATTTCGATCCAGCTCACGCATCAGATGGAGCATCTGACGCTCGGTACCGCCTGCGCTGAAGCTGGAAACCCAGATGCCTATCGGGACGCCGGACGCTGACACGCTCTGCAGTTCAGCAAGCGACATGCCTGAATCCACGCAGCCCGTACGCGGATCACACACTTCGAATCGTAGTGGCGCCCCCCAGACCGCACGGCACCGCGGCCTGAGTTAAATCCGGACGTTCTCTCGACAGTGAATTTCACGGAAACCGGCCGGTTTCGTGAATTTTGTTCAAACCGTCGAGTTGCCGAGCGATGCACTTTCTTGCCCTGCGTACGTATCGACGACCCGTTTCAGAGCGAGCGGCGTTCGTGGATCGCACCTTGCTGGGCTTCCGGCCGCGCTGGCCAATCGCCGGCTCCAATCCAAAATCAGGAGTTCATTTTGGTTTTCATCACGTGGGTCTGTTCTCGTTTTCCTGTACGGTCCGTCGCAGCAATCGCCACAGCCATCCTTGCCCTGCCCGCCCTTACGAACGCCGCCACCATCAGCGTCTGCTCGAGCGGCTGCGCGTACTCGAGCGTCCAGTTGGCGGTCAACGCGGCACAGCCAGGTGACACGATTCTCCTGCGCGCCGGACAGACGTTCGTCGTCAACCTCCTGCTTCCCGCGAAGAGCAGTTCGTCGACCGCCTACATCACCATTCGCTCCGACGCTGCTGACACGTCGCTGCCGAATGCGAGCACGCGGCTCGTACCCAGCGGACGCTCAGGCGCCAACACGTCGTCATCGTTGCTGGCGCACCTGGTTGGGGTTGGAGGCACGGCGAAGACCCTTCCGGTGATACGCACGGCGCCTGGCGCGCATCACTACAAGTTGATGTTCCTCGACATCGACGGCGCGGCGCAGGAAGGGTGGGAGACGCTCGTGGCCCTCGGGACCGACAAGGCCGATACCCCGCCGCACGACATCGTCTTCGATCGCGTCTACGTTCACGGTCATGCGACTAAAGGTCAGAAGCGCGGGATCGCGCTCAACAGCAGCTCGACCGACATCCTCAACAGTTACATCGCCGACATCAAGGCGGCCAATGCCGACTCGCAGGCGATAGGCGGGTGGAACGGCAAGGGCCCGTTCCGCATCGTCAACAACTACGTCGAGGGGGCGGGCGAGAACATCATGTTCGGCGGCGCGGTCCCGGCGACGAGTGGACTGATTCCGAGCGACATCCTGATTTCCGGAAACGACGTCGCGAAGCCAACGTCCTGGCGCAATCCGATTCTCGCGCCGCCGGCGTCCCCGAAGGCCGCGGCGTCGACAACCGCCGGCTCCCTCACGGCGGGCGCCCACTATTTCAAAATCGTGGCGCTGACGATGTCATCGACCAAAGAAGTCAACTCGCTACCTTCCGCCGAGGTCTCGGCGACGGCTACTGCGGGCCATTCGATACAGCTTTCGTGGAGCGGTAGCAGCGGCGCGATCAAATACCGCATCTATCACGGCACGTCGGCAGGCGGCGAAGCGAAGTACCTGACGACGACCAGCTCGGCGACGTCGTTTGTGTACAAAGGCAGCGGCGAGAGCAGCGGCAAGCCGCCGACGGCGGGCACGAAGTGGGTATCGAAGAATCTGCTCGAGCTCAAGAATGCGCAGCGTCTGACCATCAACGGCAACGTGTTCGAAAACAATTGGAGCGGTGATCAGAACGGCTACGCGATCGTGATCACGCCGCGCAACGTCGACGGCAAGGCGCCGTGGAGCGCGGTCCGCGACCTGACGTTCACGAACAACATCGTCCGGCACAGCGCGGGAGCCTTCAACATTCTCGGCTACGACGACACCCAGGCGGCCGGCAGCGGTCTGACCCAGCGCCTCACGATCCGCAACAATCTCTTCTACGACATCAATCCGCCGAGTTGGGGACCCGCGGCGCCCAAGTGCTTCCTGATGGGTCAGAGCCCCACGGATATCACGTTCGACGCCAACACGGTCGATCAGCAGACGACGACGCTGGTCGGCGCCTACGGCAAGCCGACGCTGCGTTTCGTGTTCACGAACAACATCGCGCTTCACGGCAAGTACGGGGTCTTCGGAGACTCGAGCTCGGTCGGCAACGCGACGCTGGCGAAGTATTTCCCGAGCGCGGTGTTCAAGTACAACGTGCTCGCGGGCGGCACTGCCTCGCTCTATCCGTCCACGAATACTTTCCCGACCGTCGCGCAGTGGAACGCCGCGTTCGTGAATCGCGCTGTCGGAGACTATCGCCTCCTCTCGACCGCGACGTTTCTCCACGCTGGCACCAACGGCACGGTTCCGGGCGTCAATATGGACATTCTTGAAAGCGGCCAGGACGCTTCGTCCGATCCGCCGCCGACCCAGCCACCGCCGACCACGAGTCAGCCGCCGGTGGCCAACGCGGGCGGACCGTACTCGGGGGCCGTCAAGACGGATATTTCAGTGACCGGCGCGGCCTCGAAGAGCGGGACTGCCGCGTTGTCGACTTACGCGTGGCAGTTCGCGGACGAGATCGTGCTCGATGCGTCCGACGTGAAGGCTTCGGATATCCACGGTCACTGGCAGAAAGCCACCATGGCCGGTACCGCGTCCGGCATGGCGCTCGTCAATCCGGATGCGGGTGCCGCGAAACTGACGGCTCCTGCGGCGTCGCCGAGCTCGTATGTCGACGTCCACTTTTATGCGGCTGCCGGCGTGCCGTACTACGTATGGTTCAGGGCGCAGGCCGAGAGCAACTCGTACACCAACGATTCGTTCTTCGTGCAGTTCAGCGACTCCGTCGATGCGGCGAGCCACGCCGTGAACCGCACCGGCAGCACGGCGGGGCTGGCCATTGTCCTCGAGGAAGGTCACGACGCGGGTGTCTCCGGGTGGGGCTGGAACGACGCGAATTATGGCGGGACCGCTCCGCCGGTCTACTTCGCCTCGTCTGGCGTCCACACGCTCCGGCTCCAGCCGCGCGAGGACGGCATCGTGATCGATCAGATCGTGATCAGCTCGGCGGTGTACGCGGCCAAGCGGCCGGGGCTCACGAAGAAGGACACGACCATCGTGCCGGGCACGCTCGGCACCGCGACGGGCGTCAGCGCGATTCACCGCTATGCGATTGCCGGCGTGTATCCGGTGGTGCTGACCGTGAGTGACGTCGCCGGCCTGCAAGCCACCGCCACGGCAACCGCGACAATCCGCTAGTCCGGAGCCCAGGGTGATCGAGGTCAAGGAAAGGAGCGAAACAGACGGATACGGATGAGGTCGCGTCCGGCGCGCAATCGTGAGAACCTCACAGCTCTGTTTTTCCGATCACAGTTCGCGTGAGGCCGTCGACGACGCGCGCCGGACGCCGTCCAGAATCACAGGCCGTTTTACACATCGACTCGGGCATCCCTCTTGCCCTGCGGCAGGGCACCGAGGTGATGTCAATGCGTGTGGCTCTGGGTGTGTGTGCGGTGACGGCTGTTCTCGTGTCGTTCGGGTCCGGCGAATGGCCGGTGGAGCTGGCTGCGGCGGGCTCGACGATCCGCGTGGCTTCCGGGGGCAACCTGCAAGACGCGCTGAATGCCGCACAACCTGGTGACACGATCCTGTTGCAGGCGGGCGCCACTTACAGCGGCAATTTCGTTCTGCCGGTGAAATCTGGCGCGTCCTACATCACCATCCAGACCGACATCGCCGCGACCGGCGCGCTCGCGCCGGGTGTGCGTCTCTCGCCGGCCGCCGCGGCCTCACTGGCGCGCATCAAGTCGCCCAACACCACGCCGGCGCTCAAGACCCAGGCGTCATCCCATCATTGGCGGCTTCAGCTGCTGCAGTTCGGTCCCAATGCCACCGGTTTCGGCGACATCATCGAAATCGGCGACGGCAGCAGCGCTCAGAACAGTCTGAGCATCGTCCCCTACTCGTTCGTGCTCGACCGTCTGTACGTATACGGGGATCCGCTGATGGGACAGAAACGCGGCATCGCCATCAACGCGAAGGATGTGACGGTCACCAATTCCACAATCCGCGACATCAAGGCCGTGGGCCAGGACTCGCAGGCGCTCGGCGCCTACAACGGGCCGGGGCCCTTCTGGATCGAGAACAACTATCTGGAAGCGTCCGGTGAGAACTTCATGCTCGGTGGTGCGGACCCCTCGATCACCGATCTGATTCCCGGCAATGTGACGTTCCGGCGAAACTACGTCACGAAGCCGGTCAGCTGGCGGAATCCGATCCTGGCGACGCCTGCGAACGTCGCGGTGAGCGGGGGCTCCAGCGGATCGCTTCCGGCCGGCACCTTCAGTTATCAAGTCGTCGCGCGGCGCGCCGCGGGTCCCTCTTCCATCGCGCAGTCGACGCCCTCGCCGGCAAAGACTGTCGCCGTGCGTCAATCCGGACAAGTGAAAATCACGTGGAGCGCGGTATCGACGGCGTCGGAGTATCGCGTCTATCGCACGGGCGGCGGTGCGAACGTCTACTGGACCGTCACACAGCCCACCTTCATCGACAGCGGAGTGTGGCCCGGGACGGCCGGGACGGTCGCGGCGGGCGGCACGGTGTGGACCGTCAAGAACCTGTTCGAGCTGAAGAATGCGCACGACCTGGTGATCGAACAGAACGTCTTCGAGAACAACTGGAAGGAGGCGCAGGCGGGCTACGCCATCGTGTTCACCGTCCGCAACTCGGGCGGCGCGTGCACGTGGTGCACGATCCAGAACGTCGAGTTCCGCAACAACATCGTCCGGCACGTGGCGAGCGCCGTGAACATTCTGGGCTACGACGACCCGTCGCGTCCGAGCGTCCAGGCAACCAATCTGAACTTCCGCGACAACCTGTTCTACGACGTCGATTCGAAGTGGGGAGGCCAGGGCTTCTTCTTCCAGCTTGGCGATGCCCCGAAGAATGTCATCGTCGATCACAACACGATCGATCACACCGGCGGGATTCTGGTCTCGGTGTACGGCGGAACGTCGACGGCGCCGCGTCAGATCGTCGGCTTCCAGTACACCAACAATCTGTCGCGGCATGGATCGTACGGCGTGATGGGCACCAACCTGGCCTACGGGCTCGGGTCCATCACCGCGTATTTTCCGGCAGTGACGTTTCGGAGAAACCTGCTGTCCGGGGGATCGGCGAGCCGGTATCCGCCCGACAACTTCTTCTCGCCCGACTTCGATACGCTCTTCGCCAACCGGGCTGTCGGCGACTATCGATTGCTGCCCGGGGGGCCGTTCGCGAACGCCGGCACGGACGGCCGCGATCTCGGGGCCGAGATGGGAACTGTCTTGGCTCTTATCAGTTCCGGTCCGCCGCCTCCGCTGCCGACGATACCGACGGCGGTACGGGGTCTTCACTTCCGGCGGTAGACAGGCTCGAACGTCCGGGCACGCGGCTTGCTTTTTCGAGCACCCGTGCCTCGACGCTCCCTTGCAGCTCTTCAACAGACTCTTCGCGGCGCGCGCGTGGTCGCACGCCGACGCGGCTTCAAGTACTTCGGCTATCTCGTGACCGGCGTTGCCTGGCCTCGGACCCTCTACCGGTATGCGTGGGGCCCTGACGCATCGTCGATCGGACGTTTCGTCTTCGATCGTGCCGGCCGTTGGAGGGCGGAGACCGTCAGTCCTGCGGAGCTGCGCGACGCCGGGCTTCTGATCGATCTGGGGCAGGTCGGTGCCAGCTCGACCTCTGCCGAAGATGTCGAGGACGTCATGAACCGCGCGCACGCTGCCGGGATCGTTGGCGTGCGGCATGCGTTCGACCGTGCCGTGCGGATTCCGGGAAGCCGGCCGCGCTTGGCGGCAATGCCCGGCGCCCGGCGCTATGAGCGCACCAGCCCCTGGTTCCTCGCCGGACGCGACGAAGACCGACGCGCGTTCAACAGCCGGTTCGGACGATCGCTGCTGACGGAAGCCGAGACCCGCCGCACGCTTCGGCGGCTGAAGGCGAACGTGCCGCACGGCTACCGCGACTACGCGCCAATCGATTTCGGCGGCGGGCTGTCGATCGGGCAGATCGCGTCGACCGACAGTGGCACCGGGCGTTGGGACTTTTTCAACGGCGGAATCGTCGGGCCGCTCGTGGCGGGCAAGCGCGTCATCGATCTCGGATCCAACAACGGGTCGATGCCGCTCATGATGCTGCGCGCGGGGGCGTCGGAAGTCGTGGCCGTCGAGCGCACGCCGCAGATTGCCGACTTCGCGCGATTCAACGCGCGCGTGCTCGCCTGGCGCGACCAGCGGCCGTACGCGATCGACGTCCTCGACGGCGACATGCGGGTGTTCCTCTCGAGCGATCTCGGCCGCTTCGACGTGGTTACCGCGTTCTGCTCGCTGTATTACCTTCCGCAGGAAGACATGGCGCGGATTATCGCGAAGGCGTCGGCGATGGGCGCGACGCTCGTCTTGCAGGCGAACGAGGCGATCGACAACTTGCCGGCCCGGGCCGCGGTGCTGGAGCAGCTGATGGTGTCGAACGGTTATCCCGACGTGCGCGTCTACGCGCCGGCGGGGTTCTCGCGGCCGCTGCTCGTCGCGGCGTCGCCCCGCGTGGCCGCCAGCGGCGACCACGTGCTCGCGGCGCGGGCGTGAGACTCAGCGCTCGAGCGCGTTTGCCGGGTATGAGGCACGGATGCCGTAGTGGTCCGATGGCGCTTCGTCGCCGGGTGTGACCAGGCCGAAGCGCGTCATCTCGGTTGGTCGAAAGCTGTCGGGCGACCACGCGTAGTCGATGCGCTTCCAGGCTGCGCCTTCCGGCGCGCCGCAGCCCCTGCGATTCAACATTCCTGTCGATCCATCCTCGTTCGCGTGCAGGAGTGGCCAGGCATCGACGTAACCGGCGTTGGACAAGACATCGATCGCTGCATCACCGTTCGGCTTCTGCCGGCAGATCGGCCCCTGAGCCGTCCAGACGTTGAGGTCGCCAATCAAGACATGCGGTCGGTGACCGCTGGTCGACTGCATGAAGTCGAGCGTCTGTCGCGCCTGGATGGCGTACGTGTCCTGCTGCTGGGCGCCGGTCGCATACCAGTGCGCGACGTAGACCAGCAGTTGTCGCTGGCAGGAGCGATCGACGCAGACGTCCGCCCGCAGCACCCACGCGGTATCACCCGGTGATTTGTTCTTCGAGGTATCGAGCTGTTGCCAGCGCTCGCCTTTGAATCCGTATCGCGCGACGAGTGCGAGGCCGTTCTGCGTGTCGGAAGCTGCTTTCCATCCGAGCGCCGCGCGCACATGCTCGGGTGACGCGCACGTGGCCTTCCACGCTTCGGCGAGGCCGAGGGCGACGATCGACAGGTCGTCGCCGAGCGACGAAGTCAGCGTCTTTTGAACGACACCTGCGCCCCACGCGTTGAGCGGCTTCGATCGATCGTTGCAGTTGGATCCTGCGGTGAACGACGAGGCACGTCCTGGAAGGCCGGGCACGCCTTGCCCTGAGCGGATGTTGTAGAACGCAACTTTGACGGAAGCGGCGCGTTGATCGCGCGGCGACGGGATCGTTGCCGCCATCACGATCGCGAGCAGCGCCGCAACCTTCACTGCGAGGCCGCCGCCGGGATCACGATGACGGCGCCTCCCTTGTGCTCGTTGGGAGGCGCGGCGATTGTCGCCTCGTGCGCATCGAACACGCGGCCGGCGATGACGAGGCTCATGCCACAGCCGCCGCGCAGCTGATCGAATGGAGGCAGCGCGGAGGCGTCGGCCGCGGTGGCGTCGACGGTCTCGCGATCGCCGATCAGCACCTGCCGGTGCGCGGGATCGCCTGTCACCTCGCGCTCGATCACGAACAGCTCGTTGCTGATGACCAGCTCGCGCCGCAGCGCGCCGAGTACAGCGCCGAGCGCCGCCGTCAGGCGAATCGCGTCCGCGGAAACCATCGACGGACCATCAGCCTCTTCGAGCACAACGGCCACCTCGCGGTCGGGGAGCGGAGGCAGTTGCTCGATGGCGGTCTTGAGCATCGCGCGCAGGTCGGCAGGCTGGCGATTGAATTTCACGCTGCCCCCCTCGAGGCGGGCAAGGTCGCTGAGCTCCGCCAGCAGCGCCGTCAGCCGTCCGCAGGATTTCTCGGTTTCCTCGAGCAGCTTGCGCTGCTGGTCGGTGACCGGCCCGGCGCGGTCCTTCAGCAGCATGCGGACGTACCCCGCGACCACCGTCAGCGGCGTGCGGAACTCGTGAACCGACAGCGACAGGAGTCGCGACCATTGGGGGCTCTCGGCGTCATCAGACATCGCGGCATTCTACGCGGCAATTCCCGTTCCGAACGGGCCGCGGAGCCCGTTGGCGCCCCCGGCGTTCCCGGGTTCCCGGGCCGGGGTCCCGGGGCGGGTTCCCGGGGTCAGGTCTTGGTTTGACCCCTGTCGGTGCCAGGCCTGGGCACGCCCCGGGGTGTCGGTGCCAGGCCTGGGCACGCCCAGGGGTCAGGTCTTGGTTTGACCGCTTTCGGTGTCAGGTCTCGCAACCAGACGTAACAGTGATGTATCGAAGCTGGTACGGGAATGGCTGGAGCGCTTTACAACGAGGTCACGAGGATTTTACGTGTGTAACTGATGCCGCACTCGGACGAACAGTTGGGTACTTTGTTGCCCAATCGCGGCTAAACCGAGACCTGACCCCGGATCGAGGCAAACCGAGACCTGACCCCGGATGTGGTCAAACCAAGACCTGACCCCAGGGACTCCGGGCCGGGAACGACGCGCCGCTGTATGCCCCAGTCATTGACGACCGACGGATTCGTGCCGCTCCTCACGGCGATCGCCAACGGGTCGCAGCAATACTTTGGCGACTCGGAGGCTGTCGTCGAGCCGGTGGCGCGGCTCGAACGGCCGTTCTCGGCGCTGCTGCGGCTGCGTGTGACGGCGAGGGGGCGCGAGTCGCATGCCTTTCTCAAGG
>AR_comb_assmDRAFT_10104933_pt1 | contig 14950 bp, 25 predicted proteins | sample ArasoioldDNA_FD_10543 | JGI IMG/M metagenome (IMG submission 10543) | reverse complement strand
GCCGGTTGACAATCACGCCGAGCGGCTCGCCGTCCATCTGCGCCTCGAGGTCGCGGATCGCCGCCAGGTCGTAGTGCAGCTGGCGCGGTTTGTCGAACTCGACTGTTACCATTTCAAATCCTCCCCAAGTGCGGCCCGGCGTCAGACCGGGTCGGAGTTGGCGTCACGCTGTCTTATGGCGCGTTGCCGGTGATCCACGCTGTGCCGTTCCAGTTGCAGTGAATGCCGTCACCGGTGGCGACGTACTGGCCGGTCGTCCACGCGCTCGTCGGGCTGGCGGTTACTGCGGACATGGAGGCCAGATTCGACGGCGTCTGCGCGCCGGCCGGCGTAAAAGAACCGGGCACGCCCGCTGTGGCGCCCGTCGCGCTGACGGCCGGGATGACTCCACCGCTGGCGTCGAACACGCCCAGCACGCGCGTGCTGCAGCGCAGCTCCGCGGTCGCGGTCGTGATGCCGTCCACCGTGGACACGGGCCCCGTCCAGCTGAGGCAATTGCAGACGCCCGAAATCCCGGTCATGCCAGCGTCCTTGCCCAGCGGTCCGTAGGCGTACGCCAGCCCGCTCTTGCCCTCGATACCGCTGAAAAAGACTTCGGCTTCCGGGGTCCACTTCGAGGAGAGCGAGAGCGCGCGCGTGCGGAAGCCCGCCACGATCTCCTTGGTGGGCGTGGCGACGCCGGGCTGGAACGTCGTGCCGTCCAGTTCGTCAGTGTCGCTCGAGGGCGTGATGCCGTCCAGAAAGTGGCTGACGTCCGTCTTGACGCCGCTGCCGTTGTCGAGTGAGAGAAACGCGCGAATCCCTGCAATGGCCATGACCGTGCTCCTACTCCGTGCGAGATCGGATGGCCGTCAGGGCGGGCCGATCGGTGGTCGGTGTCTCAGCGCTGGTGCGAGTCATCGGAGCAGCGCTCAGGACAGCTTCGAACTTCGTCAGGTGGTGTCGCGCCAGGCGCAGCACTTCCGCAGCTTCCGCGGCAATGCGCTCCGGTGGCGTCTGCGCGATCCACTTCTCCACTTCGGTCAGACTCCCGCGCGCAAACCGGAGGCCCTGCGCCAGCAGATGCACGGTGGCCGGGCGCATTACTGGGGCACCACGCCCGGCCGCTGCTCGCCGCAGACCAGGCAGAGCACCATCGACGGCCCGCCCAGCGTGCTGGCGTCGATCTGGCGTTCTGCCGGATGCGGGCACGTCGCCGTCGGCAGCTCGCCTTCCTCGAGTGCGGGGTCAGCTGGGGCGCGCCGCGGAAGCGGAAGCAGCAGCTCGTCGCGCTGCTCCTCGACCCGCGCTTCTTCCACGGTTCCAATGAGCCCGTCGAGCACCAGGCGCAGCGCGATCAGCTGGTCCAGTACGCGGTCAGCTCTCATGGACGTGAATCCGAAACAGCATTGGAAAGTGCCGCACTTCGACGCCCGCCACCATTTCGGTGTAGGCGTCCTGGATGATCTCGAACTGCGCCCATGCCGTGCGGAAGCCCTCGACCGGGAGCTCCTGCGCGTCCAGCAGCGCGATGATCTGCTCCATCAGCGCAAACGCCGGCGCCTCGTCCGTGCTGTAGCTCACCACCTTGACGGCCGCGGTCAGCTCGCGGCCCCACTTGGCGCCGCTGCCCATCGTGTTCCGGGGCACTTCCGTAAACGGGCCCAGCGTCAGGTACTCGCCGCTGGTCGGCGCACTGGCCGGCACGGTCGCTTCCGAATACACGCGCACGCCGTTGCGCAGGCGCGCGTCGCCCAGCAGCACCTGGCGCAGCGCCTTGAGCACGCGCGGAATGGCGAACGGGGCGGGCGTGGCCATCACTGCACGCGCTCAATACAGCCCAGCACCAGAAAGACGCCGCGCTCCTCCGGGCTGCTCACCTGCGTGATTTCGAAGTGGCGCACCTGCTGCCGCTTCGCGTCCTGATACTCGACGAACTGCCCCACCGTCACATCCGGCCGGAACCACGTCGTGAGGACGTGCGTCGCCGTGTTTACGATGCCCAAGTCCTGCTGCGTCAGGCGGCCCAGCGTGGACAGCGCCTCCGTCGCGGTCATCGGCTCGAGCGCGCCACGCACGTCGGCGACGACCACGGGCGGGCCGGGCACCCGGCCGCCGGTGTCCGGGTTCTCGATCGAGGTCGGCTGCAGGATGGTGAAGCGCTCCGTCAGCTGGCCGATGGTCGTCATGCAATAGCCGGCGCACGCCGGCGCGCAAGTAGAAGTTCGATGGTGACCCAGACACTGTCGTCCTTGGTCTGGAGCACGTCGCCGCGGCCGGTCGGGCTCCAGTAGTGCGTGGCCAGCAGCAGCACGCTGCGCTTCACATCCGCCGGAACCGTGGCGGGCGTCCACGCCGGATCGCCGGCGTGCTTGAGGTATCCAAGGATCGCCGTGCTCGCCTGCGTCGCCAGCGCCGTGAGCGCCACGTCGTCCCACGTATGCGTGATGTAGAGTTGGGCCTTCAGCTCGTCCAGCGTCACCCACGAGACATCCGGGACGGTCAGCGGCGGCACGGGAACGAAGTCCGTCATCGACTCGCCCCTGCCGGCTCGCGCAGATCCTTTCCGTCGCGGCCGCACTTCACGGCAAGTACCCAGTCGCTGCTGTCGCCGGGCCGCCCCGTCGTCGTGGGCGCCTGGCAGTGCCACTCACAGCCCCGCAGGCTGACCGTGTCGCCCGTCACGTAGGTGCGGCCCGCCTGATAGCTGCCCTGATACTTCTGGAAGGGCAGCGTCAGCGGGAAGCGCTGCGCCTCGCGCCCCGGACGCGCGAAGGCCAGCGTGATGGTGCGGTCGCCGTCGAAATCCACGGCGAAGTCCTCGAGCGAGAACCCGTCAGCGCCGTCCTTGCCGTCCCTGCCCGGCGGGCCGGGCACGGGCGCGCGCGTTTCGAGCACGGCCAGCCGTTCGCGCACGGGCGCCAGCTCGCGCGTCACGGCCAGCGTGACTTCCGAGGAGACAGCCGCCAGGTGCGCGCTCAGCTGCGCGTCGATCTGCGTCAGCCGCGCCTGCAGCGGCGCCAGCGCGCGCGTGATGGTGGTAACGACTACGTCGGCCACGGCCTGCACGTCAGCCATACAGTCGGACCTCCTGCGCTTTCTGTTCGATGGCCCACAGGAGCGCAGCCGGCTCGAGGGCATTCATGACGACGGGCGGCGGCTCCACTACGGCCGGCGGCGCCGGCGTGCGCGTGATGGACTCCCCGGACGCATCGCGCGCGGCCAGCGCCGCCAGCGAGTAGTTCTGCTGCTGCAGGTACGGCGTCTCGCCGCCCTCGACCGGGCCGAGACCGAAGAAGCGCTTGCGCGCTTCGTTGGGCGCCATCGCGCCGGCGCCGATGCCCTCGGCCGCGGCCTTACTCTTGCTTTCCGTGTCCATGCGCAGCAGGTCGTCCAGGTCGAACTCCGTGCCGTAGGGGCGCGGCAGTTCCAGCCCTTCGTCCAGCACCAGCTCGAGCGACTCGATCAGCGACTGCAGGCACTGGCTGTAGTACTGCTGGTTGAGCGCTTCGACGTTGTTATAGGTGGGCTGCTGGCCGCCGACGACCTTGTACGGCGGAACGTGGAAACAGGAGCAGATCGTTTCCGCACTCCACTGGAGCTGCTCGATCAGCTGCGCGTCCACCGGGTTGACAGTGACCGGCTTGTATTCCATGCCGTTGGTGAGCAGCAGCAGGCTGCCGACTTTCGGCCCCGTGAAGTTCGCCTGATAGTAGGCCTTGAGGTTGGCGGCATCTTCATCCGACATGTCGCCCTTGGCCACCAGGATGCCGCTGGGCCGCGCTGCGTTTGCGAAGAAGTTGTTCGAGTTGTCCTGAATCTTCAGGCCCTGCATCGCAGCGAGGCCGCACGCAAAAATCGGGGTCACGCCCACGAGCGGATGGAAGAGCGTGACCATCCGGTCGTGCATGATCTCGCTGGCCGGGACGATGACCGAATCCGTGCGGAGCTCCGACAGGTCGTCGCGCCGCAGCTCGTAATACACGTCACCGCTCGTGGACACCATCGGCGTGACGCGCGACGGGTCGAGCACGTACATGCCATTGACGACGTTCCGGTCGTCGCGCTGCTTGAGCACGTAGGTATTCCCAAAGGTCAGCTTCGAGGACAGCCACTGCTCGATGAACTGAATGCGCGTCTGATAGCGGTTCGGCTTGCGCAGCACGGGCGAGAACGCGGAGGACTCCACCGGCGTCCAGATGCCGTTTTTGTCCTGCTCCACCAGGCGCAGCAGCAGCTTGGCAATGTCCCGCGCGATCAGGTCCACGCAGGCAAACACAGTGGGATTGCCCAGCACGGTGGGCGTCTCGAGCGATTCGTTGCGCTGCCAGGCGCCCGTGCTTGGTTCGGAAATCAGGCGGGACCAGATGCCGCGAAGGCCAGCCCCGGACCGGACCGGGGCCAGCGCTTCACTGAGAACGCCGCGGCTGCGCGTGATGGAGAGGCCGAGGATCTCCATTCACTTCGCGCGCTGCTTGGGCTTGGGCTTCTCGACCCGGCGCACCAGCCCGCCGGCTTCGAGCGTATCGAGAAACGGATAGCCGCTTTCACCGCGCGCGGGGTCGATCTCGTACGTGCTGCCCTCGCTGCGCGGCTCGCCGTCGAACGTGTGACCGCGCAGCACTTCCACGGTCACAAGCGTGGGTTTGTCCATGCGCGTGCTACGCGGCGATGTACGTCGCGACCGTGTACTGCACGGCCCCGGCGCGCGCCTTCTTCCAGTTGATGAACCGCTCGGCTCGCAGGCCCACCAGGTTGTTCTGCCAGAAGCTGGTGTAGACCGTGGTCGCGTCCGCGGGATTCATGGGCGCGGAGTCCATCTGCACGGAGGCCTCACGGCTCACGTCGATGTTGACGCCGCCGTCGTCCGCGACGAACACGGCCGGCGGTGACAGCGCGATCACGTTGCTGCCCAGCACCTGACTGGTCACCACGGTGATGCCGTTGGCCGAGCCGCCGTTGGCGCCCAGCGACGGGAAGAGCGGCTGCCCCAGCGGGTTGAGCGAGGAGCCGAGCGCCAGCGCGTTGCTTTCCGACATCAGCAGCGCGGCGCCCTTGGCACTCAGCCCCGCGGCGGTGATGGCGGCGAGCAGCGCCTGAATGTCCGCGCGCGCATTGGCGGGCGTGCTGCCCGCGGACGTGATCGGCGTCACGCCGTTGGTGATGGAGCCCGGCGACACGTTGGCCACGGGCGCCTTGGCGGGGTCCGTGAACTCGATGTCGAGGAAATGCGCGATGCCCGCGATCATGTCGGCCCGGATCGCATCTTCCGCCGAGGGCGACGACAGGCGCGCGAGCTCCTCGGTGATGGCGATGATGCCGGCGCACTTCGTTACGCCCAGCGTCAGCGTGCCGAACTGGAGTTTTCCAACCGGCTTCGGCGCGCCCTGTCCCACCCACTGATACGTGCCGCCGCCCGTCTGCGAGGGCACGCTGACGTTGAACGGGACTTTGTGCAGGTTCGGAATGTTGCCGATGACGGTCGCCGGCCTCAACAGGCCGATGAACTCGTCGGCCAGCGGCTTGAGCTGCACCAGCGGCCCGGCCCATGTCGCGTCGGTGGTCGTGCCCGGTGCGACTGCGGCCTTGAGCACCATCGCGACTTCCGGCGTAGTGTCCTTCCACTGCTCCGCGAACTGCAGCGACGCCATCGTGTCGCCGTGGCCGAAGGCCTTCGCCTGGCAGTAGCGGATGAACGCCGTGCCCGGCGGCACGTTGGCCTTGACCGTGATCACGGGCACGCCGGATGGAGTCGCCGTGGGCTGCGCTGTCTTGGTCTCGATGCGCGTGGCCGCGGCCAGCTCCAGTGATTCCTGCGCGTGCTGCCGGCGCAGGTGGCTGTCAATGCTCTTCACTTCCAGCTCGAGCCCGTCGTATCGGTCCGCGTCGTCCGCGGTAAAGGTTTCGCTCTTGTCAGCTGCAGCCTTCATCATCGTGGCCATTTCAGCCACTTTGGCGGCGCGCGTGTTTTCAAACGCAGTGATCTGTTCGCGGATAGTCATGGCGGGCGCGGCCTTTGTCGCGCGGACAACTGGGAGCGTGTCCGAAACGCCGGACAGATCAGGGCCAAGCGCGGCCAAGGATTTGACGAGGAGGATCGACGCGCGGCGGTTGCTGGGAATCGTCACCACGCTCAGCTCGAGGATTTCGCTGCGCAGGATGTCCAGCACGCCGTCCTTCGCGTGCTCCACCATCTTCATCACGCGCAGGCCGATCGACACGCTGTTGAGCAGCTTGGCCTTGATGGCGTGCCACGCTTCATCCACGCGATCCTTGAGCGGCCCCGGCGTCGTCAGGACTGGGATGGACGCCTCGAAGGCGATGCCCTCGGCGGTCGCGGGAAACAGCGTCACGGAGCCGATGGGATATTCCTGCTTGTGCTGCAGGAGCAGCGGCAGCGGGTTGGCGAACGTCGCGCCTAGCGGGTCGATGCGCTGGCCTTGTCGATCGACGTCCGGGGTGGTCGCTATTCCTGAGAAGATGCGCCGCTCGAGATCGACGGCCTTGATGATGAAGGGCCCGACTTCCGCGAATTCGTACTGAGCGGCTGACATGGAAGGCCGTCAGTACGCAGCAGGCGGCTCGTCTGCGTCAATTTCTTGCTGGGAGAAAGGCTGCGGCGCAGGACCTCGAGCCCGGTCAACCCGCCCGGATAGAACGTGACGCGCGGCTGCGCCTGGCGTGCGCGGAACTTTCTGTAAGTAAGTGCGACCAGTGCGACCAGTGCGACCAGCAGCAGCGCGCGCATTTCAGCTCGACCGGGTCGGCTCCGTGTTCGCAGCGCGCAGCGCCCGGCGAATCCATTCCGGGAGCGTGACGCGCGCGGCCTGCGCGCGTCGGTAGGTCGTATCGTATTGCGTGGTCGAGAGTTGCACGGTGACTTTGACCGAGGGCGTTTGCGGTTCGAGCGACGGCCGGCCGCGTGGACGTGTCATGGCGACTCCCCGTCAAGAAGGAACATCCGGTGTCTGGGCACGGGGCGATGGCCGTGCCGGTTCATGCTGTCGATCGCCAGGACGAGCGCGACCACGCCGTCGATACGTTCCGTGGACAGGACCTTTGACGGTTTGACGTTGCCGGCAGCGTCTACTTCTGCCGCCGCGTTGCTGACGTTCCACCGCAGCACCGGATGCCCGTCGTGCCGCAGTGTACGCGCCAGTATGGCCTGCTCAAAGGCCTTGCTGGGCGGTGACATGGACGCCCAGCCCTGCCGCACGGCTACGCATTTCAGCCCGTCCTGCTGCTCGAGCCGGGTCACCAGATCCGTGGCGTTCCACGGGTCGTAGCCCACCACCCGGACGTCGAACTCCGCGGTCCACTCGAGCAGCTTGCGCCGAACGGCCTCGTAGTCCACCACAGGGCCCGTGGTGAGGTTCAGCAGCCCCAGCCGCGCCCATTCATCGTAGGGCACCCGGTCGCGCCGTACGCGGTCCTGCACGCTGTCAGCCGGGACGAAGAACTGCGGCAGCACGTCGAACCCGTCGTCGTCCGGGAACACGGCTACCAGCGCCGTCAGGTCCTTGGTGGAACTCAGGTCCAGCCCGACGTAGCAGGGGCGGCGACGCAGCGACGCCCGGTCGATCGGCGCGCGGCAGGCATCCCACGCGCGCATGGCCAGCCAGCGCTCGGCCTGCTCGGTCCACTGGTTGAGATAGAGCCGGCGGAAGGTATTCTCCTGCGCCGGGATTTCCTTCGCGCGTGCTGCGGCCACCCGCATCTCTTCCAGGCTGCGAAAGTCGCCCAGCGCCGGATTCGCGCGAAACCAGACGCGCTCGTCCCGCCAGTCCGCACCGGCCGGGGCCTCGAAGAGTATCGGCAGAAACGTCGGATCGAGCGCCGGGTTTTCGCGGACCTTTTTCGCGTGGGCATACAGCTCCCAAAGGATGGAGTGCCGGTCGTAGCCGGCCGTGGAAATTGCCAGCACAAGCGGCTGCGCGCGCGCGCCGGTCGAGGAGGTCAGCACGTCCCACAGTTCCCTCGAGGGCGCTGCGTGCAGCTCGTCGTAAATCACGCGCGACGCATTGAACCCGTGCTTGCTATAGGCCTCCGCGGAGATCGCCCGGTAGAAGCTGCCGCTTTTGCGATGCACGATCCGCTTCTGGCTGTCGAGGATTTCGCACTGCGCATACAGCTCCGGTTCATTGCGGATCATCTGGGCCGCGACGTTGAAAACCAGCGCGGCCTGGTCCTTGTCCGCGGCAGCGCTGTAGATCTCGCCGCCCAGCTCGCCGTCGAAGAGCAGTCCATCGACGGCCAGCGCCGCAGCCAGCTCCGTCTTGCCGTTCTTGCGCGGCATCATCAGCAGGCACGTTCGATAGCGCCGGCGCCCGGCGCGCGTCGTTCGAAACAGCGGCCGGATGATCTTGTGCTCCTGCCACGGGCGCAGGTGGAACGGCTGCCCGGCAAATGGGCCCTTGGTGTGCGACAGCATGTTGATGAGCCGCACCTTGCGCGACGCCGCGGACTCCGCTGCCATGCACGCTCAAATAGGACAAGTTGAACCTGAAATAGGACTCCTTATAGGTCCTACTTCCGCCGCCGGCGCTGCTGTCGATCGACGCCCTCGAGGACCGTGCGCAGCTCGCGCGCCAGCGCCGCGGCCATCAGCGGCGGGACGGAGTTGCCCAGCCGGCGCCACTGGTCCGCAAACGAACCCGGCAGCACGTAGTCGTCCGGGAACGAGCAGATCCGTTTCAGTTCGGCAATCGTAAAGACGCGCTGCTCGGTCCCGGTTTTTACAATCAGGTTCTGCGCGCTGGCGAGCACCATCGTGCTGGGGTCGTTGGTCGTCTCGACGATGTCGCCCCAGCCGCTGCGGTCGCCGAACGTGCGCGCCTGCACCTGCACCACGCCGCCGCCCAAGTTCAACCCCGCGGCCATGATCGTGGCCGACGGCTGCGTGCTGGCGTCCACCATCGTGCGCGCCGGGTCGCGGTCCACGGCCCGGAAGTTCTTGTACGGGATGGACGTGCCCATCCGCTGAATCCACGGCAGCGCGTCGCGCACCGAATAGCGATACGGCAGCGGCTGCGGAAACACGGGCGCCACCTCGAGGTCGTCCCGGATGCCAAGAAAGATGAGACGCAGCCGGCGCTGCGGCACGCCCAGCCATTGCGCGTCCACCAGGCGCGCTTCCGTCCGGTAGCCGAGCACCTTCATCTGGCGCAGGATCGCTTTGAAATAACCTTTGGCCACGCCCTTGACCATCCCGGCGACGTTCTCCGCGACAAACGCGCGCGGCCGCAGTCCGTCGAGCAGTCGCAGCCACTCGAAAAACAGGTCCTCGATGTTGGTCTGCACGTACCCGGCGTGCTCCGCGCGCTGGCCCCAGCCCTTCGCGCGCTTGCCCACGGTTGAAAAGTTGGTGCAGGGCGGCGAGCCCTCGAACACGTCCAGCTCGCCGGCCTTCAGCAGCTTCGTTTCTTTCAGGATGTCCACCGCCTGGACGAAGCGCAGGTCCCGCCCGTTGATCGGCGCCGTGAGGTTTTTGCGGTAGCACGCGCGCGCGTGCGCGTCGATGTCGTTGGCCCAGAGCGTGCGGAAGCCGGCGAGCCGGAACCCGAGACACGTTCCGCCGGCGCCGCTGAACGTGGAAACGTGCGTCAGCTTCGACAGGGGCACGCGCTCGAGCGCGGCCATCGTGAGCGGCTGGAACGGCGGCTTAGCGGCGACGGCTGGCATGGGTCGGCAAGCGATACGGGCACGCTTTGCGACGACAGGCGATGGGCAGTCCACAACTGCCGCACGTCTTGCACCACTCGAGCCGCGGCAGCACGTCAGCCTTTGCCGCTCCATTCATAGCCGCACTTCGGGCAGGTGTGCTCGGTCGCAACGGTTTCATCGACTGCTTTGAAATTGACATCGTGCTCCGTGGCTGCGTCGGGCAGCAGCTTGCGCAGTTCGTCGTCGGTGAAGAACGGCAACAGGTCCACGCCGGCGGCCACGTCCTGCGCCAGTCCCAGCTGGTCCCATTCCGACAGCTCGCCGGTGCGGTTGTCAGCCAGCGCCAGCGCGCGCTTCTGGTTCTTCGTCAAGCCGATCCGGCGCACGGCCACGAGCGTGTCGCCGTCCGTGTCGATGATCTGCAGCTTCGTCATGCCGGCCGCCGTCGCGGCCTGCAGCACGCCGCTGCCCGCCAGCACTTCGTTGCGCTCGTCGATCACAATCGATCGAGCAGCGCCGACTGACTCGAGCGAGTTGCGGATCATCTGGACGTTGCGCGCCGGATGCACGCGGCGATTGTTCGGGTCGGGCGCCAGGTCGTGCAGCGTGCGTGGCGTGCGCAGCCGCCGCGGCTCGAGCGGCGCGCGCCGTTTCGTCGCGTTCTTCCTCGAGGACTTTTTCAAAACAGCCCGGCCCATTTACTCACCTCTTTCGGTTCCACCTGCGGCAGCGCACTGAGCCGCGCGCGGCCGCTGGGCGTCAGTCCCAGTTCGCCCCAGAGTTTTCCGCAGTGGGCCAGCGCGCGATCCGCCACGGCCAGATACGGGTTGATCATGGGCACGCCGCTCGGCTTGCGAACGATCATGCCCAGCTCGCGCACTTTGCCCTGCGCCTCGAGGTAGCGACTCCACTGCTGGCAGAGTGCGACCAGCGCGGAGCGCTCGGCCTGACTCGCCAGTCCGCACGCGCGCAAGATCGGAATGACGCGGCGCCATTCAGCAGCAGCTAACAGGTCGGTCGCGACTTCCGCGGGTGGAGTCTCGAACTCGTCACCGACAGGTGGCGGCTGGGGCTCGTGCGGGTTGACTGGACGTCGTCCGGGGTTCCCACGCAGCACGCGCAGCTTCGTTGGTTGAGGGCGACGGCCACTATTCGAATTGCCAGCCACGGAAAACCGTTTCATTTTCCGCGAAAATGCGCGCTTCCACGGGTCGTTGCCCGTCTCGAGGTCTGCTCCGACTTTTCGACCGCCCCCCGGTCTGTCAGTTGGCCGGCAGCGATCAGCTTGAGCCATCCGCGCGCGATGAACTCCTCGAGCGCAGCGCCCGTGAGCTGCAGGCCGGGTGACGGTCGGCCTGGTCCACCTGGTTGGCCTGGCTGGGGAGCTGGCCCACCTGGTTGGCCTGGTCCGGGTTGGCTGGGTGGTTTGCCTGGTTCACCTGGCTGGCCTGGTGGGTCCGGGCGCCGGCTGCGCGTCATCATCGCTGCGATGCCTTCCTGATGCGCTGCGTGCCCTCGAGGAGCGCCTCGCCGCAGTCCTCGCAGCGCAGCACGATAGTGTCCACCACGTAGCCTGCGACGTTCCCTGTTGTCTCCCGGACGCAGCGGACCGAGTGGCCAACGTGCCGCTCCACTTCCCGGAATACGACGTGAGCGGCGCACTTGGGGATGCGCTCACCCACTGAGCCGCTGCAAGTGGCAGCCATCAGGCCTTGCCCACCAGCACGGGAACCACGCGCGCCACGATTTGGTGGCACGTTGGGCAGCGCTCCACGATGGCCTCGCCTGCATACTCGGACGGCAGCACTACGGCCCATGTGATGCAGGTCCGACCCGTCACGCGGCACGCTCGCTCTCCGACTTCCCGGATTAACCCGAGGTCACGCAGCTCGGTAAAGCGCGCTCGTGTATTGGAGTCGTATCGCAGGTTGAAGTGCAGCACTTCTTTCAAGTACTCGAACACTTCATTGGACGTGTGGCCTACACCCAGCGCGTGCAGCCCGACCCAGATCTGCGCTTGCCGGGTCGCGATGACGCCCGAATCAATCGCTTGATAGAAGGCTTCGATGGACGTCTCCCGCGGCGACGTGATGACTTCATAGGGCGCCGAGTCCTCCTCGCCGTGGTCCTCGTCCGCATCGACCCGGCCTTGCTGCCCGTCGCAGTGCAGCGCGTGATTGGGCTCGGTCGGATCGCCGCCGCAGAAGTCGCACGGTCGCGGATCGGGCGGCGGCTCCTGTCTACCGCCGCAGACGCAGTGCCGCCAGTGATCGGGCTCGGTCGGATCGCCTTGACAAAAAACACAGAGTTGCATGGGTCACAACCCTTTCCGCGTCTTGCGCGCGCCGCAGCTGCGGCACAGGCTCTGCCAGTTGTTTGCTTCGTCCCAGAAGAGCCCTTGGTCGCCGCGGTGCGGCACTACATGATCCACCTGCGCGGCTACAGTCACGATGCCGCGGTCGTAACACTCGCTCATGACTGGACGCTGCCCACCTGGACGCTGGCCGCACAACGGATAGCGCTTGCGGAACGCAGCCGCGCGCTGGTCCCAGCGTCGCGTGTAACCTTGCGCGCGCCTGTGACCGAACGGCCGCGCCATTGCCCGGTGCGCAGCGCAGTAGCCGCGGCTGACAATCGCGGGGCACTGCGGCCGCAGGCAATAGGGCATCGCCTCACCAGTCCACCACAATCCCATGCTTCTTCAACCAGCGGCGCCGGTCGGCCACACTCCAGCGCCGCGCTCTGAACTCTTCGGGCCGGGTGTATTCCAGGCCGAAGTATCGGCCCTCGCCCTTGAGGATCTGCAGCCCCGTGCTCAAGCGCGCGGCCGCCAGCGTGGCGTTGACTTCAAACACAGTGGGCCACGCCGTCGCAACCAGCTGGCGCGCGCCCCGTGGTTTGGTGTCACTGGACCCGATCCAGTCGTCCCGTTCGGGCAGCGGCTCGTTGTACTGCCGGGGAATCACTGCACGGTTCCGTTCTCAAGATAGAGCGCCATCATGCGTGCGCGATCCTTCAACGCTTCCCAGCACCAGAAGTCCGCGGAGTCCGGGTCATAGTGGCGCTGCCCCAGTTCGTCGCGCATCTGCAGCATGTAGTGCGCGAGGATGACAGCGGCCACGTCCAGCATGTCGCCGGTCGTCGCCTCGAGGGCCGTGGCCTGCGAGTCGAGCGCCTGAAACAAGCGCAGGCCCACGGCGTGCTTCTGCTGCATGGCCTCCATCTGCGTGGCCTCCCTTAATCCGGCGGCGCCGCGGCGAGCTGGTCCTCGAGCGCGACGCGCACGCGCGTGGTTTCGCGGGACAGCCAGCTGACTGGCGGCCGCGCGTCCATGCCGCGGTCCAGCAGCACGTCCAGCGCCTGCCCAATGCGCTCGAGCCGGTGCAGCAGCACCAGCGCTTCGACGACAAGGTCGCGGTCAACGTGCATCTAAAACAATCGCAGCTCGCCGGTGTGACGGTGCTGCATGGCCTCACGAATTGCTGACGCCAGTGCCGTGGACGCCGGCATCCGGGCGCACTTCACATCGACCGTGAGCGGACAGGACACGTTCAACGTCCAGGCGCCGCGCGCGTCGCGGCGCACGGGCTGAATCTCCCGGCCGCAGTACGCGCAGGGCACGCGAATCCCAAACACGGCGAGCGGCGCATCCTGCTGCACTTCAATGCGATGCCGCGGCCCGTTCACGCCATGACGACCGCTGCGGATGTACAAGTGCCGCAGCAACGTGGGCCACAAGTGGTGTTCGAAGATTGTCATGGCTTCCGCTCGAGCGCAGCCAGTCGCTGCTCGAGGGCGTCCAGCCGATCGAGCGCGGCCGCCAGCTCCCGCAGTTCCGCCTGCACATCGCGATTGCGTACCATGCCGCCGGCGCCGGCTTCGATCAGCGCCAGCTCGAGATAGTGCTGCAGCAGCTCGCCAGGCGTCGGCATTCACGCGACGTCCACTTCCGGTTCTTCCAGCGCATCGACATAGCAGCCACAGCCGCCAATGTCGAACAAGTCCGGCTGCAGGCCGCTTTCGACGCGCTCACGAAACGTGCGCAGCGTCAGCGGTCGCTTGCCGGTGGGCGTATGGTCCGCAAGAATGGAGACGTTGCCGAGCACGGCGCGCAGCTGCTCCTCCTTGTGCTCGTGATACGCGAAGCGTTCCGGCAGCTCGCGCAGCAGCCGCGCGAAGTGCCCGTGGCCAGCCTTGATGCAGAAGCCGCCGCAGTTGTTATGAGCGAACCCCAGCGCGTACAGCCGGGGCGGGCGCAGCTGCTCCGCGCGCGCCCACGCGAGCAGCTGCGGCTTGCTGAGATAAGGCGCATCGCACAAGGGCGCATCGTAGGACCAGCCAAGCGCGGCATACCGATCGCGCAGCCGCACAAAGCGATGCACTTCCGTCCAGTCGATGCCCACCGACACCACGGTGGACGCCGGGTCGCAGTTCGCCTCAAGCCAGGCCGTCGCCTGCTCCCGTTTCAGAATCCGCGAGCACGGGTCCACGCGCGTGTTTCCCAGAAAGCGCTTGTCGGCGAACACCTGCCACGGGTCGCGGCCGTCCGCAAGTGTCACCAGCTGGGCGCCGACGTTGGCCGCGGCTTCCGTGAGGAACCGATACAGGTCCTCATCTTCCATGCGCGTGTCGGTGAAGAGCAGCACGGTCGCTGCAGGCCCGTGCTGCGCCACCACGCGCTTGGCCGCGGCCCAGCTGCCAATGCCGCCCGAGAACATCACCACGCGCGTCATCACGCCACGTCTGAGCCGCGTTCCGGGTGTTCGCTGTCGTGCAGCTTGGATACCACCGAGGCCCACTTGCGGAACGTCGCGCGCACCTGGTTGTCGTGGTCCAGGAACTCGAGCAGCTCGCCAGCGACCTGATAGCCGGCGCCCGTGATCTCGCGCTCGTGGCCGTCCTCGTAGCGGACGACATACGTCCGGGGCACGCGGCTCAGCACCTGCCCCACGCGCTCGCCGGGTTTGGTGTCTGGTTTGGTCGAAGGTGTCGTCATGGGTTCCTCCTGTAGCAAGTGGTCCACTGCGAGCTGCGCGGCGAGTCCGCGCATCAAGAACGCTTTCAGCTGGTCCGTCGTCATGCGATCATCCGAATTGCGGCCGGGGACCGGAGGCCGTCGCATCCGCGCGCCCGAGGCTGAACGCGCGGCCCAGCGGACGGGCCTCCGGTCCGGGGTTCAAAAGCGCACGCGCACGCCGGCGCGCACGGCGTGACCGCTCCACCCAATGCTGGGACTGGCGCGGCTGCCCGTAAACATCAGGACGCCACCCGCGGCCTCGAGCCCCGTGCCCAGCCACAGCAGCGGCTC
>AR_comb_assmDRAFT_10286720_pt1 | contig 14955 bp, 12 predicted proteins | sample ArasoioldDNA_FD_10543 | JGI IMG/M metagenome (IMG submission 10543) | reverse complement strand
CGTCGCCGATCTTCCCGGTGTTGGCGCTCTTCTCGATCGCCTCGATGACGCGATCGGTCATGTCGTCCTTGATCGCCGCCTCCACCTTCACCTTCGGCAGGAAGTCGACGACGTACTCCGCGCCGCGATAGAGCTCGGTGTGGCCCTTCTGGCGCCCGAAGCCCTTCACCTCGGTCACGGTGATGCCTTGCACGCCGATCGCCGACAAGGCTTCGCGCACCTCGTCGAGCTTGAACGGCTTGATGATGGCCGTCACGAGTTTCATGGTTTCTCCCCGATCAGAACGAGTACGACACGAATCCCACCAGCCGCGTCTTGCTCCAGTCCCGGCCCTTCACGGTGTACAGATCGTGGTCGGCGTTGGTCCCCTTCACGTAGGCGCCGGCGTTGAAGCCCCTGCCGAAGTCCCAGGTCGCGCCCGCCTTCCACAGGCTGTACGAGAGCGCGTTGTTGTGGTTGTAGCGCTGGTGGCCGAGCACGCCGTTGAGCGTGAGCTTCTCCATCTTCGGCAGCGTGTAGTTCACCGCGAGCTCGATGTAATCGGAGCCCTTGCTGTCGGGAATGCCGAACGTGTCGCGGAAGGAGTACCAGTACTTGAGCGTCGCGGGGCCGTAGGTGACGCCGGCGTACACCTCGTCTGTGTTCGGCTTCGGATCGAATTCGCTGGAGCGCGGGTATTCGTAGTGCAGGTAGCCGAGGTCCACCGTCCAGTCCTTCACCGCCTCGAACTTGTAGCCGCCGTAGATATCCCATTCGAGGTTGGCGCTGGTGCTCGTGCCCGCGCTCTCGGCGATGTCCTTCAGCCACTTGATGTTCGACAGGAACGTGCCGACGTAAAGGCCGCTCTTGTGCGCGTAGTCGAGGTTGAGCTGCAGCGCCGGCTTTTCCGAGGTCTGCGAGATGCCGCGGTATTCGTACTCGCTGTAGACGGCGACTTTCCCGGTGAACGAATGCTCGGGCGTCTCTTCGGCGAGGGCGGCGCCGCAGACGAAGGGGAGTCCCGCGAGCCCGGCCGCGACGAGCACCTTGGGCAGTTTTTGCATGTTGGTATCCTCTGGGGTTGGAAAACGGAAGCTCGCCGGGGAATAGCAGCAAGCGTGCCACCGGCTAAATCGTTGTTTGTCTGCCGGTATTCGCGACGGCGTGCGCGCGCCGCACAGGATTTGTGCGGCGGGGCACCGCGGCGGTGCGCTCGGCTGCGCCAACCGAATCGGGGATCGAGATGAACGAGAAATTCCTGAGCGAACTGAGCGCGCGCCTCGCGGCGCTCGCCGCCGACAACCCGGCGAAGGATTTCGAAAAGAATGTCCGCGCGCTCCTGTCGAGCGCCTTCTCGCGCCTCGACCTCGTGAGCCGCGAGGAGTACGAGGTCCAGACGCAGGTGCTCGCACGCGCGCGCGAGAAGCTCGCCGCGCTCGAAGCGCGCGTGGCCGAGCTCGAAGCCAAACGCGGCGCGACGAAGGCCTAGGCTTGGAGTTGCCGGAGCGCCTCGTCTTCCGCGGTGCGCGCGCCGCGGCCGGCGAGTGGCGCTGCCCGCTCTCGTGGCCGGCCTTCCGCGATACCGGCCCGATTCGCCAGCACCTGGTCGCCTTTCCGCGCACGAGCGTGCGCATCCGCCACGAAGGCGCGCGCCCCTTCGTGACCGACGCGACGCTCTTCACCATGTACAACGCGGGCCAGCGATACACGCGCGAGGCCGTGCATCCCGCGGGCGACCAGTGCGATTGGTGGTCGGTGGACCTGGAGACGGCACGCGCGATCGCACGCGCCGTCGACGCACGCGCGCCGCACGACACCGGCCAGCCGTTTCGCTTCGAGAAAGGCCCCGTCGACGCGAGCCTTTACCTGCTGCAGCGCACGGCGCTCCATCGCATCAAGGCCGGGCTCGCCGATGCGCTCGAGGCCGAGGAGCAGGCGATGCGGATCGTCGAGCGCGCGCTCGCCAATGCAGTCGGCAACTCGCAGCGCGCGCGCGAGCGGCGCGACGGCGCGCATCGCGACCTCGCCCAAGCCGCTCTCGCGCTGACCGGGGCGCGCTACCGCGAAGGCCTCACGCTCGAGGGCATCGCCTCGGCGCTTGGCGTCAGCGCTTTCCACCTGTGCCGCGTCTTCCGCCATCAGGCCGGCGTGCCGCTGCACCGCCACCTGCTGCGGCTGCGCCTTCGCGGCTGTCTCGAGGATGTCGCGCGCGCGGCCGACCTGAGCGCCGTCGCTCTCGACGCCGGCTTCTGCAGCCACAGCCATTTCACCGCCGCGTTCGTGCGCGAGTTCGGCGTGACGCCCTCGATGTGGCGATCCGCGGGCCGCCGTCAGCGCGCGGCTTTGCGCCGCGTATAGATCAGGTCGTAGTTCGTGGTCCAGGTCTTGCCGCCGTCGGCGGACGATTCGCTGAATTGCCGCACGCGATCGGTGCCCTCGCGAAAGAACGTGAGCCGCGTGGGCAGGCGCGCCGGCTGCCCGGGGGCGCCGGGAACCTCGCCCGCGAACACCATGTTTCCTTTCTCGTCGGGGTTGCCGTGGTATTCGTGCAGCCCGCCGCCGCCATCGGCCCATGTCTGGTACCACATGCCGCGCGAGGCGTCGAAGATGTTGAGGCTCGTGCCGGTGCTGCCCGCGAGCGAGCGCCAATGCTCGATCACGACGCAGCCGCCGTGCTCGAGCGTGATGATGTTTTCCGCCGCCGGCGAATCGCCCGGCGCGCCCGGCGGACGCACGTCCCATGTGCCGATCCAGAAATCGAACGCGCGGTAGCGCGGATCGGCGCGGCAGGGAAAGACCGAGCGGTCGAAGCGCTCCAGGAAGGCGGCGAATCGCGCGTCGCCGTGCAGCGGCGCCAGCAGCGGATCCTCCGCGGGCGCGAGCGCCGGCCCGACGCCGGCCGTGAGCGCCGCATCGAGCTCGGCGAAGGCCTCATCGCGCCGCCCGGTCTGCGCGAAGAGCGCCGCGCGCCGATAGCCGAGCGCCCCGCCGCGCAAACCGAGCGACTTGGCGCGCTCCAGGTGCGCCGCGGCCTGCTCGAAGCGGCGAAGATGCAGCAGCGCCGTGGCGAGGCGAAGCTCCGCCTGCGCGTCGCGCGGATTGTCGCGCGCGACCTCCTCGAGCAGGCGCGCGGCTTCCTCCCAGCGCTGCGCGTCGAACGCCGCCTGCGCCTCGCGCCATGCGGCCGCGGCGGGCGGCGCGGCGAGCGCAGCCACCATGCATATCGCCACGATGCGTACTTTCATGCGGGCCGACTTTATAGTTGGCGATCGCGCAGCGCTATCAAGAAATTGCGCGTCAACCGAATCGCCCCGCGGCGGATTCTTGGGGCATGTCCCTCGCCGTCGTCTTCAGCCGCGGGCTGCACGGGCTCGACGCGCCGCTCGTGCGCGTCGAGGTGCACGCCGGCGGCGGCCTGCCGCAGATGCACATCGTCGGGCTGCCGGAGAAAGAGGTGCGCGAGTCGCGCGATCGCGTGCGCGCGGCATTGAACACCGCGCGCTTCGAATTCCCCGCCGGGCGCGTCACCGTCAACCTCGCGCCCGCCGATCTTCCGAAGGAAAGCGGGCGCTTCGACCTGCCGATTGCGATCGGCATCCTCGCCGCGACCGGCCAGGTGCCCAAGCGCGCGCTCGACACGCTGGAATTCGCGGGAGAGCTCGCGCTGTCGGGCGAGCTGCGCGCGATTCGCGGCGCGCTCGCGATGACGCTCGGCGCGCGGCGCGAGGGGCACGCGTTCGTGCTGCCCGAGTCGGTCGCCGGCGAAGCGGTGCTCGCGGCGGGCGCGCGCGTGTTCCCCGCACGCTCGCTGCTGGACGTGTGCGCGCACCTGACCGGCCAGGCGCCGATTGCCGTGGTGACGCGCAGCGACGTGGCGGCGGCGGCGATCGCGTACGCCGACCTGGACGAGGTGCGCGGCCAGCACCACGCGCGCCGGGCGCTCGAGGTGGCGGCGGCCGGCGACCACGCGTTGTTGTTCTGCGGCCCTCCGGGCACCGGCAAGACGATGCTCGCGACGCGCCTGCCGGGAATCCTGCCGCCGATGACGGAAGACGAAGCGATCGAGGCGGCCGCGCTGCAGAGCGTGGGCCATGGCGCGTTTCGCCCGGAGCGCTTCGGCGTGCGCCCGTTCCGCGCGCCGCACCACACCGCCTCGGGGATCGCGCTCGTCGGCGGCAGCTCGCCGCCGCGCCCCGGCGAGATTTCGCTCGCGCACCACGGCGTGCTCTTCCTCGACGAGCTGCCGGAGTTCAGCCGCGCGGTGCTCGAGGTCCTGCGCGAGCCGCTCGAGTCGGGGCGCATCACCATCTCGCGCGCGGCGCGGCAGGCCGATTTCCCCGCGCGCTTCCAGCTCGTCGCGGCGATGAATCCCTGCAAGTGCGGCTTCCACGGCCACCCGAGCGGTCGCTGCCGCTGCACGCCCGACATGATGCGTCTGTATCGCGCCCGCATCTCCGGTCCGCTGCTCGATCGCATCGACCTGCACGTGGAAGTGCCGGCGATCCCCGAGCGGGAGTTGCTCGATGCGCCGGCCGGCGAGTCGTCGGCATCGGTGCGTGCGCGTGTGGTGAGCGCGCGCGAGCTGCAGATGCAGCGCCAGGGCGTGGCGAACTCGAGGCTGCCGATCGGCGACGTCCACCGTCTTGCGCCATTGGGCCGCGATGCGCTCGGCCTGCTGCGCGAGGCGACCTCGCGACTGCATCTTTCCGCCCGGGCGTGCCATCGCGCCATGCGGGTCGCGCGAACGATCGCCGACTTGAGCCGATCCTCACAGGTGCTGGCGGAGCATCTTGCCGAGGCGCTCGGCTATCGGCCCGCGGCCGGGGGGCCTGGCCGGGCGCCATAGCCCGTTCGGCGCTTGCCCCCCGCGTCGTTTTTTCGCGACAGCACAGCATCCTTCCCAGCTCCGGGTCGCCTGTCGTCGGCGCCGCTCGCTCCGGGAAGAGCCGTGCTTTTCAATTCCGCGGTTTTCGTCTTCTTTTACCTGCCGGTCGTCCTGATCGGCTACCTGGCGGCGCTGCGGCTGCGCTGGGCGCGCGCCGGCATCGCGTGGCTCGGCCTCGCGTCCATTTTTTTCTACGGCTACTGGAACCCGGCCTTCCTGCCCCTGCTGGCGGCCTCGATCCTGTTCAACTACGGCGCCGCGCGCCTGCTGGACGACACCCTCTGGAAAGGCTCGCCGCGCGCCCGCAAGGCGGTGCTCGTCGCGGCGCTCGCCACCAACCTGCTGGCGCTGGGCTACTACAAGTACGCCAATTTCCTGTCGTCGTCCGTGGCCGGCATCACCGGCGTCCCGATGCCGGTCTTCGACGTGCTCCTGCCGCTGGGGATCTCGTTCTACACGTTCACGCAGATCGCCTACCTCGTCGACACCTACAAGGCGCGCAAGTCGGAGCGTTCCTTCGTGGCCTACGTGCTCTTCGTGACCTTCTTCCCGCACCTGGTCGCCGGGCCGATCCTGCACCACAGCGAAATGATGCCGCAGTTCATGCGCGAGAGCCGCCGCGTGCCGCTCGCGCTCGCCATCGAGGGACTGCTGTTCTTCGCATGCGGCCTGGCGAAGAAAGTGCTGATCGCCGACAGCGTGGCACGCGCCGCCGATCGCGCCTTCACGCTCGCGGAGACGAACCTGCTCGGGTTCGTCGACTCGTGGTTCGGCGCCCTCGCCTACACCACGCAGATCTATTTCGATTTCTCGGGCTACTCGGACATGGCGATCGGGCTGGCGCTGCTGTTCGCCATCCGGCTGCCGCTCAACTTCAACTCGCCCTACCAGTCGCTGTCCATCATCGACTTCTGGCGCCGCTGGCACATGACGCTGTCGCGCTTCCTGCGCGACTACTTGTACATTCCGCTCGGCGGCGGCCGCCACGGGCGGGTGCGGCGGCACCTCAACCTCATGATCACCATGCTGCTCGGCGGGTTGTGGCACGGCGCCTCGTGGACATTCGTCGTGTGGGGCGGGCTGCATGGCCTCTACCTGCAGCTGAACCACGCGTGGCGCCATCTGACGGAAAAGTCGCCGCGCCTGCAGGCGGCGCTCGCGCGCCATGCTCGCGCGGCCGCGCTCGTGTCCTGGGCGCTCACGTTCCTCGCCGTGGTGACGGCGTGGGTGTTCTTCCGCGCCGAATCGTTCACGGGCGCTGCGAACGTGCTGCGCGGCATGTTCGCCGGCGCCGCGACGATCGACGCACGGCTCGTGGATGCGCACACCGCGTTCTACATGTGCGCCGGGCTCCTGCTGGCGTTCCTCGCCCGCAACTCGCAGCAATTGATTCCCGGGCTCGCCGAGCGGATCGTCCGCGGCGCGGCGCCCGACCGGCCGCTGCTGCAAGGCGCCCAGGTCGGCATGCTCGTGTTCCTGATCGCCTCGCTCACGCTCGTCTCCGTATCCTGGGGCACGAATGAATTCATCTACTTCAACTTCTGAGGTGAAGGCCGCCATGCTGCGCGTGCTGGGCGCGCTCGCGGTCGCGCTCACGCTGCTGGTCGCCATGGAGCTCGGCCTGCGCCTGCTGCCCATCGCCAAGGGCGTGCACCGGCAGAACCCGCAATCCGCCGATTCCTCGACGCGCCTTCTCGCGCACCACGACTACACGTTTTCGCTCGGCTGGGACTTGCGCCATGTCGTCCACGGCCACACCAACGACATGGGCTTCATCTCGCCGCACGAGTACACCGCGAGCCGTCCGGCCGTGGCGTTGCTGGGCGACAGCTTCGTCGAAGGCGAGATGCTCAGCTACGAGGAGTCGCTCGCCGGGCACCTCGATGCGGCCCTGGGCGGCCGGGCGCAGGCCTTCAATTTCGGCATGAGCGGCGCGGCGATGCCGCACTATCTCGGCATCGCGAGAGAGATGGCCGAGAGGTTCCGCTTCACCGGCGCGGTCGTCGTCATCACCGGCGACGACTACATCGAGGGATTCCAGCGGCAGGAAGGGCTTTACGCCTGGAGCAAGGATCCGCGGGGCGCGCTCATCGAGCTGGTGCCGGCGGCGCGGCGCAGCCGATTCGTCCAGCTCGCGCGCGAGTCCGCCCTCGCCAACTACCTGCGCCTGAACCTCAAGTTCTCGCCCTCCCGGCTGCTGGCGTTCACCGGGTACCCCGCATGCTCGCGGGGCGAGCTCACCGAGGACGACCGCATACGGCTCGCACGCTACGTCGATGCACTGCCGCAGGCGCTGCACCTTCCGCCGCAACGCATCGTCCTGGTGTTCACCGAGGACGTCGGCAACATCTACGAGCGCGTGGATCGCAAGCAGCCCGCCAGCCTGCAGCGCAAGTGCATGGATCGCGATGCCCTCGCGCGGGCCGAGCTCGAAAGGCTCGCCGCCGCGCGCGGCATGCAGCGCATCGACGCCGGCAGCGTTCTCGAGAAACATTACCGCGCGCATCACTGGCTGCTCGATTTCAGCCCGGTCGACAAGCACTGGAACGGCACCTCCACCGCGGCGCTCGCCGCCGAGATCGCCCCTTTGCTCGGTGCCGGCTCCGAAGCGCCCCGGCCGAACGCCCGCGCGGTCACGTTCGCGGCCACGAAGAGTGATAGCGTCTCGCGCTGACCGCTGCGCCCGGCGGCAGGCCAGCTAGATGCGATAGGCGTCGCGCACTTCGCGCACGAACAGGTCCTCGGGCGCGAGGGCGCGCTTGGTGAGGCCCTGCTCCTGCGCGTACTGCAGGAACGCTTGCAGCGTGCGGCGATTGGGCTCGATGCCGTAGGGAAACGGGTCCGCGCCCGCGATCGAGCGCATGCGCGCGGCGAAGTCCGAGATCCACGGCAGCGGCGCGTGCGAGGCGGTCACGTCGGCCATGCGCGCGGCCGAGCGCGCCTTCGCCTCGTCGAAGGCCTTCAGCAGGTTCATCGCGACCCACGGGTTCACCTCGTAGACGTCCTTGCGGATCGCGATGACATGCATGATCGGGAAGATCCCGGTCTTCGCGAAATGCGCCTCCTCGCGCGCCTGGTGATCGGTGAACAGCCGCCGCACGCGCGCATCCCCGGCTGCGAACGAGCGCGGCGGCCGCGCCGAGAGCGCCACGTCGATGCGCCCGTCGAGCAGCATCTGGTCGAGGGATGCGTCGGCGACCGCCTTGTAGCGGACGCCTGCAGGCAGGTCGAGCTTCACCTTCTCCACGCGGCCGGGCTCGTTCACGCCGGCCTGCAGCCACTCGATCTGCGCGAGCGGGATGCCCAGCTCGTGCTGGATGTAGCCGCGCGTGTAGACCGACGCGGTCTGCCCCCATTCCGGGATGCCGATGCGCGCGCCGGCGAGGTCCCCCGGCGAGCGGATGCGACCGTCGCTGCGGATATAAAAGGAAGACAGGCGGAAGACGCGCGATGGAAAGACCGGGATGCCGACGAAGAACGCGTCGCCTTGCGACACCATGGTCGCGAACTTGGCGAGCGAGAGCTCGGAGACGTCGAACTCGCGGAACCTGAGGAAGCGGAAGAACGTTTCCTCGATGCCGAGCTTGAGGTGCGTAAGGTCGATGCCGTCGGCGCGCACCCGCCCCTCGGCGAGGTCGCGCGTGTGGTCGTAGTCGCCCAGCGCGAGCGTGAGGCTCAGCCGCCCGAGCGCTTGACGATCGTGTCCTCGTAGAGCTTCGTCCATTGCACCTGCCTGTCGAGCGCCTCGGGGCCGTCGATGAAGCGCAGCCGGATGTCGGCGAACGCCGAGGGCACGTTGCGGTTCGCCGCCATGAACGAGCGCTCGGCGAGGATCGCCTGGCCCTCGCCCAGGAAGAAGTCGAAGAGCAGCATCGCGGCGAACGGGTGCGCCGCCTTGCCGTGCACGGCGACCGAGTGCAGCTGCGCGACCGTGGGCGGGAGCGCGACCCAGTCGATGTCGGCGCCCTTGGCCTTCATCTGCTGCGGCTTGTAGCCGTACACGGTGAGCGCGAGCGGGATCTCGCCGGTGGCGACGAGCTGCGCCAGGAGCGTGTGCCCCTTGCGCACCGAGATGCCGTTTTTCGCGACGATGTCGCCGAAGAGCTTCACGCCCTTCGCCTCGCCGAGCCCGTGCAGCAGCGTGCCGAACCACGCCTGGTCCTCGGCCTCGATGCCGAGCCGCCCCTTCCAGCGCGGGTCGGCGAGGTCGTCGTACGTCTTCGGCAGCTCCTCGCGCCGCACCTTCTTCGTGTTGTAGGCCGCCACGAACACGTCGATCGTGGAGGTCGCGTACTCGTGGTGCGCGGGCAGCGTGCCCTCGCGCATGTCGGCGAAATGCGGCGACTCCATCCTGAGGAGCATCTTCTCGCGCCGCAGCGCCTCCATCTCGGGGGCGTTGTTCTCGATGAAGTCGACCTCGTGCTTGCCGGCGCGCGTCTCGTTGATGACGCGCGAGACGACGTTCTCGGAGCTCGAGCGCCAGTCGCGCACCTTCACGCCGTACTTCTTCGTGAAGGCGTCGAAGACCGGCTTCAGGTCCTCGGTCTGCGTCGAGTGATAGACCATCACCTCGCCCTCGCGCTTGGCGCCCTCGACGAGCGCCTTCGCGCGCGCGTCGCCCTCGAGCCGCGCGACGGCGGCCGGATCCATCGATTGCGCGGCGGCGAGCGCCGACGACAAGGCGAGCGCGCACAACGCGGCCCGGGCCGGTCCCATGTTCTTCATGTCGACCTCCTTTCCAGTAAAGTTTAGCGCGATGAGCGCCGATCCCCGTTCGATGCCGTTGCAGCAGGCGCTGCAGCAAGCGACCGCCGCGTACCAGGAAGGGCGCCTCGCAGACGCGGCGGCGCTCTGCGAGCGGATCCTGCACGCGAGCCCCAACCAGCTCGACGCCATCAACATCTCGGGCGCGCTCGCGATGCGGCGCGGCGACTACGCCGCGGCCCTCGACTTCTTCACGCGCGCCGCCGGCATCAGGCCGGATTTCGCCGAGGCCTTCAACAACCGCGGCGTCGCGCTGCAGGCGCTCGGCCGCTACGAGGAGGCGCTCGAGCCGTACGGCCGCGCCCTCGCCCTGCAGCCGGGAAACGCGGATGCGCTCTTCAATCGCGCGCTGGTGCTGGGCGAGCTCAGGCGCTGGAACGAGGCGCTGCAGGACTACGAGAAGCTGCTGCGCGCGTATCCCGACCATGCACGCGCCTGGAACAACTGCGGCAACCTGCTGCAGAAGCTCAAGCGCTGGGACGAGGCGTTGCAGTGCTATTCGCAGGCGGTGCGCGCGCGGCCCGACTATGCCGAGGCGATGAACAACTGCGGCGTCGTGCTGAAGGAGATGGCGCGCCCGGAGGAGGCGATCGCCTGCTTCGAGGACGCGCTCAGGATCCGTCCCGACTACCCGGACGCGAGCAGCAACCTCGGCATCGTGCTGCGCGAGTGGAAGCGCTGGGATTCGGCGATGGCGAGCTTCGATCGCGCGCTCGCGGCGCAGCCGGCGCACGTCGAGGCGCTGATCAACCGCGGGCTCGCCCTCTACGACCTGCGCCGCTTCGACGAGGCGCAGGCGAGCTACGAGCGCGCGCTCGCGGCGCGCCCCGGCGACGCGGAGACGCGATGGAACATGTCGCTGCTCGCGCTCACGCGCGGCGACTTCGAGCGCGGCTGGGACCTCTTCGAGTCGCGCTGGCAGACGCCGGCGATGGCGCCCTTCGCGCGCGCGTTCGCGCAGCCGCTCTGGCTCGGCGACAGCGCCATCGCCGGCAAGACGATCCTCATCCATGCCGAGCAGGGTCTCGGCGACACGCTGCAGTTCGCCCGCTACGTGCCCTTCGTGGAGAAGCTCGGCGCGGCGATCGTCTTCGAATCGCCCGCGGCCCTCGAGCGGCTGTTCGGCTCGACCTGGCCGAACGCGCGCGTCGTGCGCAAGGGGTCGCAGCTCCCGCCGTTCGACGTGCATTGCCCGCTCGCGAGCCTGCCGCTCGCGCTGCGCCGCGAGGTGCGCGGCATCCCGGCGGACTTTCCCACGATCGCGGCCGAGCGCGCGCTCGTCGACGCGTGGGCGGCGCGCCTGGGCGCGAAGTCGCGCCCGCGAGTCGGCATCGCGTGGTCGGGCAACCCGAACAACAAGATCGACGCCGATCGCTCCATCCCCTTTGAAAAGATCGCGCCGCTCCTGGGCGCCGCTTTCGAGGCGCACGCACTGCAGAAGGAGATCCGCGAGACGGACCGCGACGCCGTGAACGCGTCCGGCATCGCGCAGTGGTGCGATGAGCTCGGCGATTTCGCCGACACCGCGGCGCTCATCGAGTCGCTCGACCTCGTGATCGCGGTTGATTCGGTCGTCGTCCACGTCGCCGCCTCCCTCGGCAAGCCGACGTGGGCGCTGCTGCCCTGGACCACCGACTATCGCTGGCCGACGGATCGCGACGTGAGCCCGTGGTATCCGCAGGTGCGCATCTTCCGCCAGCCCACCGCGCTCGAGTGGGATCCGCCGCTCGCCGCGCTCGGGCAGGCGCTCGGCGAACGCTTCGGGCGTTGAGCTCGGCCCACCACGCGACGCGCCGCTTCCGCTGGGGATTCGCGGCGATGCTGGCCGCGCTCTCCACGCTCGGCCCGTTCTGCATCGACGCGTACCTGCCCGCGTTCGGCGGCATCCAGTCGTCGCTGCACGCCTCGCCGCTCGAGATCCAGCAGACGCTATCGGCGTACTTGTTCGCCTTCGGCCTGATGTTCCTCTTCCACGGCGCGCTCTCCGACAGCTTCGGGCGCCGTCCGGTGATCCTCGTCGCGCTCGCGGTCTTCACCATCGCCTCGATCGCCGCGGCGCTCGCGACCAACGTGAGCGCGCTCATCTTCTGGCGCGCCGTGCAGGGACTCTCGGTCGGCGCCGGCATGGTCGTCGGGCGCGCGATGATCCGCGACCTCTTCGGCCCGGAAGAAGCGCAGCGCCTCATGTCGCTGGTGACGCTTTTCTTCGGGCTCGCGCCGGCGGTCGCGCCCATCATCGGCGGGTGGCTTTTCACGGGGCTGGGCTGGCGCGCCATCTTCTGGTTCCTCGCCGCGCTCGGGCTCATCCTGATCGTGACCGGCGCGCGCTTCCTTCCGGAGACGCTCGCGGCGACGCATCGCCAGCCTTTCCATCCCGTGGCCCTGCTCAAGGGCTACGAGGAAGTCGGCATGAACCGCCTCTTCCTGCTGCTGTCGCTCGCGGTGGGCTGCAACTTCAACGGATTCTTCCTCTACATCCTGTCGGCGCCGGTGTTCCTCGGCGAGCACCTGCGCCTCGCGCCGACGCAATATGCGTGGCTCTTCCTGCCGTGCATCGCGGGCATCATGTTCGGCGCGCAGCTGTCCGGCCGGGCCGCCGGGCGGCATCCGCCGCAGCACACGGTGCAACGCGCCTATGCCTTCATGGGCGCGGCGGCGGCGGGCAACCTCGCGTACAGCTTCCTCGCCGAGCCCGCGATTCCGTGGGCGGTCGCGCCGATCATGGTCTACGGCATCGGTTTCGCGATGGCGATGCCGTCGATCACGCTCATCACGCTCGACCTGTTCCCGACGCGGCGCGGCATGGCTGCGTCGCTGCAGGGCTTCGTCTCGGGAATGGTGAACACGCTCTGCGCGGGCGTGATCTCGCCGCTGCTGTCCCCGGACACGCGCGCGCTCGCCCTCGGCATGGCGGTGCTCGCCGCGGGCGGCTTCGGCTTCTGGCGATTGTTCCTCTCGATGTCCCGGCGATGAGCACACCCGATCCGACGCCGCTGATCGCCGAGGCGCTGCGCGAGCTCCACTCGGGCAATCCCGAGCGCGCGCTCGACTGCGCGCGCCGCGCGATAGCCGCCGATCCCGCGAGCGCCCCGGCGCATTACGCCGCCGCCGCCGCGCATGCGACGCTGGGCGCATCCGCCGCGGCGCTCGCGGAGTTCCGGCGCGCGGCGGAGCTCCAGCCGGCGTTTGCGCCGGCGCACTTCGGCGTGGGCTGGATGCTGCGCGCCGGCGGCCGCCCCGCCGAGGCGATCGCGCCGCTCACGCAAGCGCTCGCGCTCGACGCGCGCGATCCGCAATGGCACGTGGAGCTCGCCAGCGCGCTCATCGACATGCGGCGCGTCGACGCCGCGAACGACGTCGTCGCCAACGCGCTGCGAACGCATGGGCAGCACGCCGGCCTGCTGCGCCTCGCCGGCCAGCTCGCTTTCCTGCGCGGCGACCTCGAGCCCGCCGCGGCTTTCCTCGGCGAGAGCCACGCGCGCGATCCGGCCGACGCGGCGGTGCCGATGTTCCTCATGCAGGCGGAGCTGCTGCTGGGCCGTTGGCCACTCGCGTGGACGCACTACGCGTTTCGCGAGCAGCGCCGCCGCTTCGAAGCGGAGCGCGCGCGCCACGGCTTGAGCTACACGGTGCCGACGCTCGACGCGATCGCCGGCGAGCGCGTCACCCTCGTCGCCGAGCAGGGGCTGGGCGACGTGCTCTTCTTCCTGCGCTTCGCGCGCGAGCTGCAGGTGGCGGGCGTGCGGCTCGAGCTCGCCGGCGACGCGCGGTTGCTGCCGCTGCTCGCGCGCACGCGGCTCTTCGACTCGTTGCGCGCGTCGACGATGCTCGACGAGACGCGCGCGGAGCGCCCCATCCTGGTGGGCGACCTGCCGATGGTGAGCGCGCATCCCGAAGCGCCGTTCGCGCCGTCGCTCGAGATCGTTCCCGAGAACGCGCGCACGCGCGAATGGACGCGGCGGCTCGAAGCCGCCGGGCCGCGGCCCTGGATCGGCGTCACGTGGCGCGCGGGTACGCCGGCCGATGTCCTCGCGCACGGCCTGCACAAAACGATTTCTCCGACCGACCTCATGACGGCGCTGCGCCCGCTCGGCGGCACGGTGGTCGCGCTGCAGCGAGGCATCCGCGCGGGCGAGCTCGACGCGGCGCGCGCGGCGCTCGGCGCCACCGTGCACGATTTCTCGGCGGCGAACGACGACCTCGAGGACGCGCTCGCGCTGGTCGCGCTTCTCGACCGCCACGTCGGCGTGAGCAACACCAACATGCATCTCGCCGCGGCTGCGGGCGCAACCGCCGACGTGCTGGTGCCGTATCCGCCCGAATGGCGCTGGCGCCGGAGCGGAGAGTCGCCGTGGTTTCCCGGCTTCCGTGTGCATCGCCAGTCGCCGGATTCCGACTGGTCGGGCGCGCTCGCGGGGCTTACGCCGTGACCTCGGAGCGGCAATGCGTCTCGCGCGCGAGCGCGAGGAGCGCGAGCGCGACGACGCCCCAGACGAGCATGGTCGCGAACGCCGCCTGGTACGCGTCGAAGTCGTAGAGCCGCACGCCGTCGCGCATCGTCCCGCGCCAATGGCGATCGAGGATGATGCCGACGACCGGCTGCATCACCATGCCGCCCAGCATCGTTCCCATGTTGGCGATGCCGGAGGCAGTGCCCGCCACCTGCAGCGGCACCGATTCCTTCGCGAAGGCGAAGACGAGGATGAAGCCGCCGCCGGCGAGCGACAGCGCGATGAGCAGCGCGAGGAGCGCGAGCCGCGGCAATCCCGGAACGAACGTGACGATGCTCCACAGCGCGAGCACGACGGCGAGCGTGGACGCCATCACCGGCTTCCTGCGGCGCAGCCGCTCCGACAGCGGACCGAAGAAGACGCTTCCGATCGCCCACGCGATGAGCATCGCGGAAGCGGTCAGCGCGGCATCCCGCGTCGAGAAGCCGTATTGCGAGACGAGGAACGGCACGCCCCACAGCCCCGGAAACGTGAGCAGGATCGCCGTGAAGCCGCCCGGCACGACGAGCATGAGCCAGGGGTTGCGGAAGCGGAACACCTCCGCGAGCTGCGCGCCGATGGACGGCGTGCCTTTCAGGCTCTCGTGGGGAAAGTAGCCGTCGTAGCCGCGCTCGGCCGGATCGTCGCGCACGACCATCCAGATCGCGACGCACAGGATCGCGGTGACGATCGCGCTCGCCAGCATCACCGCGCGCCAGCCGAACGCGTCCACGGCGATGCGCAGCGGCGCGCCCGCGAGCGTCGCGCCGAGCGTGCCGATGAGAAGTGCGAGCCCGCTCACGAACGCGAAGCGCTGCGGCGCCATCCAGTGGCTGG